>ERZ802830.4973-NODE-4973-length-10391-cov-6.49719_pt1 | contig 10391 bp, 9 predicted proteins | sample MGYA00345654_ERZ802830 | MGnify/ENA primary metagenome ERZ802830 (study PRJEB30503, sample SAMEA104212375) | marine metagenome | biome: Westerlies Biome; feature: [SRF] surface water layer (ENVO:00010504) within the epipelagic zone...; material: water...
CTCCGTGTAAGGAGGTTTGTGAAATCAAGGTAATTAAGAGGTATTTAAAATGGCAGAAATGCGCATGAGTGAACAAACCAAACTGCCAGTCACAGTACTGTCGGGCTTTCTGGGAGCGGGTAAGACCACAGTTCTCAGTCACATTCTCAACAACCGAGAGGGTAAGAAGGTGGCGATTATCGTGAATGATATGAGTGAGATAAACATCGATGCGTCATTACTTCAGAATGAGGTAACGCTATCTCACCAGGAAGAGAAACTTGTTGAAATGAGCAATGGTTGTATCTGTTGCACCTTACGTGAGGATCTTCTTTTAGAAGTCAATAAACTTGCCAAAGAGGGCCGGTTTGATTACCTGGTAATCGAATCGACAGGGATTTCTGAACCCTTGCCGGTTGCCGAAACCTTTACGTTTGCTGATGAGGATGGTCTATCGCTATCCGACGCGGCAAGGCTTGATACTATGGTCACCGTAGTTGACGCAGTAAATTTTTTGAAAGATTACGACGAAGCCAAAGACCTTCAGTCAACGGGGGAATCGCTGGGTGAAGACGATCTTCGGAGTGTTTCAGACTTGCTGGCCGACCAGGTTGAGTTTGCGGATGTCTTGCTTATCAGCAAAACTGACCTGGTTGAACAAGCCGATATTAAACGACTCACTGCCGTCCTTAAATCATTAAATACCCACGCTAAGATTATCCCAATTATTGATGGACAAGTAGATATCGATAATGTTCTCAACACGAGACTGTTCAATTTTGAGCTTGCAGAACAGGCACCCGGTTGGTTAAAGGAGATGCGTGGCGAGCACGTGCCGGAGACAGAAGAATACGGCATTAGTAGTTTTAGTTACCAAGCTCGTCGGCCATTTCACCCAGAGCGAGCCTTTGAGTTTTTTCACAACACAGAAGAATTTGGTAAGTTGATTCGGTCCAAAGGTTACTTTTGGTTGGCGTCGCGCCCAGAGTTTGCCTGGCAGTGGAGTCAAGCGGGCGGGATAGCTCGGTACGGTTTTGCGGGCATGTTTTGGCACTCAGTACCTAGGGATAGCTGGCCAACAGATGAGGAAGGCCTTGAGAATATTCATAAATTATGGGAAGAACCCTTCGGCGATATGCGTCAGGAACTAGTCTTCATCGGTCAGGAGCTTGATCAGGAAGCTATCATAAAGACCCTAGATAATTGCCTACTAACAGATAACGAACTGCTCAAGGGTAAAGACTATTGGTTAACTTTAAAAGTCCCGTTCCCAGAATGGCGAGATTCGGAATGAGCACAGAACCCGCAATGATTGAATTAACACCATCAGAGGTTAAGCATAGGGTAGCCGTGTCCGGCGCGCGGCTTGGAATTCTGGCAGATATCTATGAGGAAGAAACAAATCTTGCCGTTTGGCAGCGCCAACTTACTGAAGAGCTATCCAAGGCAGCAGGTCTCATCTTAGATGCGCAGCCAAATTTGCAATTGTCAGCATCAACATCCGCTGAGAATATCTATGAAGTTCTAAAGGAAGCACTTGGTGCTGAGAAGCAAGTTACCACATTAATCACAGACGTCGTCGACTTAGTTGAGGTGTTCTGCCGCTTGTTTGATTTAGAACGAGTTGGCCTAAGGCTCATTTCTCTGAGGCGTGCGATGTGCCCTCGTTTTCATGTGGATAACATTCCATGCCGCCTATTGACAACTTTCCATGGTGTTAGTACTGAATGGCTTGCACATGACTGTGTAGACCGCAGTAAGCTAGGTCCGGGTGCAGGTGATAAGCCAGATGATCAATCAGGTTTGTTTGCGAGTTTCAACGATATCCAGGAACTTCGTCAAGGTGAGGTTGCACTTCTTAAAGGTGAACGTTGGGCGGGCAATGAAGGGGCGGGTCTGGTGCATCGCTCACCGCAGTTAAAGAATGGCGAGAAGCGCCTTCTGTTGTCGCTCGATTTTCCAACTCAGTGAAAGGCGGGTTCATAATCAGCCCACCCTAGCTATCAGCAATAAAAAGCAGGGTCGGGTTACTAGAGTGGTTACGGGCGTTCGCTGCACTCTTCAACATTAACCTCCCTTAATAGCGCTGTTAATTCCGCATTAGAATATGTCAGTGCGGCTTGATTTACATCCTGAAATTGACAGCGACTAACCAAGTATCGCATTGCGGCTAGTTTAGCTTCCCAAATCTCATTGCTTGATTTACATCTTGAAATTGACAGCGACTAACCAAGTATCGCATTGCGGCTAGTTTAGCTTTCCAAATCTCATTATCCATCAAGCCCAGCTCGTATTGGAGATAATCATTCTCATAGATCATCCAGAGTTGATAGGCAGCATTCTCACCCAGTGCTCTGCTATTCTCTTTAGAGACGTCAAAGTCTTCGCTAACAAAGTCTAACCAACTCAGCGGTGAGTCAGCCTCAGAAAAAGTCCCGATAATTTCTATGAGTGTTGCAGCTCTTTGCTGTTGCTGCGCGGCTAGGGCGACTCGTTGAGTTTGTCTCATTTCAATTCCAACGAAAATTAAACCCGCAACTACGCTCAGCATTCCGACAAGTTGGATCCACGTATCTAAACTAATCTTTTTCATCTTTGAATTGTGCCCAAGTGTGAAACTTACTATTTAAGTCTAGCGCAAAGACAATGATGTCTCGTTCATTTCCACCACTTAAAAAACCTTACAATTATCGAGAGCCACGAAATCCAGAAGAAGGGCGACCGTCGAATTCTTCTTGACTTGCTTGCTCTGCGTGGGTTTGTTGAAGAAGTGAGATTTCGCTTTGAGTTAAGTGGCTAGATAATTCTTCATACATGAACTCTCGATCCATTACCGCTCGCATTAGCGTACCTACCTGACGCCTATCGATTTGCTCTGAACGAGCTTCTGATAAAATCTGTTGATACATGAAATCCCGATCCATTACCGCTCGCATTAGTGCACCTACCTGGCGCCTATCGATTTGCTCTGATCGAGCCTCTGATAAAATCTGTTGGCGTGCTTGGCTTTGTCCGACAACATAGTCTGTAAGGACTCCAACTATTTCTTCCATACGCCCGTCGTCGACATTTAAAGCCTGAATGAAAGAGCCAAATTGACGTTGAAGCGACATGATTTCATTTATCGAGCTTGGGTCTAGGGAGGTGATCTCTTTAATTAGTTCTAACGCACGATCTGAATTATTATTTGCGTTTTCTAACTCGTACTCATAGATAATCCTTTGACGCATTTCCTTATCTGATTCTTGATAATCGGATGCTGAATTATCTTCAGTACTGATAGGTGATTCGGTTATCGTGACAAGGTTAGCATTTAGCGCATCAAGTTCATCTCTCAATCTTGCAAGCTCTATTTCTTGATCGATTTCCTTTACCTTGCTCTCTTCTACTTGAGACAATAATCGTTGCACGTAATCCTCATACTCTAGCAATAAATTGTTGTCATTAAGCTTTTCCCAATATAAATAGGCACTGAGGCTGCTTAAGAAAACGATCGATATTATCACTACTGTAAATGGTATGTTTATTATCGAGGTAAATATTTTCTTTATATTTATACTCACAGTTCGGCCGCTACCTGGGTGTCCATAAGAAGATCTCCGGGAGTAGCTGGGGTTCAGACGCTTCAGTTGAACTGTCTCTTGTTGAGACAGTTTTGCCAGCTGCTCGTGCTATAGCACGTGCGCTTCTGGCTGCCCGAGGCCTCCAAAGTTCGAGCATCGGAAGTCGGTCCTCGCCAATTATTTCAGTGGCCTGCATCGCGAAAGTTTCATCACCGATGCGCAACCAACCCTCATTCCGACCTTCTCGTACTCGCTGCGGCCAGTATCCCCCGTCTGGTCGGGTTCCGGTAATCACACCTTCAGGCGTCCCTACATACGCAAGATAGACAACGAAGGGTGGGAAGCCATCTAACTTCATGATTAGATTGGTTCCAGTGTCATTGAGTGAGCTGAAGTCTTCGGGTGCGGGAGCGAGTGTTCCGCCGATTCTAACTCCTGGCATGCGCGAAAACCCAGAATTCCCAGCATACGGAGCAGTATAGATATAGGCTGTCCCGCCAGTGACGAGGGCCATAATGAGGGCGATAGTCGTAATACTTAACTTTTTATTCAATTTTTTTTGCTCTTTTATACTTATGCTTAAAAGATACTATATATGTCGGTTAAAAAGGTAGCTCTGTTATCTATAGTGCTAACGATTAAGAGTTCGCAGGGACGACAAGAATTATAATACAAACAAGCTTATTAACCATATATACTCAAAAAATGAGAATCCTGTCAGTAGTCTGTTTGTTTTTATCACTCGCATCGTGCGGTGATCAGAGTGGTCGGGAAACTTCCGTAATCGAAGGCGTTACCATCATTGACGCAGTAAATGGCGTTCGAGAAAATCACACGGTTGTTTTCATTGATGATGAAATTATCCAGATTTTTCCCACAGATGAGTCCCCAGATTTTCCAAATGCGATAGACGGTTCAGGTCAGTATCTGATCCCAGGTCTTTGGGATTTCCATGTGCACTTAACTTATGACGTGAGGCTAACTGCAGCAATGCCTGAGCTGTTCTTATCCTGGGGCATAACTAGCGTAAGAGATACCGGTGGCCTTATGAGAAATATTTTACCGGTGGTCGATTCAATGAATAAAGAGGGAGCAGTGTCCCCTAGGGTGTATTTCGCAGGGCCTCTGCTAGATGGAAATCTGGTAGTTTACAACGGAGTAGGGCGCCCTGAGATCGGAGTTTCTGTTCGTACGCCAGAGGAAGCTCGGCAGGCCGTAAGAGAGCTTTATGATGATGGAATAAGTTTCATAAAGATATACGAATTAACCAGCCCTGAGGTTTTTAGCGCTCTTATAGATGTTGCTGATGAATTAGGTCTACCTGTGGATTCACATGTGCCTCTTTCTATGAGGGCCAGCGTCGCTGGGGCCCAAGTCGATTCGATTGAACACTTACGAAATATTGAACTAGACTGTGCCGCAAATGCTGATGAACTTTTAATAGCCAGAATCCGTCAGTTAGAGAATCCGGACGGACTTTCTGGTGCAGACCTGAGAGCCTCACTTCATAATTCACAGCGACTGCCCGCGATCAGAAATTATAACGAACGGCAGTGTAATCAAACTATCGAGGCATTATCGGCCACAATGATGGTACCTACGTTGCGCTTAAACTCTATAGCACTCAATCCACCTTATGAGAAAGATGATTGGGAGGATGCTTTATCCCGGCTTCCAGCTTCAGTGCGCGCACAATGGTTTATTGAAGGGGAGCGTCGAAAAACCACGGAATTGGGCGATTTAACTTTTGCAGAGTGGAGTCTTAGTTTAACAAAGCAAATGCATGAGTCGGGTGTCCCATTCGGTGCAGGGACTGATGTGCCAATTAACCTTTCTATTCCTGGCTACAGTCTCCATTCTGAATTAGAGATGCTTGTTATGGCAGGGCTTGCGCCTATTGATGCTCTCGCGGCGGCAACGATAAAACCTGCACAATACTTTTCCTTAGAAGAAGAGATGGGATCTATCGATATAGGTAAGCGTGCGGATATGGTCTTGCTGGAGGCAAATCCATTGGATGACATTCGAAACACGAAACGAATCAATCTCGTCATTAGTAAGGGTCGAATTTTAGAGTTCTGACTCTTTATAAGTCTGCTTCACTCCTCCGAGACGTACTGTAAGCATTATGGGAAAAAGATTTGAGATTCAATCAAAATTCTCACCTGCGGGTGATCAACCTCAGGCAATTGCACAATTGGTTGAAGGTATAAACGATGGTTTGCACTCGCAAACTTTGCTTGGTGTTACGGGTTCAGGAAAGACATTTACCATTGCGAATGTGATCGAAACGGTCCAAAGACCGACCCTTGTTATGGCGCCGAACAAAACACTAGCTGCACAGCTATACGGTGAATCTAAAGAATTCTTCCCCGAAAATATTATGACTACTACCAGCCCGAGGCATATGTTCCTTCGTCAGACCTTTATATCGAAAAAGACGCATCAATTAATGACCATATTGAGCAAATGCGGCTTTCTGCAACAAAGGCGTTTTTGGAGAGAGAAGATGTAATCGTAGTGGCTACTGTTTCTGCGATTTATGGCTTGGGAGATCCTGGGACTTATCTTCAAATGGTCGTTCATCTTGATGTCGGCGACAAGATTGAACAAAGGTCACTCTTGAGTCGGTTAGCTGAACTGCAGTATACGAGAAATGATATGGAACTCCATCGAGCCACCTATCGGGTTCGTGGTGATGTTATTGATATTTACCCAGCCGAATCAGAGAGAAATGCGATTCGAATTGAGTTATTTGATGACGAAATCGAAAGGCTATCTTATTTTGACCCTTTGACGGGGTCAGTAATACGGCAAGTGCCTCGTTTGACTGTATTCCCCAAGTCGCATTATGTCACTCCGCGAGAAATTATCCTGGCGACACTGGATTCAATTAAGGAAGAGCTAAAAGAGAGATTGGATTATCTGAACAAAAATAACAGATTAGTTGAGGCCCAGCGGCTCGAGCAACGAACACGTTTCGATCTGGAAATGATTCAAGAGTTAGGCTACTGCACAGGCATCGAGAATTATTCTCGCTATTTGTCTGGTAGAAAGTCAGGCCAGCCACCGCCAACCCTTTTTGACTATTTGCCAGATAATGGTCTTGTTGTTGCAGATGAGTCTCACGTTGGAATACCGCAACTAGGCGCGATGTACAAAGGTGACCGTTCTCGTAAGGAAACTTTGGTGGAGTATGGATTTCGCTTGCCTTCGGCACTTGATAACAGACCGCTGCGATTTGACGAATGGGAAAGATTGACACCTCAGATAATTTTTGTATCAGCGACACCTGGCACTTATGAAGAGCAGCATGAAGGTCAGCGAGTTAGGCAGGTGGTGAGACCTACCGGCCTGCTTGACCCAGTGTTAGAGATAAGGCCGGCAACAACACAGGTTGACGATTTGCTGTCAGAGGCGAATCGAGTTGCGGCACTAAGTGAAAGGGTTTTAGTGACGGTATTAACGAAGAGAATGGCCGAAGATCTCACTGATTTTTTGGCTGAGAATGGTATCCGGGTGAGATATCTTCATTCGGATATTGATACCGTGGAAAGGTCAGAGATATTAAGAGATTTGCGGCTTGGTCATTTTGACGTACTAGTGGGAATAAACTTATTGAGAGAAGGGTTGGATATTCCTGAGGTGTCACTGGTGGCTATTCTTGATGCTGACAAGGAGGGCTTTTTGCGCTCAGACCGCTCGCTAATTCAAACAATCGGGCGCGCAGCAAGGAACCTAAATGGCAAAGCTATTCTTTATGCTGATGTGACTACTGGCTCGATGCAAAGAGCAATTGATGAGTCTAATCGAAGGCGTAACACGCAACTCGAATTTAATAAGGAGCACAACATCACTCCGGTCGGTGTTGAAAAAAAGGTATTGGATGTTATGGAGGGTGCTCACTCGTCATCAATGAAGGGTAGAGCGGGTAGGAAGGCAAGTGGCCGAAAGCTAACCGACGCGGAAAATTTTGAGACGTTAAACCCGGCTGAAGCAGATGCAAAAATCAAACTTTTTGAAGAGCAAATGTATGAGCAAGCAAAGAACTTAGATTTTGAGAGTGCGGCCAGGACTCGAGATCAGATAGCTGAATTGAGAGATCATATGTTGAAACAATAATAAGTCATCGACACCAACACCCTATATTCCGTATAATCGCGGATCTTTTCTATTATAACAGTCGGTGTTTTGACGCCACTAGAAAGGAATAAATAAGGGATTTGCAGGCGCGTAGCTCAGTTGGTTAGAGCGCTACCTTGACATGGTAGAGGTCACCAGTTCGAATCTGGTCGTGCCTACCAACTAAAGTTTAAATGCACTCTAAGTATCGCTGTCCCAACTAACGGCGGCATGAATTAGAGATCAATTCAGCTCAGGTTTTGAAGCAATGCCAATAATAACTCTGCCAGACGGCAGCAAAAAACAGTATGAGAAACCTGTATCAATTTACGAGATTGCGACAGATATCGGACCTGGCTTAGCTTCCGCAACGATTGCTGGTGAAGTCGATGGAAAGCTGTGTGATGCGTGCGATGTCGTTGAGAATGATGCTGCTCTTCGAATAATTACCAGCAAGGATGCTGAAGGCGTGGATATCATAAGACATTCATGTGCACATCTCATTGGCCACGCAGTCAAGCAATTATTTCCGAACGCTAACATGGTGATTGGGCCCGTCATTGAAAATGGCTTTTACTATGATATCGCGGTGGAAAAGCCGTTTACTTCCGAAGATCTAAAAAGGATAGAAGATAGAATGCGGCGCCTGATTAAACAAAAGTATGACGTGATTAAAAGGATTGCCCCGCGAGAAGAAGTCATAACTGAATTTCAAAATCGAAAAGAAGATTACAAGCTTAAATTAATCGCAGATATGCCAGAAGAAGAAGCTATGGGCTTGTATTATCATCAAGAATACCTTGATATGTGTCGAGGCCCTCACGTGCCAAACACGCGTTTTTTGGAGAATTTTAAACTTACAAAGGTGTCGGGTGCCTATTGGCGCGGTGATTCTAAGAATGAGATGCTGCAGAGGATCTACGGCACTGCTTGGACCTCAAAGAAAGAGCTGAATGCATACCTGGAGCAACTGGAAGAGGCAGAAAAGAGAGATCATCGTAAACTGGGCCGAGAGCTTGATCTTTTTCATTTTAGCGAAGAGGCGCCAGGTTCAATATTTTGGCATTCAAAAGGTTGGATATTGTTTCGTAAGTTGCTTGACTATATGCGGGGACGGCAAGAGAACGCTGGCTATATTGAGGTAAACACTCCTGATGTGATGGATAGAAGTTTGTGGGAGACATCTGGTCACTGGTTCAACTATCGAGAAAATATGTTTTCTACCCAGACTGAGGACGAACGTCTTTTCGCTCTTAAGCCGATGAACTGCCCTGGATCAGTATCTATGTTTGCGCAAGGGCTCAAAAGCTATCGGGATCTTCCACTACGTATGGCCGAGTTTGGTAAGGTCCATCGATATGAACCATCTGGCGCATTACATGGGTTGTTGCGAGTCCGTCACTTCACGCAGGACGATGCTCATATTTATTGCACGGAAGAGCAAATGGAACAGGAGTGCATCGATGTTGTTGCACTTATATTGGACATCTACAAAGATTTCGGTTTTGAAGACGTTAAGATTAAGTTGTCGACAAGACCTGAGAACCGTATTGGGACTGACGAAACCTGGGATAAGCTTGAGGGGGCGCTGAGTAGCGCGCTGAAAGCAATGGAATTGGACTACGTGCTTTTCCCTGGCGAAGGTGCTTTTTATGGGCCAAAACTAGAGTTTGTCTTGCGAGACGCCATTGGTCGAGATTGGCAGTGCGGTACACTGCAGGTCGACATGAACCTACCTGAGCGCTTTGATATTAATTATGTTGACGAGAACGGTAACCGCGATAAACGACCGGTAATGCTGCATCGCGCCGTTTTAGGTTCTTTCGAGCGATTTATAGGTATTTTAATCGAACAATATGCTGGTGCTATGCCGGCCTGGCTGGCTCCGCATCAAGCAGCTATTCTTAATATCACGGAAAAACAGACCGAATATTGCTTTAAAGTAGAAGAAACCTTGAAAAATAAAGGGTTTAGAGTCATTTCGGACTTGAGAAATGAGAAGATCGGCTTTAAAATCCGCGAGCATACATTACAGAAGGTTCCGTATCTCCTTGTCGTCGGTGATAAAGAGGTAGAGGCAGGAACGGTGGCTGTTCGTAAACGCGGAGGGGAAGATTTGGGTCCTATGGAAATCAGTAGTTTGTGCGACTACATTAGCAGTGAAGTAGCCCAATTTAGCCGAAGCGAAATTAGCGAGGTATAAATTGACGGAGAATAGTTTGATTAATGGACTAGAAAGCGTGAGAGAGGACAACAAGCGCTCGCGCATATCATGAAGGGCTCTTCAAAAAAATCAATTATCAATGAGTTTATTGAGGCGGATCAAGTCCGCTTAGTAGGTGCAGATGGGAGCCAGCTCGGGGTAGTTCCTATCGAGGAAGCCCGGGTAGCGGCGGCGGACGCAAAACTTGATCTTGTACTAATTGCTCCAGATGCTGACCCTCAGGTTTGCAAGATCATGGACCATGGTAAGCATGTCTTTGATTTGAAGAAGCAAAAAGCAGCAAACAAAAAGAAGCAAAGAAGAATTCATGTAAAAGAAATCAAATTTAGACCAGGGACGGAAGAAGGGGATTATCAGGTAAAACTACGCAACCTGATACGTTTCCTATCTGATGGGGATAAGGCCAAAGTTTCGCTTAGATTTCGCGGTCGAGAATTAGCCCATCAACATCTTGGACAGGAACTAGTTGAGCGAATTAGAGATGATCTCGCTGAATATGGGAC
>ERZ802830.4974-NODE-4974-length-10389-cov-53.7576_pt1 | contig 10389 bp, 6 predicted proteins | sample MGYA00345654_ERZ802830 | MGnify/ENA primary metagenome ERZ802830 (study PRJEB30503, sample SAMEA104212375) | marine metagenome | biome: Westerlies Biome; feature: [SRF] surface water layer (ENVO:00010504) within the epipelagic zone...; material: water...
GACAATCAACTTCAGATAATAGAATAAAAGATTTAATACTTGGATACTTTTTTGCGGAGGATTTTAATAAGGTAGTAGAATTAAGTTTTGATATTAGGTTGATGGATACAAGATCATTGGCTTTAATTCTTTATTCTAGGTCAAAATTAAATCAAGACCTTAAAATAAGTAATGAATATCAGTCCTTTAAAGGTGAGTTTAAAGACACTGATTGGGAGCAAACAATTGATAGATTTCACATACAAGATGAAAATATAAAAAACACCCTTTTAAATTTTATAAAAGTTGTTTAATTTAATTTCCTAAGAATAAATTATTTCCCTGTTTTCATTGGTGGTGCTAAGAATATAAGTTCCATTTGAGGCAAAAAGTTTTTAAAAGCTTCATTCATATTTAAGGGTGCATAATTTTCTTTTCTTGATGCGAAGTTTCCACTTTTAATACTTTCTGCACTACCCATCAAAAATGTAAGAGCTCCAACCATTGTATGGTAACGCCATTGTAAATCTTTTTTACTAAGTTCTACCAACTCTTCTGAGAGAGCATTAAGAAACTTTTCTCCAGTAATTGTGAAGTGTTTTGTTAATAATTCTGACATAAAAGGATGAGTTTTTTGTGATAATTGCATTCTAATGCTTGAGAAATTGAACCTTTGTTGATTGTTAGCAAAAGCTGTTTTTAAAGCTGGAGTTAGATAAGATAATAAAATTTGTCTAAGCATTGGGATATTTTTATTTTTATCACATTGAGAAAGTAATTCTAATCGTTGATTAACTACAGGGCTGGCTAATCTATCAAAAACTGATTCAAATAATTTTTGCTTGGTTTTAAAATGATAGAATATTGCAGCATTGTTAACCTTTGCCTGTATAACTATGTCTCTAATAGAGGAACCATCAAATCCGTATTGTGCAAAAGAGTTCTCAGCTATGTTTAAAATTTTATCCTTTGTGTTTTGCTTTTCTTTCATATTCAATTTTAATTCTATTATTTTCTAAAGGGAACTTAAAAACAAATAACTTAAGTACAATCTTTAAACTATTTTAATTTATCAACTGCATCTATTAAAACAAATGCAATTAAACAACTTTCCTTACTCTGGTTTGACCAGGCATGATTTGTTCCTCTTTGAACAACTACGTCTCCAGCTTTTAAATGTACTTCTGTATCGTCTAAAAGCATATTTATTTCTCCTTTGACAATAACTGCATAATCTACTGAATTAGTTCTATGCATGAAAGGGTGTCTGGCGTTCTCGACTATTGCTTGAGATGCGCCCATTTCTGAAAATGCAGATTTTCCATCTAATGTTTTTAAAACTTCTGGGTCTTCTGGTTTAAACTCTACCATCCGGAAAATTGAACCATTTTTAGGAGGATGTAAAATAAATGGGCCTCCTAAACTTTCTTCTTCTCCATCGTATTCAGCAGGAGTGGATTTAGTTTGCCAGAAATTTGTTAATGCAACACCAGGTCTTGAATCACGTTGTAGAACCTCAGTTGCAATATTATCTGAAATACAAATTGCCTTCCCATCTTTATCATGTCCTGTTATTACTCTTCTAATTTTGTCCGTCAAATATACCTCCTAAAAGTTGATTTAATTAAATTTTTATTATTAAAAACAAAGAAAAAAAATAAAATAACCATCCCAAAAATATCAGAATAATAGCCAGGTTTTAGTAGTAAAATACCTGAAATACAAAATAAAATTCTATTTAATAAATTAAGTTTTTCTTTGTAAAAACCAATCACAAATAATGAAATACAAAAAACTCCAATTACAGATGTAGGGATAGCAATTAATATCATATCTAAAGTATCATTTAGTAGTAATGCGGGACCAAAAAAGAACATGAAAGGTAAAATATAGCATGTTAATCCATAGGCAAATGCAGTCCATCCAACTTCATTTATTTTTGCACCAGCTATTCCTGCTGCAACGTAAGAAGCTAGCGCTACTGGCGGAGTAATAGTTGAAACACATCCATAAAAAAATACAAACATATGAGCGGTAAGCATTGGAACCCCTATGTCAGATAAAGCTGGTGCTACTACAGTAGCTAGAATAAGATATGCAGCAGTGGTTGGTAATCCCATTCCTAAAATTATTGCAACAACCATTGTCATGAATAAAGCCCAAAATGGAATTCCAAACGACCATGTTAAAATTAATCCAGATATTTTAGAACCTAAACCTGTTATTCCCAAAGTTCCTGCTATAATTCCTGCAGCCCCACAAGCTATAGCGATAGGGACGATATTTTTTGTACCATTGATAATGGCAAAACTGAGATTTTCAAAAAATTTTAATGATATTCTTTTGGTCCATAATATATTTAAGACAAGAAGAATTATGATTGAAAAAAAACAGGCCTTAAAAGGAGAATATCCATTTAACATAAACACTATTAAAAGAATAAATGGTATCAAATATTGGAGACCGTTAAATAAGACAGTAGAGATTTTTTCCCCATCATCTTTATATTTTAGTGGTTTTAACCCATTTTTTTTTGCTTGAAAATGTACAACAAAAAAAGTTGATATAAAAAATAAAAGGGCAGGGACGATCCCGGCTTTCATAATCTCAGTATATGGTTTACCAATTATTTCGGCCATTATAAAAGCTGCTGCTCCCATAACAGGGGGCATGATTTGGCCACCAGTAGAAATAACAGCTTCGATAGCTCCAGCTTGATAATCTTTGTAACCTTCCTTTTTCATCATTGGAATTGTTAATGTTCCTGTAACAGCTACATTTCCTGCTGCAGAGCCAGAAATCATACCTAATAACGTGCTAAAGATCACAGCAGTTTTGGCACTTGCAGCATGCATATTCTTTGTGATTCTTGTAGCTAATTTAAAGAAAAATTCACCTGCTCCAAATTGGCTTAAAAAAGAGCCAAAAATAGAAAAAAGTATTATGTAAGAAGCAGAAACACCTAGAGGAATTCCATAAACTCCTTGACTTGTAGTTGTTAAAAACTCTGACATACGCTCTAAACTATAACCTTTACTATAGAAAACACCGCCTAGGTATTGACTGTAGAATGGGTAAGTAAAAAATATAAGGCATATGACAGATAAAAGTAGTCCTATTCCTCTTCTAGTGGCTTCTAAAATTAATAATAAAATCACTATTCCAGAAAAAATGTCAAGAGATGTTGTGTCACCTCCGCTCATTGCTATTTCTTCCCATGAAAAAATCATGTGTATTCCGGTTAATAAACTCATAATAACTAAAATAAATCTGAAAAGATTATCCAAAATGCTATTTTCAAGAGTTTTTAAAGAAGGAAAATCTAAAAACAAAAGTGATAACATTAACATTAAATGAAATATTCTAATATCGGGAGTTGACAAAACAAATATCCCTGAGACATTTAATAAGTGAACTGCTCCTAGAATAAAAGCAATCCACAATATTAAATATTTTTTTATATAATCAATTTTTTTTAACATTATTAGTTAAGTATTTTTTGAAATGTACTACTTTTCACCAAAATATTTAGCAGCTCCAGTATGAAGTGGAATTCTTAATTTGAGAGAATTTTCAACATTTATTTGCTTAGCATAAGCATTTATTCTTTTAAACTCTTCCATATTACCATAAATAGCTTTTGTTATTTTATATACTTTTACTGCGTCCATTTCCCAATCAGTTACTAGCATATTGTTTACACCAAAAACTATTCCATCATTATCAGTCTTATATGCAGATTTTGGGATTACAACCTTATTATAATTTTTATATTTTGTAAGTCCTTGATCTAATTTACCATCTGCTAGCTTAATAAATTTTAAACTTTTATTGACTTGAGCTTGTACGACAGCCCCAGCAGGGTAACCTGATAGTGCAAAAGCAGCATCAACGTTCCCATCCGCAAGTTGAGAAAAACCATCAGAATAAGACAAAAAAACTGGCTTTATATCTTTTATAGATAATCCATGTAATCCCAGTACCTGTTTTGTAAAAGGAATTGTACCTCCACCAGCTGGTCCAATTGCAACTCTTTTTCCTTTAAGATCACTAATTGTATTTATATCTGAGTTTTTTGAAGTCATCATATGCAAAACTGAAAAGTGTAATGCTCCAATAGCTCTTAAATTCATTTTCCCAGACTTTTTATACATTGCAGCCCCTTTATTTGCCAAAACAGCTAAATTATTATTTGTGATTGCAATATCTACTTCTTTTTTATTTACTAATTTGGGGTTTTGGACTGATCCACCAGTTACTATAGGAACCATTTCCAGACCTTTTGCATGTTTATTTACTAAAGTTGAAATTGCCTGACCTACAGGGTAAAAAGCTCCACCTTGACTTGCTGTGCCTATTCTTAATTCTTCCGCATTTACGGAACCTATCATAAAACTAAGAATTAAGATTAAAACCGAATTAATTAATTTAATTATTTTCATTTAATACCTCCTTTTTATAAAAAATTAATTATTAACTAAATAAAAATAAAAAGGAAGTAATTAAGTCAGTCGAATGAATAAATATTTTCAATTCTTAAGAATTATTTTGAAAGTTTTTTTGAGCACTGATTCTAAATAAAGCATTATTTGCGCCATAACCATTATAATTATCTACTCTTTCAACAAATTCAAAGAAAAATGTATCATTAAATACATGTGTATAAATTTGAAGAAAAGAACCGTATTCATCTTCATCATATAATATATTCAACTCTTGTAATTTCTTACAAAATTTATAATTTAATCCAAAACGAGCTTCGATGTCATCATAATAATTATTAGATATTTCAAGAAAATTTTGTCCTTTTGTTTTTAACATTTCCACTAACTTAACTAAGTTTTTTGTTTTTAATGCAATATGTTGTATCCCAGAACCTTTCTTATTTTTGAGGAATTGACCAGCAACTGTTTTGTTGTTATCAGCACCGTTCATCGTCATGCGAAATGTTTTTGTATCATTTTCAATTACTTGGCTTTTTGTAATTCCATAGGGATCAATGATATCTACAATTGGAGATTTCTTAAAATTGAATAAAGTGGAGTAAGATAATAATGCTGATGGCATTTCATCAGAATGTAAAGTTTTTGCAATATGATCTATTTTCAGATTAAAATTATTTCTTTGATTGGAAGCTTTAAATTGAAAATCTTTTTCCCATATCTCATGATTATTTTTATCAATAACATAAATCAATCCATCAATATGTTTAATTACATCCATTGATAAATTATTTTCATTTTCTTTATTAATAAAATCTATGTCTAGCAATTTAGCTTTTTCAAATAAAGCATTTATATCCTGTATTTTAACCCCATATGCGTATGGGTAGGGACCGTCTTTGCTTCCATCTTTTACTAAATTGTGATTTTCATAATTAATTATGAATTTTACTTGATCAAAAACAAATAGACTAATTAACTTAGTCTTATGTTTACCTATTTCAGTAAATCCTAGACTTTTAAACAAAGTTTGTAGATTTTCTAAATCATTTTTTTCTGTAGCAAATTCTACAAATTCAATTTCATCAATATTTGTTTCTTTTTTTTGTTCGAAATTCTTTTTATGAATTAATGATGTTAATGACCTTTTACCATCTTTTGCTATTATATTTCTTGGTCCTGATCTGTAATGATCATTGAATATCTCTAAAGATAAATAACCACTATAACCAGTACTGTTAAGCGCATTCATAAATTTTGAAATAGGTAAATCACCTTGCCCAGGCATATTTCTAAAATGTCTGCTCCAATATAATAAATCCATATCATGTAAAGGAGCATCAGCTAATTGCACAATGAATATTTTTTCTTTTGGTATAGATGAGATTGAATTCAAATCAATATTTCTTGAAAGAGTATGAAATGAATCTAATATAATTCCTATATTATCGTGATTTGTTCTTCTTACTATTTCCCATGCATCTCTATGATCATTAATATATTTCCCCCAAGCAAGAGCCTCATATCCAACTTTTATTGATCTATCTTTTGCTATCTCACCAAGTTCAAAAAAGTCGTCAGCCGCTCTGTTCAAGCCACCTAATGAAATATTCGAAGTATTAGAACAAATTAATATAAGTTCAGTCTCAAGTTCTTCCATTATATCAAATTTTCTTTTGGCTCTTTCAAATGCCCTTATTCGGTGTTTGTCTGGCATACCTTCAAAGTCTCTAAAAGGTTGGAATAAAGTGATGACTAGTCCATTGTCTTTAACTATATTTTTTACCTCTTTAGGTGATAAGTCATTGGTTAAAAAATCATTTTCAAAAATCTCTACGCCATCGAAACCTGCATTTGCAATTGCATTTATTTTTTCTCTTAATGTTCCGTTGATTGAAACAGTTGCTATTGACGTTTTCATGTACAACCTTAAAAATATATGATATTATATATAATATATGATATTTAAGATTGTGCAATAAAATTTCTATGAATGATAATTTAAAAACAGTTAGCGCTAATACTTACGAAATAATCAAAAGAGATATTATTTTTGGGGTTCTTCCACCTCTTAAAAAATTAAAACTCCAAGAGCTTAAAATAAATTATAGCACTAGCATTTCTATATTAAGAGAAATTTTAAGTAGATTATGTGGCGATGGTTTTGTTGTTTCAGAAGAGCAAAAAGGATTTCGTGTCAGTCCTGTATCAAAGTCAGATTTATTAGAAATAGCTAAATTAAGAATTTTGATAGAGAGCCATGCTTTGAAATTATCAATCGAAAATTCTAATCCAGAATGGGAAGGATCACTTTTGTCTGCACACCATAAGTTAAGCTTATACGAAAGTGAAATGATACAAAATAAATATGATGATAGAATGAATTGGAAGAAATATGATAGTGAATTTCATCAAACCTTAGTTAAAAATTGTGGTTCACAAAATTTAGTTGAACTTCATAAATTAATTTTTGATAAATATTTAAGATATCAATTATTAGTTTTAACTTTTAGAGGGAAGGGTTCTATTGATGAGCACAAGAAATTATTAGATTTTTCTCTTAACAAAAATTTTGTAAATGCTCAGATCATTTTGAAAGAGCATATTGAAAACGGTATATATCATGCAGAAAAAAATTTTAAATATTAAAAAAAAAGATACTAAATTTATTTTGATCCATAACCACCACCCCCTGGGGTCTCCATTACAAATAAATCATTTACTTTTACTTCGCAGCTATCATTACCTTCAAGTCTAATAAATTTACCATCTTTTTTTTCTAGCCATTCTTTTCCACATTGACCAGGTTCGCCACCATTTAGACCAAAAGGCTGAACTTTTCGATGAGAACATAATGTTGTAACGGTCATTGGTTCAAGAAACCTTAGTTTTCTGGTAACACCGTCTCCTCCGTTAAACATGCCTTTCCCGCCAGAATTTTTTCTTATTGAATATTCTTCTAAACGAACAGGAAATCTAGCTTCTAAGATTTCAGGATCTGTACTTCTAGTATTAGTCATATGGGTTTGAACAGCAGATGTTCCATGAAAATTTGGGCCTGCTCCAGTTCCCCCACAAATAGTCTCATAATTTTGTATTTTATCATTACCCCAAATAAAATTATTCATGGTGGCTTGACTACCTGCGATGACTCCAAGTGCACCAAATAGGGCATTACAAGTCAATTGACTTACTTCTGTATTACCTGCAATTACAGCTGATGGATATTTTGCGTTTATCATTGAGTTATTGGGAATAATTATATTTAAAGGTTTAAAGCAACCCTCATTTAAAGGTATATTATTACCTACTAAAGTTCTAAAAACATATAAAATAACAGCATGACATACTGCCATGGGAGCATTGTAATTGAAGGGATTTTTTGGAGCTGTTCCTGAGAAGTCAATAGTGGCTTCACGCTTAATTTTATCGATTGTAATTCTTACTCTAATATATTCTCCATTATCTAATTCGTATTCATATTTACCTTCTTTTAAGTTTACAATTGCATTTCTTATACATTCCTCAGCATTATCTTGAACATGGTTCATGTAAGAATGAACAGTTTCAATACCAAACTGCTCAATCATTGAATTAATTTCAACTATACCAGTATTATTTGCAGCCACTTGAGCTGCAAGATCAGCCATATTATGTTCTATATTTCTACAAGGATATCTTCCAGATGATAAAATTTTTCTGATTTCACTCTCACGAAAAACTCCTTTATCAAACATTTTAAAATTATCTATCAGAACACCTTCTTCGTCGATATGTTTGGAGTCGGGAGGACCTGAACCTGGTGTTTTACCTCCTATGTCTGCATGGTGTCCTCGTGAAGCTACAAAAAATGTAATTTGTTTTCCATCTTTATCAAAAACTGGAGTAATAACTGTAACATCAGGAAGATGTGTGCCGCCATTAAAAGGAGCATTGAGAACAAAAACATCTCCGGGAAAAATATCATTTTTATTTAATTTTATTACTGTTCTAATAGCCTCAGACATGGACCCAAGATGAACAGGCACGTGAGGTGCATTTGCTACTAGTGCTCCGGAGTTATCAAAAAGAGCACAAGAAAAATCAAGTCTTTCTTTGATATTTACGGAATATGCTGTGTTGGCTAAAGTAGCTCCCATTTGCTCAGCAATATTCATAAAAAGGTTGTTGAAAACCTCTAACATTACTACATCAACAGAGGTGCCTAATCCTTTTTCTAACTTTTTTTCTTCAGATCTACTGAGGATTAAATTATAATATTTATCTAATGATCCTAACCAACCTCTTTCAATTACATTTGTGCCAGTTGCTTCAGATATAATAGCTGGACCAATAATCTGTTGTTCAATCTTTAAGTCTGATCTTTGATAAATAGGAACAGAATTTACCACTTTATCAACATACATCATTTTATGAGCTATTGGGACAGCAACTTTTGATTGAGAAGAAATATTTGACAATTTGTTAATTTCCGAAGTTTTACCAATAGCTTCAACCGTAATCATTTCAACAAAAATTGTTCTACCATCAACAAAAAATCCAAATCTTTTTTTATGTTCTTGCTCAAAGGATTCTCTCATTTTATCTATAGTATCAAAGTTAATTTCTAAGTTTTGATGAGAGCCTTGATAATGTAAAAATGCACGCTTAACTAATTTAATTGAAGATTTTTCAATACCTTGTTTTTTTAAGTCCTCATTAGCTTTTAAGGATAATTTATTAATTAGAGTTTTAGCATTTTCAATTTCTTCAATATTTTGTTCTAGATGACCCTCTCTTATACTCCTAATTTCTGCCAGCCCCATCCCGTATGCTGACAAAACACCTGCGTATGGATGAATTAATACTTTTGAAATCCCAAGAGCATCCGCAACATGACATGCATGTTGACCGCCTGCACCACCAAAACAATTCATTGTATAATTAGTAACGTCATAACCTCTTTGAATTGATATTTTTTTAATAGCATTAGCCATGTTTTCGACTGCTATTTTTAAAAATCCTTCAGCCATAAAAATAATATCCATTTCTGGCTTTTTAGTTTGGATAGATATTTCTTTAGATAAGACCAAGAATTTTTTTCTAACAATCTCAACATTAAGAGGTTTGTCACCAGTTTTGCCAAAAACATTTGGAAAATGTTCAGGATGAAGTTTTCCCAGCAATACATTACAATCCGTAACCGTTAATGGTCCATCTTTGCCATAAGATGCTGGTCCTGGTATTGCACCGGCACTTTCAGGGCCAACTTGAAACCGTCCATCTCGAAAAGAAAGGATTGAACCACCACCAGCAGCTACTGTATTAATTTGCATCATTGGCGCTCTAATTCTTACACCAGCTAACTCAGTTTCAAATGATCGTTCATACTCTCCTGCAAAATGACAAACATCTGTAGAAGTGCCACCCATATCAAATCCAATTAATTTATTATATCCAGCTTGTTTTCCAGTTTGAACCATACTAACAACTCCTCCAGCTGGACCGGATAAAAGCGCGTCTTTGCCTTGAAACAGATTTGCATCAGTTAATCCGCCATTTGATTGCATAAACATCAACTTAGTGGATTTATTTTTTTCAAGTTCTTCAGAAACTTGATTGACGTATCGACGAAGTATTGGAGATAAATAAGCATCGACCACGGTTGTATCACCTCTTCCAATTAGCTTTATTAAAGGAGATACTTTATGACTAACCGAGATTTGATCGAATTTTTCTTCATGAGCAATTTCTGCAATAATATTTTCATGATTTGGATTGATATAAGAGTGCATGAATGCTATTGCCACACTATTTATACCGTCAATTTTTGCTTTTTTTAAAGCTGTCCTGACCTCATTTTCATTAAGGCTTTTTATTATTTCACCTTCTGCATCTAGCCTTTCTGATACTTCAACTACTCTGTCATACAATAATTCTGGTAGTTGAATATTTAGATCAAATAATAGAGGTCTATTTTGATAACCTA
>ERZ802830.4975-NODE-4975-length-10387-cov-14.2479_pt1 | contig 10387 bp, 6 predicted proteins | sample MGYA00345654_ERZ802830 | MGnify/ENA primary metagenome ERZ802830 (study PRJEB30503, sample SAMEA104212375) | marine metagenome | biome: Westerlies Biome; feature: [SRF] surface water layer (ENVO:00010504) within the epipelagic zone...; material: water...
AACTTCGAAGGTGGCATCTGACAATTCAAACCGCCTAATCGTAAATAGAGATTGTTACTGCCTCTGCATCATGGGCTCGAACACCTTCTCTACCACAACACATTGATCTCTCACCTATACTCCGGCTGATTTGGTGGCTCTCTTTTGATAACTTGACATCAACAACACACTATTGACTACCAAAACTCACTAACAGTAGCCTAATTTCATTATTAGTTAGTCTAGTGTGCTGAGGCTCGTGCCAGTTGGCACCGGCAGCACAACCAAAAGGGGGGAAACATGTCTAACACGTTCAAGATGGCAGCCATTGCCGCGACAATGGTATTGAGCACCGGGCCAATGGCTCTGGCTGGAAATGTACCAGAATCCACGGATCCAATTAAAGTGATCAATAATGACTGGACGGGGCAATTGTTCTCTACAGCTGTTATGGGCGGTGTGCTTGAGGAAATGGGATACAATATCGAGTATGTGAGCGCTGGAGCGTTGCCACAGCATCCCGGTATTGCGCAGGGCAATCTGCATTTACAGACCGAGGTATGGACCAACAATGTGGGTGATCTGTATCCGGGCCTTGTCGAAAAGGGTGATATCGTTGTTGTTGGAGATCTTGGCCTTGAGCCAAAGGAAGGGTGGATCTACCCACCCTACATGGAAGAAAAATGTCCTGGTCTGCCGAGCTATCAGGCTCTGTTTGATTGCCAACAGGCATTTGCCAATGCGTCAACATTTCCAAAAGGCCGGCTGATCACCTATCCGGCTGACTGGGGAACACGCTCACGGGATCTTGTTGCCAGCATCGAAATGCCCTTTGAGCCCATTCCAGGCGGCAGTGAAGGAGCAATGATGGCTGAGCTCAAAGCAGCCTACGCTACAGAAGAGCCAATCCTGATGATGATCTGGCAGCCGCATTGGATTTTTGCCGATCTCGACCTGAACTGGGTTGAATGGAACAAAGTCGATGGCGAGTGTGTCGAAGAAAAGCAGGACAAAGATACTGCCTGTGGCTTTCAGCAAGCCGAGGTTCACAAGGTTGTCTGGGGCGGTTTTGAGGAAAAATGGCCAGCAGCCTTCAAGATGGCGACAAACTTCACCCTGACGAATGAAGATGAGAACTGGGCGATTTTTGAGGTGGATAATAATGGCCGTGACGTAAATGACGTCGCCGCAGAGTGGTTGGAAAAAAATGAAGCGACATGGAGAGGCTGGATAAAAGCCGCGATGTAGCGGTCGATCGAGCTGAAATTGACGCTCTTACTGTAACCTCGACACTGGGCGGTGCGGATCACGCGCGCCGCCCACGATATGCCTCTTTAATGAATTACTATGCCTCGCCTGGCAATTTACCTATTATCATAGTGTCGGTTTTGCCCCAAACGATCCGAGGCTAGTCTTTTCCGTTAGCGGTTCCACACCGGCATGAAAATTGTCGATTTTCTGGAGAGGTAAGATGACATCAGAAGCAGCATCAGGAAACGCTGCAGCCAGCGCGAACGTCAAACTTTCGTGCCGGAATGTCTGGAAAATATATGGGGAGAACCCAGCGCAATTTTTTGATGCTGGTAACATCGTTGCAGACACACCGCGGGCACTCGCCGATTTAATTGGCAACAAAGACCATATCGTTGCCAATGCCGATGTCAGCTTCGATGTGCACGTCGGAGAAATTTTTGTCATTATGGGACTTTCTGGTTCTGGCAAATCGACAATCGTGCGATGCATTTCCCGCCTCGTCGAACCCACAGCAGGGGAAATTCTTCTTGATGGCGAGGATGTTTTAAAGAAATCGGACACCGAGTTGATCGATATCCGCCGACATAAAATGGGGATGGTATTTCAGAGCTTCGGTTTGATGCCGCATCTTAACGTTATTGAAAATATTGCGTTTCCGCTGAAATTGCAAGGCATTGGGGAACGGGAACGCTATACACAGGCAGAGCGCGTGATCGAGCTTGTCGGCCTTCAGGGGCGGGAGTCTAATTTTCCAAACGAGCTGTCTGGCGGACAACAACAGCGTGTCGGCATTGCTAGATCGCTGGCTGTTGAACCGGAAGTGTGGCTTCTCGATGAACCATTTTCAGCGCTTGATCCATTAATCCGCAAGAGAATGCAAGATGAGTTTCTGCGAATCCAGTCAGTCTTGAATAAATCTATTGTGTTCATTACGCATGATTTTCAGGAGGCATTACGCGTAGCAGACAGAATGGCGATTATGCGCGACGGCGCCATTGTGCAGATAGGACGGCCAGTCGAACTGATCCTTAACCCGGTTGACGATTATGTTCGTGAGTTCACCCGTGATGTGCCCTGGGAGTCGGTTTTGAGAGCCGCTGATGTGGCTGAAGCGGTAGATGGTCCAGTGTCAGGCATTGGCCGCATTGCTGCCGACACACCAATCGACAGCCTGCTTGGCTATCTTGGGGAGAATGCGGATGGTGTCGCCGTTGAAGCAGCTGATGGCTCGATTATCGGCATTGCCCGCGCTGCAAATGTTATCAAGGCGCTTGCCACGGGCTCTGATGCCACCCCCGCAGTTGTGAGGAAATAGGGGTCATGGAAGGCAGGCTCGATCGCGGTGTCTATCAATGGTTTGCAATTATCCTAATCACGCTCGGTCTAATTGTGGCGCAGCCGCATATTGATTGGCTGACAGTCTATCCAAAATATTTGATTGTTCCATTTGCCGACTGGTTAAATGCGATAATGGATTGGTTGGTGACACATTTGGGCTGGCTGTTCATGGGCGTTTCGTGGTTGCTGGAATGGCCGATCAAGGGGGTGCGGGTGATTCTACAAGCGCTGCCCTGGTCAGTGACAGGGTTTCTGATCTGCCTAGTTGCATTTATTGCCTCTGGCTGGAAGCTGACGCTGTTTACCCTCGCATCTTGTCTTTACATGGTGATCATCGGCTATTGGTCGGAAAGCATGAACACCTTGTCACTTGTCGCCATATCAGTACCAATGGCGATCCTGCTTGGTTTCGGACTGGGTGTATGGGCCTTTAATTCTCGCCAGGCCGAGCGCGTGATCTTGCCAATGTTAGATATTCTGCAGACAGTGCCAGCTTTTGCCTATTTATTGCTGATACTGATGCTGTTTGGATTTGGCACGGTTGTTGGGTTGATTGCTAGCGTCCTTTATTCATTTCCGCCAATGGTGCGCAACACCATTGTCGGCTTGCGCCGTGTGCCCGCAGAGGTCATTGAATCCGGGTTGATGTCGGGCGCAACCGGACGCCAACTGTTCTGGCAGGTTCGCGTCCCCAGTAGCAAACGTCAGCTGCTTCTCGGGTTCAATCAGGCGACGATGGCTTCGCTGAGCATGGTGATCATCGCGTCGATTATTGGTGGCACTGCAGATATTGGGTGGGAAGTGCTGTCGCAAATACGCAAGGCACAGTTTGGGGAGAGTCTACTTGCAGGGCTGGTGATTGCGCTCATGGCAATGGTAATTGACCGAGTGACCTCTGGCCTTGCCTCACAGTCGGGCGAGTACGAAAACCGCAAAAGCAGGCAGGACTTGCGCAAGCGTAGTTTGATGATTGCAGTTGGGGGTGGGCTAGCTTTTTATGTTCTCGCCAAGCTTGTTCCTATACTGGAAGTTTGGCCTCGGGATATGGAATTCAGTCCAGCACGTAGCATGAATGAAAGTCTTACCTATTTGATCGTCAATTTCAGAAAAGAAATCGAAATGATCAAGACGCTGGCTTTCTTTTTTGTGATGTTGCCAACAAAGATTGGCTTGCAGGGATCAATCAGCCCCTTCACCTGGGGTTTTGAATTGCAAATATGGCATTCGCTGGTCTATGCCACCGGTATGACAGTGATCGGCGCTCTATGCGCCTATCGATACAATACTTATGTCGCCATTTTTTTGCTTTTGTTTGCTATTTTCTTTTATTTTGGCCTGACCAAAATGCCGTGGCCGGCGCTGGTCCTGATCTATAGTTTTGCAGCCTGGCGGGTAGGCGGCCTTAGGCTAGGCATCGGCACTTTTTTCGGCCTTTGCTTTATTGTAGTCACAGGGATCTGGCCAGAGGCGATGCTATCAGTATACCTGTGCAGCATTGCGGTCATCATTTCCTTCATTTTGGGCGCCGGACTTGGCATTTGGGCTGCCGGAAACGACACCGTATCAGCGATTTTGCGGCCGATTAATGACACCCTGCAGACTATGCCACTGTTCGTCATCTTGATTCCTTTTGTAATGATTTTCAAGATCGGTGAATTCACCGCATTGTTGGCTATCATTGCCTATGCCATAGTGCCGGCAATCCGCTACACGGAGCATGGGCTGCGCAATTTGTCTGAAGGGGTGATCGAGGCGGCCGAGATGATGGGCTGTACGAAACGCCAGATGCTGTGGGCAGTAAAAATTCCGCTCGCCCTGCCAGTGATGATGCTTGGCCTCAATCAGACAATTATGTACGGCATCGCTATGCTGGTGATTGCCGCCCTCGTTGGCACCAACGGGCTGGAACAAGTTGTTTATATAGGATTGAGCGATGGCAATTTTGGCGTCGGCCTGATCGCCGGAATGGCGCTGGCAATCATTGCCATGATTGCCGATCGCATGACACAGGCATGGAGCCGTAACCGACAGAGAGACCTTGATATCAGCGTCACCTGAAACTCCCCACAGGCAAATGGGGAAATAAGGCATGGGGGCAATTGGGCACCTTGCCAACAAGATGCGAAACACAAAGGACAGTTTCCAGATGAATGCGCCGAGCGTATTTCGCGCAAGGCGCTTGAGTATAGTGCTGCCGCCACTGATCCACGCACCGCAACGGCTGGTGAGATCAAAATGTTGATCGAGGAAGCGATCACCAAAGCGCGCTAGAGCGGGCAGACCATAAAAGGGGAAGACCAGATGGAAAATTTGCAGAAATTCTATATCAACGGCGAATGGGTGGACCCGTTATCGGATAAAACCATGGCGGTTGTGAACCCTGCGACAGAACAACAGATCGGCACCGTCGCGCTCGGCAATGCGGCGGATGTTGACCGGGCTGTCGCCGCAGCAAACTCCGCCTTTGAAAATTTTTCCCAAACCAATAAAGACGCACGGCTGGCCTTGCTTAAAAAGGTCAAGGCGATCACCAAGACCCGTTTTGAGCATCTTGCACAGGCGATGCGGATGGAGATGGGTGCGCCAATCACAATGTCGCGCAACGCCCAGGCCGATGCCGCCATCGGGCATCTGGAAGGATTTATTGATGCACTTGAAGAGCATGAAGAAAGGTTGAAGCTGACTAATGGCGACATTTTGGTGCGCGAACCTATTGGTGTTTGCGGCCTGATCACTCCGTGGAACTGGCCAATAAACCAGATCACCCTGAAGGTCCTGCCGGCACTAGCGGTGGGATGTTGCGTTGTGTTGAAACCGAGCGAGCATACCCCTATTTCCGCTATGGTATATGCGGAAATACTGCATGAAGCGGGTTATCCAGCCGGCGTGTTCAATCTGGTAAACGGCGAAGGGCCCATCGTTGGCGCCGCATTATCGCGCCATCAGGAAATTCAGATGATTTCCTTCACCGGGTCGACACGAGCAGGAACAGCGGTCACCCATGACGCAGCCGATACTGTCAAGCGCGTGACACTTGAACTGGGTGGTAAATCACCAAATCTGGTATTTGCCGATTGCGACCTTGAGGAGCGTGTGGCGGCATCGGTTGCTGAATGTATGCTGAACACAGGCCAGTCTTGTGACGCTCCTACCCGCCTTCTTGTCGAGCGCAACTGTTATGAGGAGGTTTTGCAGATAGCAAAACAGGCGGCAGCTGATACTGCAGTTGGCAATCCCGAGGATGAAGGTAATCACATCGGCCCATTATTTGACCGGATTCAGTTTGACCGGGTTCAAGCAATGATAAAGGTGGGTATTGACGAAGGGGCAACTTTGTTGGCTGGAGGGCTTGGAAAGGCCGAAGGATATGAGACCGGTTGGTTTGTCAAGCCAACCATTTTCAGCGATGTGTCGAACCACATGAGGATCGCCCGCGAGGAAATCTTTGGCCCGGTTTTAGTGATCATCCCCTTTGAGGACGAGGCAGAGGCCATTGCCATTGCCAATGACACGCCCTACGGCCTTGCCGCCTTTCTGCAGACGGGCGATAAAGAAAGGGCCGAGCGTGTTGCCTGCAAATTGCGGGCTGGCGCTGTCCACATCAATGGTGCTGGGATTGAATATGGCACACCCTTTGGGGGCTATAAGCAATCCGGCAATGGCCGCGAAGGTGGCATGATGGGCTTGGAAGATTATCTCGAGACCAAAACCCTTCACGGGCTCGGTTAGGGTACCAGCGAAATCTCACTTTTCGCCTGTTCGATTGTGCGGTGGAGCAGCCCCCGCACAATTTTATGTTCCTTGTCAAAAAAGGACAGTTCAACGATCTTGCACCCATATATGCTGTCTTCCGGCAGGCGCAGGTTCATCTAACAATCAAACCAATCCTCCGACATGGAAAGCCGTCGCGTCAATCAGCCGCTCTAACTTTTTCATTTGCAGTTACACTTCTGCTGTAGATAGCTCAATACGCTCTGCCGCTGGCTTCACCGATCTAGTTTCAGCCACCGCAATGAATGTTTTGGAAACGTCAATGTCGAGGCGCATAAATCTGGGAGCTAGCGAGTTTTTAATGGCGAAGATTAGGTAATCCTGAATTTTGGTTTAAACACTTTCACCTTGCCAAAATAATGAGAGGTGCGCCACTCTTCAACTACACACCTTATGTATTCTCGTAGCCCGGTATGCAGGCAAAATTCGTTGGGCTTCGTTTTAAGGGAGCAGATATGGCCAAATCTGTGTCCTTTGTTGCCGGGGATTTGCTATGGCAAAGATTGATAAGCCGGAGAAACTACCCTCAGTTGATCGTCTGTTAAACGATCCCCATGGTGCCTTGCTGGTGCAAGAATTTGGTTTATCTGTTGTAACCGAATGTGTGCAAACTGTCCTCGCAGAGGGCAGAAAAAAGGTGCTAGCAGGCACAGCAATCGAACATGGCTGGTTATTGAAAACACTGTCCGAAAGAGCCACACATTTGACCACCCCTTCGCTGCGGCCAGTGATAAATCTGACGGGTACAGTGCTGCACACCAGTCTTGGACGTGCCGCCCTGCCAGAATCAGCGATTAAGGCAATCGTTAATATCGCAAGGGGAGCCAGTAATCTAGAATTTGACTTGGCAACAGGCAAGCGTGGTGACCGTCACAAACATGCTGAGGATTTGCTGTGTCATTTGACAGGCGCAGAAGCTGCGCTTGTCGTGAACAACAACGCGGCAGCTGTGCTGTTAACACTGAACAGCTTGGCAAAGCGCAAGGAAGTTGTGGTTTCCCGCGGTGAGTTGATAGAGATTGGCGGCGGGTTTCGGATGCCTGATATAATGACTCAGGCGGGTTGCAAATTAATCGAGGTTGGCACCACAAACAGAACTCATGACGCGGATTTCGAGCTGGCTATAGGACCGAAAACCGCTTTATTGATGAAGGTGCATGCCAGCAATTTTGAGATTAATGGTTTCACCAAAAATGTTTCGGAAAAAGCGCTTGCTGGGATCGCACATCGTCATGATGTGCCGATGGTCACCGACCTTGGCAGCGGAACATTGATTGATTTGACAAGCCTTCACTTGCCGCATGAAACCACTGTTACCGAAGCCTTAAAGGCAGGTGCTGATCTCGTGACATTCAGTGGCGATAAACTTCTTGGTGGGCCACAGGCTGGTATCATTGCAGGGCGCCATGATTTGATTGCTAAACTCAAACGCAATCCAATGACCCGCGCAATGCGACCTGATAAATTGACATTGGTCGCTTTGCAAGCGGTGTTAAGCCTATATACCGACCCATCGCAGCTAGCGGTTGAGTTACCAACATTTCGCTGGTTATGCAGGGACCAAGAAGACATTTCAGGATTAGCGGATCGCATGGCTGCCATTGTGCAAGATTATTGCAAAGAGTTTGATGTTGCTGTAATGCCTGCCCAAAGCCAGATAGGAAGTGGCGCATTACCAAGTGACACATTAGCAAGTGCTGCGTTGAGAATAACGTTGGCAGGCCGCCATCGACGTCCGGGCAGGGCATTGATCAAACTGGCCAATGCATTCCGGGATCTGCCGCTACCTGTGATTGGCCGCATTGCCGACGATGCATTATGGTTTGATCTCAGGTGTCTAGAGGATGAGGGCAGCTTTGTTGAGAACCTTAAGAAACTTGATGTATCATGATCGTGGCGACTGCCGGCCATGTGGATCATGGCAAGACTGAACTCATCAAAGCGCTAACCGGTACTGATACAGACCGTTTGCCAGAGGAAAAGGCGCGCGGATTATCCATTGATCTGGGGTTTGCATATAAAACCTTTTCTGGGGCGGGACTGATTGGATTTGTTGATGTTCCTGGCCACGAAAAGTTTGTGCGCAATATGTTGGCGGGGGTTGCTGGGATTGATCTAGGACTGCTTGTAGTGGCTGCTGATGATGGCGTTATGCCACAAACGCGAGAGCATCTGGCTATACTCAACCTGCTCGGGATTGAAAAATGTCTGATTGCATTAACCAAGATTGATCGTGTGCGTCCAAACCGTATCAACGAGATGCGGGCAAATCTTGACAGGCTGTTTATTGAGTTTCGAAGGGAAAGGTGTGGAATTTTTCCAGTCTGCGCGCCCAAACACGAGGGAATTGACTCGCTTAGTCAGGCGCTTGCCCAGCACGCCATGGCTCGCGCTCCAAAGACCACCCAAAATAATTTCAGGATGGCCATTGACCGGGTTTTTACGCTCAAGGGTATCGGTTTGATCGTGACTGGAATGGTGTTTTCCGGTCTTGTGCGCCCGTTAGAAAGTCTAACTCTCTCATCAAATGGATCGTCCGTCCGCATACGTGGGATTAGGGCGAATGGCGAGCCAAGTGACGGTGCAAAGTCAGGTGATCGTTGCGCGCTGAATATTACTGGACGCCGTGTTGACGAACACTCAGTTCGACGAGGCAGCTGGCTGATGCATGCAGATCTTTATAATCCCACGACGCGCATCGATGTCGATCTTGAGGTCTTGTCAAATGAGACAAGGCCCTTGAAACACTGGACGCCAACACATCTTCATGTTGGTACAGACCATTTGCCAGCCCGGCTTGCAGTTTTATCGGGCAGCAGCATCGCACCAGGCACGCGTAGCCTGGCGCAACTGGTGCTGTCTCGCGAAACATTTGTCTGTTATGGCGATAAATTCGTATTGCGTGACCAATCTGCGCGCCGCACGATCGCGGGAGGCCGCGTCATTGACCCTTTTTCACCCAAGCGTGGCCGCGCAAGACCCAGCCGCATTGCAAACCTCATGGCAATGTGTGGTGAAAACCCAAAGGAAATATTGCGAGAAATGACAAATCTGAGCAAAGTCGGCGTACAACTCCGTCCGTTTGCAGTGTCGCATAATATGCTAGCACCAAAAATCAACTCGCTAATCACGTCTTTGCAGTTAAGGCGTGTTGGAAACGCGCCAAATGAGCGCGTTTTCTGCAGTAAAAGATGGAAGGAGCTACTAGACAGTGTGGAAGAGGTCATGGGTAGATTTCATAAATTAAGGCCCGCCCTTGCAGGCGCCAACGTAACAGACATAAACAAATTGCTTGCCCTAGATGTGGAGACAGCGACTATTGAGTTAGCTCTTGCTCAGTTGGTCAGCGAAAGACGCCTTGACGCGTATGCCAAGACATACCATTTGCCCTCCCACTCGATTGATGTATCGGAGAAAGATAGAAGACTTTTGGCCTGCGCTATTGCGGTTCTATCGAAAAAATCGTCCACGCCCCCTAGCCTTCATCAGGTAGCCAACGATATCGGAGTTGAGGTGTCCTCACTCAAAAGAGTATTTAAAATTGCTGTCAGATTGGGGGATGTCATAGTGATAGAAAAAAATCGCTACTTGCCAAAAAGTGAGCTTAAACGGCTAGCAATTGTTGCCGAGAAGCTTGCTGCGCGGGCAAGCGATGGCAAGTTCACGTCAGCCGAATATCGGGACGAGGTGAACCTGGGCAGAAACTTTGTTATTGCTGTTTTGGAATATTTTGACCGGAAAGGATTTACAGTGCAGAAGAACGGACGCCGCAGCGTCAGATGCTCTCCAGACAGTGTTTTTACTGTCAAAAGGTAAATGACAAAAGGGAAGAGGAACGCACCCCGGTGGGGCGCCTAGACTTCAAATCTAGTGAGGGGCGTACAACGTCCTTGGTGGGTTCGACTCCCACGCTCTTCCGCCAGCCACCGCTGTTTAAAAAACAAAACTTTGACATAGTGCCATTTGCCAATAGAACCCATATCAGCCACGCGTCATGCAGACATCATCCAGCCTGACTTTCATCCATATTGTCTGCTATCCTAAC
>ERZ802830.4976-NODE-4976-length-10386-cov-6.66189_pt1 | contig 10386 bp, 9 predicted proteins | sample MGYA00345654_ERZ802830 | MGnify/ENA primary metagenome ERZ802830 (study PRJEB30503, sample SAMEA104212375) | marine metagenome | biome: Westerlies Biome; feature: [SRF] surface water layer (ENVO:00010504) within the epipelagic zone...; material: water...
AAGATGATAAAAACAAAAAATACCACTTTTTTCATGATGTTGAGGCTTATTCCATCAAAGCAGCGATCCCGGGCAAAGTCTTTCCTTCAAGACTTTCCAGCATAGCGCCACCTCCAGTAGAAATATAGCTCATTTTGTCTTCAAATCCAAATTGTTTGACCGCTGAGACGGAATCTCCTCCTCCTACCAAAGAAAAAGCGCCTGCCGCAGTACTTTTGGCAATGTGCTCTCCAAGGGCGATGGTTCCTTTTGAAAAGTTTTCAAATTCGAACACACCTAGAGGCCCATTCCAAAGGATGGTTTTGGACTGCATTACTAAATCCTCAAAGCTTTTTAGTGTATCTGGTCCTGCGTCAAGTCCTTCCCAATCGTCTGGAATTTCGCCAACTTTACAAACCTTTTGATTCGCATCATTTGAAAAAGCATCTGCAATGATAACATCAGTTGGCAAATGCACTTCAACCCCTTTCGCCTTAGCTTTTTTAAGCAGCTCCAACGCATAGTCACAATAGTCTTCCTCACAGATTGATTGACCCACACTGCCTCCTTGTGCCTTAGCAAAAGTATATACCATCCCACCGCCAATAATCAGGTGATCTATCTTGTCCAGCATGTTTTCTATGATCGTTATTTTGGAGGAAACTTTTGCACCGCCTAATATGGCAAGAACTGGCTTTTCACCCGATTTCATTACTTTTTCTATGGCTTTAACTTCCTTTTCGAGCAATATGCCAAAGAATTTATTCTCATTAAAAAATTGTGCTATAATGGTGGTGGAGGCGTGAGCCCTATGTGCTGTTCCAAAAGCATCGTTGACATAACAATCCCCAAGTTTGGATAGGCCTTCAGCAAAAGCCAAATCACCAGCAGTTTCTTCTGCATAAAAACGCAGGTTTTCCATCAACATGACCGAACCCGGCTGTAAATCGGCAGTCGCTTTTTCCGCTTCTGCCCCAACACAATCCGGGAAAAAGGAAACAGAAACACCAAGGATCTCTTCTACTTTCTTTACTATATTTATTAATGATAGTTTAGGATCTTTCCCTTTCGGGCGTCCTAAGTGAGAAATCAAAACACAACTTCCGCCTTGTTTAAGAATATAGTCTATGGTTTCTTTGGCTGCTGTGATTCTGGTAGAATCGGTTACATGAAACTCGTCGTCAATAGGCACATTAAAATCTACTCTGACAACGGCTCTTTGGTTTGAAAAGTCTTGATTGGCTAAGGTACGCATGCTAAAATTTTTTTCAAAAGTACTTTTTTTAAACCGTTGGACAAAAGGTTTTAACCGGATTGAAAACATAATTTTAAGAAGAAAAGTTAAATCCAAAAGGATTGATTATTTTTATCTGCTTTAGGATTAAAAATAATATGTACTCAAGTGAAATAGTAGGGCAAGAACGCTTAAAACATCGGTTAAAACAAATCATTACTGAGGGTCAAATGCCTCATTGCCAGCTGTTTATAGACTCAAAAGGCTGCGGGGGTCTTCCTCTGGCTCTTTATGGTGCTTTGGGTTTATTGCATGGCTTCGACGCAGTTGAGGTGGCAGAAAAAAGAGGAACTCTTTCAAAAAAGTTGTTGGAGCATCCCGATTTGCATTTTGTATATCCTGTCATCAACAAGGGGAAAGGTGGGTCAAAAGCCGTTTCGGACGATTATAAATCCACATGGGACGATTTTGTAGTTCATCACCCTTACGGATCTACACAAGACTGGATTCGTCAATTGGATGGTGGAAACAAACAAGGAATGATTGGGGTGGAGGAAGTAGCCAAAATACATCAAAAAATGTACCTCAAAGCTCACAATGGCGGGGAAAAAGTAATGATACTTTTTGGTGCAGATAAATTGTCAGAGAATGCATCCAATAAATTATTAAAGCTTTTGGAAGAGCCTCCAAATAAAAGTTTTTTTCTGCTGGTTTGTGAGCAAATAGAGGGAATGCTGCCCACCTTGATTTCTCGTTGTCAAGAAGTAAAATTGACTCCTTTAAGTTCGGAAGACATTAATAGGGGTATAGAAAAACTAAATGCTTCTTCCGACACCCCTCAGACCCTTTCATCGATAAGGGGAAGTTGGCGCAAGGTTTTAGATGAACTAAACACTCCAGATCACACACTTAAATTTGAAAAACTTTGGATTCAATGCCTTAGAGCAGCAATTAGGGCAAGAGCAAATAAAGCCATTGTCATTGAATTGATTCAATGGGCAGATCAGGTTGCCGAGCTCCAGAGGGAACAACAAAAAGCCTTTTTACTTTATGCATTAGAGTTTATCCGTCAGGCGATGCTGATTTCATATCAATCAGAAGTCTTGTCCGATCTTAAGATACATTCTGATTTCGAAATTCGAAAGTTTGCTCCATTTGTCCATAGTGGTAATTTGAGTGCTATGGTCCGCTTGTTGGAAGACACTTCCTATCATTTGGGGCGCAATGCCAACCCAAAGATTCTCTTTAGCCATTTTGCTTTGTCAATGACACGTTTATTAAACGTTAAGGAAGTCGTTTCCTAAAGACAAACACACAAGAAGAGTGCTTGCCTGAAAAAAAGCCTTTAAATGAAAACCATACCGCCTTAAGGATACCTCTAACAAATGGGAGTGATTTTCCTCTGTGTTTTTCGGACAGGTAAGAAATGTAAAAAACGTCCAACCCCAAAGCTCTTTTTTGGAGTAAATCAAAACCAGATGCTTCCGCCATATTGATTAAGCCTTTGGGAGTAAAATGCCACAAATGTCTCGGTACATCCAAGGCAGCCCAATGTTGTTGATAATGGATGCGATCGTGACTTTCAAAATTGGGGACTGCAATAACCAAAATCCCTTCGGGTTTGAGCAAATCACGATAAGTGGCCAATCTACTTTCTGGTTCAGGCAAATGTTCCAAAACATGCCAAAGAGAGAGGGTGTCATAACTTGCCAAAGGCAGTTTGGATTCGGTTGATTGAACTTCAATATTACTTTGAAGGCAAATGTTTCTGGCCTTAGCGTTGCTTTCGACCCCATAAACATCAAAACCTTTTTTCTTCATGAAACTTAAGAAAGAACCTGTGCCACAGCCGACATCCAATAAACGGCCATTGCTCCGAAGATGTTGTTTAAGAAGAGCGTATTTATAGCTCAGCATAAAACTTCTCGCCCAAACATACAGTGTGGAAATAAATGAGTCGGGTTTGGAGCTGTGAGAGATATAATCAGAAGATTCATAATAAGCATCTAGCGTTTCCAAGTGCTCAACCGCTGTCCATGCCCTATGATGAATTGGATCCCAGTGAATCGAAAACGATTCCTCGCTGACCAGATAATCTGTTGCTTCTAGTATTTTGTTGTGTTGTGTTTTGCTCATCCGTTCCACGTGGAACATTTATCGCCCCAATTTAACCAATAACACACTAATATCACTGGGGTTGATCCCACTAATTCGTGAAGCCTGTGAAAGATTGCTGGGCTTGATGTGGTTTAGCTTTTCCTTCGCCTCATGAGAAAGGGATGCCAGTATATCGTAATCAAAGTCGTCAGGAATTTTGATATGATCCAGCCGATTGAGTTTCTCTGCATTCGCCATTTCCTTTTCGATATAACCAGAGTATTTGATCTGTATTTCGGCTTGCTCATATACCTCATCAGAAATCGCATGTTCTTTTATAAAAGCTTTTACAGAAGGTATCTTGGCGAGATCATCTCTTGTCAATCGGGGTCTGGACAAAATTTTAGTCAGTTTATCGGATTGTTTTACCAAAGCAGAAGCCTTTTGTTCGAGAATGGGATTCACTTCCTCTGGCACATAACTCTGTTTATTGAAAAAATTAACCAGCTCTTGAGTTTTAGAAGCTTTGTGCTCTACAGCATCCATTCGTTCCTTCTTGGCCAAGCCCAAATCATAAGAAAGAGGAGTAAGCCTAAGATCGGCATTGTCCTGGCGCAATAAGGTTCTGTACTCTGCCCTTGAGGTAAACATTCTATAGGGCTCTTCTGTTCCTTTGGTAATCAGGTCGTCAATCAATACGCCTATATAAGCTTCATTTCTTTTCAAAACAAAAGGAGCTTTATCATGAATTTTAAGGTGGGCATTGATTCCAGCCATCAGACCTTGAGAAGCCGCCTCCTCATAACCAGTTGTTCCATTAATTTGTCCAGCAAAAAACAATCCCGAAACCAACTTGGTTTCCAAACTGTTTTTGAGCTGAGTAGGAGGAAAGTAGTCGTATTCTATTGCGTAACCAGGGCGAAAAAACTTAACATTCTCAAATCCGTTAACTGATCGCAGGGCTTGATATTGAATGTCCTCCGGAAGGGAAGTAGAAAAACCATTGACATAAACCTCAACAGTATCCCATCCTTCGGGCTCAACAAAAATTTGATGTCTTGACTTGTCAGCAAAACGATTGATTTTGTCTTCTATTGAAGGACAGTATCTCGGACCGGTGCTCTGTATATTTCCATTAAACATTGGCGAACGATCAAAACCACTTCGAAGCAAATCATGAACTTCTGGGCTGGTATGAGTAATGTAACAAGATCGTTGTTGTTTGAGAGGAGTTGTAGAAGTGTAACTGAATTTTGCAGGGTTTTCGTCTCCTGCTTGTTCTTCCATTACGTCATAATTCAAAGAGCGACCATCCACTCGTGGAGGGGTTCCCGTTTTCATTCTCCCAGATTCGAAACCAAGTTTTTCTAAACTATGCGTTAGTCCAGTAGAGGCTTTCTCACCAGCACGTCCGCCGCCATAATTCTTTTCACCTATATGAATAAGACCATTCAAGAAAGTTCCATTGGTCAGTACTACACTTTTCGCACGGATTGGAATACCCAAAGAAGTGATAACGCCTTCAACCCTTCCGTCATTAACAATCACATCTATGATCATGTCTTGATAAAAATCGAGGTTTTGGGTTTGCTCCAAATGGTCTCTCCATTTTTTAGCAAACAACATCCTGTCAGATTGGACCCTTGGACTCCACATCGCTGGCCCTTTGGATTGATTGAGCATTTTAAATTGTATGGCGGATTCATCCGAGACCATCCCACTATAGCCCCCTAGAGCGTCAATCTCTCTTACAATCTGACCTTTGGCAATACCTCCCATTGCTGGGTTGCAAGACATTTGACCAATATTTTGCAGATTCATAGTGACCAAAAGGGTTCTTGATCCCATATTGGCCGCTGAGGCAGCAGCTTCTGCACCAGCATGTCCTCCACCAACAACAACTACGTCATATACACCTTCAAACATACTATTGTTTCACGTGGAACAAATTAATACAGTCTTCCTCTTTCTCTCTCATTATATCTTTTTCATCAATTGTCTTGTCATTATAGCCTATACAGTGAAGTAAAGCATGTGAAAGGAGTCTAAGGAGCTCACTTTCAATTGTTTGACCGTGGATTTTTGCGTTATTTTTTAATGCTTCGTATGAAATATATACTTCCGCCTTGATGGACTTATTTTGTGTGTAATCGAAAGTTATGATGTCGGTGTCTGTGTCGTGGTTAAGATATTCTTTGTTGAGATTTAACAGGGTGTCAGCTTCAACAAAATTATATTCTAACTCATCAACCGTATGACCCTCCTCTGCAGCAATAGTCTTTAACCAGTGGGCCAAGTCTGTTTCTGGGAATATCAAAAAATCATCGTGGGTAAACCGAATCAAGCTTTTTTTTTCAAATATAAAACAAAGAAAAAACAAATTATTTCATTAAGGTGACACTTGATGCTATCTTTGACAAAAAAAAGAATGAGTGTTCGCGTTAGATTTGCTCCCAGTCCAACTGGGGCCTTACACATAGGAGGATTAAGAACCGCATTGTACAATTACCTATTGGCAAAAAAAAACAATGGAAAATTTATCCTAAGAATTGAAGACACTGACCAGATCCGGAAAGTTGACCAAGCAGAAGCATATATTACAGAAGCATTGAATTGGTGTGGTCTTGAACCAGACGAAAGCCCATCAAGCCCTGGTTCCTTTGGACCTTACCGACAGAGTGAAAGAAAGCAAATTTATCAAAAATACATTCAGAAACTTATTGAAAAAGGTAAGGCGTATTACGCTTTTGACACGCGCGAAGAATTGTCCAAAATAAGAGAAGTTTACGAGCTTGAGAAAAAAACCTTTAAGTATGGAATCGATACACGAATGTCACTTAAAAACACACTCAGCCTGTCAAGCGGGGAGACAGAGGAAGCGCTAAATACGTTGCCATATGTTGTAAGACTTAAAGTAGATTCCGGTAAAAACATAAAGGTAAAGGATGGAGTGAGAGGTTATATTGAGGTGAAAAGTGAGGAAATTGATGATAAGATTTTAATGAAAGCTGATGGTATGCCCACCTATCATTTTGCCAATGTGGTTGATGATCATTTAATGGAAATCACGGATGTAATTAGAGGGGAAGAGTGGTTGCCATCCTTAGCCTTACACCAATTGATTTATGATGCTTTTGAATGGAATACACCAAAGTTTATGCATTTACCATTAATCTTAAAACCACAAGGAAAAGGTAAATTGTCCAAACGTGATGGAGAGAAAATGGGATTTCCTGTTTTTCCTTTGAAATGGGAAAATGCAGAGGGGTTTAAGGAAAGAGGATTTCTACCAGAGGCACTGATGAACTACTTGGCACTTTTGGGATGGAACCCTGGAACCGACGAAGAAATATTTTTGATGGATACACTGGTTGAAATTTTTGATACTGATAAAATTCAAAAAGGCGGAGCAAAGTTCGATTTCAAAAAAGCGAAGTGGATAAACCACAAATTTTTGGGATTTACAGAAGAAAAAATCATTTTCGAGCGTTTTCCAGAGTTTTTAAATTGCCTTCCAAGTACATGGTCTCAAAAAAAGAGAAGCCATGTCTACAGCCTTCTGAGAAATCGATTATTTTTACTCGAGGAACTAAAATCCCAATCAGAGATGTTTTTGAAGGACCCAATAGACTACGATTTGAAGGTGGTGAATAAAATTATAAAACACGATCCTAAAAAAATTGTAGCGCAATTTTGCAAAATGGCAGAAGAGGAAATACCAGTAAGTAAATGGAAGTCCAAAATTGAAGAATGGAATGAAAATGAAAAATTACCATTTGGGGCAATCATGCAAAGTTTGCGTTTGGCCATTGTGGGTAATTTAAGTGGGCTAGATATTTTCATCATTTGTGAAATACTGGGAAATCAAGTAACTTTGAATAGACTTACGAAATTTATAAATAACCAAATTTTTTAAATTATGGATCTTTCTACTTATGTGATTATTTTACTGTTTGCGCTATTACTCATCTCAGGAATCTTTGTTGTAAAACAACAAACCTCTGCAGTACTTGAGCGATTTGGTAAGTTCATTGCCATTCGGAAACCTGGTCTACACTTTAAGATCCCTGTAATCGACAAAATTGCAGGAAGGGTCAGTTTGAGAATTCTTCAATTGGATGTAATTGTGGAAACAAAAACTAAGGACGATGTTTTTGTGAAACTAAAAGTCTCCGTTCAATACAAAATCTTATCGAATAATGTATATGATGCCTTTTATAAGCTCGATTTTCCTCAAGACCAAATTACTTCTTATGTGTTTGATGTAGTAAGGGCGGTAGTTCCCAAAATGAGATTGGACGACGTTTTCGAGAAAAAAGATGAGATCGCCAACGCGGTAAAAGGAGAATTGAATGATGCCATGATCAATTATGGATACGATATCATCAAGGCGCTGGTTACCGATATCGATCCCGACAGCGAGGTAAAAACCGCCATGAATCGAATCAATGCGGCAGAACGTCAAAAAATTGCTGCGCAATACGAAGGGGATGCAGCGAGAATTTTGATTGTAGAAAAAGCGAAAGCAGAAGCAGAAAGCAAGAGACTTCAGGGACAAGGTATTGCAGATCAAAGAAGAGAGATCGCCCGTGGGCTTGAAGAATCTGTTGATGTACTAAATAATGTAGGTATTAACTCTCAGGAAGCATCGGCACTCATCGTGGTTACACAACACTATGATACACTACAATCCATCGGGGAGGAAACCAATAGCAACCTTATTCTTTTGCCAAATTCTCCCCAAGCAGGAAGTGATATGCTGAACAATATGGTCGCCTCTTTTAGTGCCAGCAACCAAATTGGAGAAGCTATGAAAGAAGAAAATCAAAAGAGAAAAAATAAAGGGAAAACGGAGGAATAAACTAACTTTTTTTCCAAGTGTCTCTTAAGCCTACCGTCTTGTTAAAAACTAAAAGTTCGTCTGTTTTATTATCTAATATAAAATAGCCCAAACGCTGGAATTGAAATTTATCAGCAATGGAGGCATTTGCCACCTCTGGTTCGATATAGCCCTCGACTTGAGTGAAAGAATCAGGGTTGGTGAACTGAGCTGGGTCTTCATCCTTGTTTTTGTCTGGCTCTTCGACTGAGAACAAGCGGTCATACAGATTCACCTTAATAGGGTGTGCGTGTTCTATAGAGACCCAATGGAGAGTTCCTTTGACTTTTCTTTGACTTTCCTCCGTGCCTGATCCGCTCTTACTCAAAGGATCATAAGTACAAATTATCTCCGTGATTCTTCCTTCTGCGTCTTTTACAACCTCTTCTCCTTTGATAATGTATGCATTTTTCAATCGAACTTCTTTACCAAGGGTCAGCCTAAAAAACTTGCGATTCGCTTCCTCCTTAAAATCTTCTCTTTCAATGTATAAACTTCCGGAAAAAGGAACTTCTCTAAAGCCGGCATTTTCATCCTCAGGGTTATTTTCCGCAGTAAGCATTTCAGTTTGGCGATCCGGATAGTTCCTTATCGTAAGTTTAACTGGATTTAAAACAGCCATTACTCTGGGAGCAATTTTATTCAGATGATCTCGAACACAGAATTCCAATAGAGAAACATCAATGATATTATCTCTTTTGGCGACCCCTGCAGTATTGACAAAGTTTTGAAGAGATTCTGGCGTATATCCTCTTCTCCTCAGCGCACTAATCGTCGGCATTCTGGGATCATCCCATCCCGAAACATCAGATTGATCAATCAGTGCTTTCAGTTTTCGCTTGCTCATAACGGTGTACGAGAGATTCAATCGGGCAAATTCTCTCTGTTTAGGACGAATGGTATCCAAAGGAGATAAAGCGTCCAGAAACCAGTCATATAATTCCCGGTGGGGTTTGAATTCTAGAGAACAAAGAGAATGTGAAATTTGCTCAATATAATCTGACTCTCCATGAGTCCAATCATACATAGGGTAAATACACCAGTCGTCTCCCGTACGATGATGGGTTTTGTATAAAATTCTATACATAACGGGATCCCTCAAAAGCATATTGGCTGAAGCCATATCAATTTTGGCCCTGAGAACATGGGTTCCCTCTTTGTGTTTTCCGTCCCTCATCTCTTGAAACAGCATTAGGTTTTCGTCAATCGAACGGTCGCGATAGGGACTGTGGATACCTGCTTGTGTAGGGGCGCCTTTTTGTTCCGAGATCAGCTCAGAAGATTGGGAATCCACATAGGCTAACCCTTTGTTAATCAATAGCCTAGCCCAATCAAAAAGCTGCTGGAAATAATCAGATGCATAACATTCTTTATCCCACTGAAATCCCAACCACTCAATGTCATTTTTGATAGCTTGAACATACTGGGTCTCCTCCTTGGCGGGGTTGGTGTCATCAAACCTTAGGTTTACCGGTGCAGAATAATCATTTCCTAATTTAAAACTCAGGCATATTGCCTTCACATGTCCGATGTGAAGATATCCATTGGGCTCTGGGGGAAACCTAAATCTCAACAATGAAGGGGATAGGCCTTCATTCAGATCTTCTTCTATAATGTGTTCAATAAAATTAAGCGTCTTTTCTGACATCTGAAGTTTTTTCAAAGATATTAAAAGCTCTATTCTTTGAATAAAATTAGGCCGTTATTATATATTTGTCGAAAGTCAAAATATGGGAAAAGTTATATTGAGTGATATCAGGATTTATGCGTTTCACGGATGTATGGAAGAGGAAGAGCGGATTGGGAGCGATTACATTGTTAATCTTGAAGTGGAAACAGATATGATAAAAGCATCAGCATCAGACGATCTTTATGATGCGGTAGATTATGTAAGTCTCAATGCAATAGTAAAAGAAGAAATGTCTGTTCGTTCAAAGTTGTTGGAGCATGTTGGTCAACGCATTATAGGTCGTGTATTAAAACAATTTCCGAAAGTGGAGGCCATAGAGGTTTCTGTGGCCAAACAGAACCCACCCATAGGGGGAGATGTTGGGGAAGTATGCGTTTGTTTAAAAGCTTAAAGGCTTGGGCAAAACAGCTTAAAATTTACTATTTTTGCCGAATGGCATCGTGGCCGAGTGGCTAGGCAGAGCTCTGCAAAAGCTTGTACAGCGGTTCGAATCCGCTCGATGCCTCT
>ERZ802830.4977-NODE-4977-length-10386-cov-6.34924_pt1 | contig 10386 bp, 10 predicted proteins | sample MGYA00345654_ERZ802830 | MGnify/ENA primary metagenome ERZ802830 (study PRJEB30503, sample SAMEA104212375) | marine metagenome | biome: Westerlies Biome; feature: [SRF] surface water layer (ENVO:00010504) within the epipelagic zone...; material: water...
GACTCGTGATATGCACATCGTGACCACAGGCATGCATCACGAAGACTTCGTCACCATTGGGGTCAACCTGTTTGGCTTGCGAGGCATACGATAAGCCCGATTTTTCTTCTACCGGCAAACCGTCCATGTCAGCTCTAAACATGACCAGTGGGCCTTCGCCATTTTCCATCAGCGCCACAATGCCAGTCCCCCCCACACCGCGATGCACCGTGAAACCTAACGAGGCGAGCTCATCAGCCAGTCGCGCCGAGGTTTGATGTTCCATGGTCGACAGTTCTGGATTCTGATGAAAATACAGAAACAGATCTTTGAGCTTTGATTGGTATATTGAATCCACCTCTTGCGCCAAGGAATCAGCGTTGGCCGCAGTCTGCATGCCGCACGACAGCAACAGACACAGGAGGATAAAAACACGATGTAGCTGGGTCATGATGCGCACTCAAAGGTCGATGGTGAAACGCAATAATACCTCATTGACGCGCTGTCAAAGCGCTTTACGCGTTGCAGATTCATGGCAGTCGGGTTAGTGTCCTCTCGCGCTGCAGAGTGCGCTGAATCAACTATCCGCCGGCACGGAAATGGAACAACACTGAGTGAATAGCGAAGAAATCAAAGCCCGCTTTGGCAGTTATCATGTAGACGTGCTTGAGCAAAATCAGACAAGCCGTCTCGCAAACTTATACAGCATTCATGACGGCGTGGCGGTGTGTCGCACGCTGGCAATCACGCGTTTCTCTCAGCCTATTAGTCCCGCTCTTCAGGACGCGGACAAGCAAATAAGAGCCGGACACAGTATCGGTAATACATTACAGCAGGCCGGTCTGTTGATGTCGCGAGAAGTCATCATCGAAGCCATAACGCCCTGTGGTCAGCAATTCTCGGCGTTATGCGCCCAGACGGTGCTGGTGGACTCGCCCGTTTACCTGCGGGTTTACCGGCTCCATGCCGGTACGGAGCCACACAAGCTGACCCCCTACGCCATTATCGCCGAGGCACATCACCCCGAGCACACCGCGGTGCATGCCGGACTCAGGTCCCTCAACGACCTCGACGCCTCACAGTGGCAATCCGACGCCAAATGGTCCGTCGATGCGTTACTAAAAGCCCTCGCTTAAGCCACTATATCCCTTAGTTTAGGGCCCGCTTCCTAGGGGGTCCCTGCTTCCACTGTTCTGCAAGCTCGGTAAGTGGTTATCGGACCGCTGCCATGCTCAGGTCAAAACCGATGCCGCGCGCCACAGCGATGGCATCGTCCCTGCCCGCCTCGTCTCTCGACAATATCCATAAATTGGCACAGCGTGTGCCTGAGCGACAATAGGCCAGCACCTTCTGGTTGGGGTCATCAAAGAGCGCTCCCAACCCCTCAAGGTCGGCGCCAGGAAAATTCATCACACTCACGGGATACCGAATAAACAATACCTCGGCTTCATGGCAGGCTGCTTCCATCTCATCCATCCCTGCCTGACCCGGCGACTCGCCATCCGGTCGGTTACACACCACGGTGGTAAAACCCTGAGCAGCCAGCCCGCCAATATCCTGAGGCGTGATCTGCGCTGCCACAGACAGCGATTCGGTCAATTTATACACTGACATCTTTTTACCCTTTCCAGTTGAGCACTGCGCTCATTGCGCAATACCAAATTCCTCAGCGAGGACCGCCATCATACTTTCTAAGGGCTGCTTGGGCACCTTAACCGGCGCCCCGATAATACGCTCCGCCAAGGAGAGGTAAATCTCAGACAAACTTCTCAACATGCCCGCCGGTAATGCATGTGACTGAGCGAGCCGCTGGCGCTCTTCGAATCGGCGATGATCTAATAATAAATCGGGATCATTCACATGGTGCAGCAGTGCCTGACGGAACTCTTCTTTGCTGTTTTCCACGACGCTACCCGCACGATAGGCCACGCTATCCCAAATTCTCGAAGAGTCAGGCGTGCCGACCTCATCCATATAAATCAGTGTGTCTTGGCCCTGCTCATCGCGCGCATAGCCAAACTCAAACTTAGTGTCGACCAACATCAAATCCAATGGGTTCAAACGGTCTGCAATGAGCTCGACACCCTGCTTTAACAGTCTTTCATAATGGTCCACATCGCTTTTCGATTGAAATCCAAACGCCTGCCAATAGTCCAGTAGTTGTGCTCGGGACACGTTCGCATCATCGGCTTCTGGCACTCCCGCAAGTCCTCGCATGACGCCTTTTGTCGACGGGGTCAATAAAGTCTCTCTCAGCCTTTGGTCACGGTGTAATCCATCAGGCAGCGCGATTCCGCAAAACAGGCGCTCTCCGCGCTCATAAGCCCGCCACATTGAGCCCGTGATAAAACGTCGCGCAATGGCCTCCACCAGCACTGGCCTAGCGCGCTGCACAATCCACACCAGTGGGTGAGGCACCTCAAGAATATGGCTGCGCGCTAATCCCGCTTGCTTGAATTCACTGAACCAAAATTGTGAAATGGCATTCAGCGCAGCGCCCTTTCCCGGGACGCCCGCCAAGCCCTCGTCGCCATGCCAAATGCAGTCAAAGGCAGAGATACGATCACTGATCACCATGACGGCTAACTCTGCGTCAGCCGCCACGGGATATCCTCGATCGGCAATAAGACGCGCACTATCTTGGGGCGTCAGCCAATAAACTGAGCGCACTTTCCCTGAGTGCACCGGCCCGTTGCAGCGAATAGGCAGCGAATCGTTGACTGCGAGGACCTCTGAATCCAATTTCTTTTCCTTACCGACTTGGCTTACGCCACAGTTTTGCCCAAAATACTCGCCGTTGTCACGATCTACGTGACCTATGTTTCTGTACAGGATGTTGTTAATGCGAATCTTTCACCGCTTGCGCCACCCTCGGCTGACGCCGCTACTCGCTGTTTACCTCGGTGCCATGAGCACAGTGGGCACTGCGCAGCAATATGACGCCCAAAGGGATGAAGCAACCACTCCTGAGGAACTGGAGACCATCATCGTCACCGCCCGTCGCACTGCCGAGTCTGGGTTCGATTTGGCAATGTCATGGGCAGTCCTCGACCAAACCAGCATTGAGCGCGTCGCCGCCCAACATAGTAACCAGCTATTCAATCGCGTCTCAGGCGCCTGGGTGAGTCGCGGCAATGGCCAAGAGTCTTTGGTGTCATTGCGCTCTCCCGTGTTAAGCGGTGCCGGAAGCTGTGGCGCGTTCATGACCGCACAGGACGGCATCAGCATGCGGTCGCCCGGTTTTTGCAACGTCAACCAGCTGTTCGACGCCAACCTACTGCAAGCCGGTCGCGTCGAAGTCTTAAAGGGACCTGGCGCGGTGGTATTTGGTTCAAATGCGCTGTACGGCATCATCAACGTGGTCACGCGTTCTGTCGACGCCACTCCCAGTCAGGTTCGTGTCGAGGGGGGCTCACGAGATTACTATCGCGTCTCAGCCAGTGGTGCTGTTGACGGTGGAATCGCGCTGTCAGCGCAAACGAGCCAATACGGTGGTTATCAAGACGCCTCGGGCTATGATCAGCAGAAGGCAACGCTGCGCATCGACCAAGAGTGGGGTAACTGGCGCGTCGATGGCGCGCTTGAAGGCAGTCAGCTGGACCAAGAAACAGCGGGCTATATTCGAGGCTTTGAAGCGTATGAGGACGATCAGGCCCGTAAGGAAAATCCCAATCCTGAAGCTTACCGGAACGCCTGGTCTGGCAGAGGCCATATCGGCCTAACACGCGACTGGGGCAATTCATCCGAGCTCACTATCCGCCCTTTTTGGCGGAGCAACAGCATGACCTTCTTGCAACATTATTTACCGTGGCAGGCCACTGAGACCAATCGTCATCACAGCATGGGTTTGCAAATGTCGGCGCGCGGAACACAAAATTCATTGAACTGGCTCGTCGGAATCGATGCAGACCATACGGAAGGCGCGCTCTTCGAAAATCAGGCTGACTTTTTTAGCCCCAATCAACCAGATGGCATTCACTATGATTACGATGTGGATGCCGACACGGTGGGGGTCTTTACTCATCTTGATTGGTCACTCACTGAGCGATGGGAACTCGGTGCTGGTGTCAGGCTAGAAGACACCCGATATGACTATGCTAACAATGCGGCAGACGGCGCCGCGTGTGCACCCACAGCGAGCGCCTGTCGGTTTTATCGACCCGCCGACCGGAAGGATAGCTTCAGCGATTGGACAGGCAACTTATCGATCAGTCATCACACTGACACAACAACGTTTTATGGTCAGGTGGCGCGTGGATTCAGAGCGCCGCAAACGACCGAGCTCTATCGACTGCAAGCGGGTCAGACCGTTGCCGCAATCGATTCAGAAGAAGCCGAGAGCGTCGAGCTCGGTGTCCGCGGCGCCGCCAGTGCCTTGTCTTATGATCTGAGCGTTTATTGGACCACAAAAGAGAACGTCATTTTTCAGGACCGCGATCGTTTCAATGTATCTGGCGCTGAAACGACTCATCGAGGCGTCGAACTGGCGGCAAGCTGGCGCCTCTCTCCCACCTGGGCTGTCAGCGGCAATGCCAGTTACGCCCGACATCGTTACAACAGCGATATTCAATTGCTGGGATCGCGCGGTAGCATCGACGGCAATGATATTGATACCGCCCCAAAGCATTTTGGGTCACTGCAGCTCACGGCAGACCTCGCCAGTTACAACCTCCCCATCACGGGGGAACTAGAGTGGGTATGGCTGTCAAAATACTGGCTAGACCCCAACAATCAGCATGAGTACGAGGGGCACGATTTGTTAAACCTGCGTGCTTCCTGGCAAGTCACTCAGACCGTCGCCGTGTCGCTGGTCGCAACCAACTTGCTCGACGAGGGCTACGCGGAGCGCGCTGACTATGGATTTGGAAGCTATCGCTATTTCGTGGGTGAACCGAGAAGTGCCGTATTGGGCATCACCCTCGCGTTATAGGGCGCAGCACGAGGTGCGAAGTAGGAGCGCCAAACAAGCGACCTTAACGGTAGGGCCGCAACCCGGTAGCATCGCGAACACGCTCCATCAGAGCGCTGCTCTGCGGTCGCAAACGCGCGGCGCCCGCCTGTAATATGCTCTCAAGCTGCCCCGGATCAGCCATTAAGCGCTCGTAGCGCTCGCGGGCGGGCAAGAGCTCGTCATTCACCCGCTCGAATAGCTGTCGTTTCGCGTCTCCCCAGCCGATCCCATCGGCGAAGGCTTGTCGCATTTGCTGCCTCTCTGCCTCGTCTGCAAAAGCACACCAAATCTGAAAAACGGTCGCGTCGTCGGCGTCCTTCGGCTCGCCCGGCTCGAGCAAGTTCGTTTTGATTTTATTGATCGATTTTTGCAGTTGTTTGGGCGTACCGAACAAGGGAATCGTGTTGCCGTAGCTTTTACTCATTTTTCTGCCGTCGAGACCCTGCAATATCGCAACGTGATCATCGACGACTGCTTCGGGAAGCGTAAAAATTGGGCCGTAGTGATGATTAAATCGTTGAGCAATATCTCGGGCCATCTCAACGTGCTGGATCTGATCTCGCCCCACTGGCACGCGATGGGCGTTGAAGATCAAGATATCCGCCGCCATCAAAACCGGATACGAAAAGAGTCCCATGGTCGTTCCAAAATCGGGATCCTCCCCCGCCGCTTCGTTCGCCTGCACTGACGCCTTATAGGCGTGAGCACGATTCATCAAGCCTTTCGCCGCAGAGCAGCTCAATATCCAACTGAGTTCCGTGATTTCGGGAATATCGGACTGGCGATAAAAAAAACTGTGTTCGGGGTCCAATCCCAGCGCCAGCCACGTCGCCGCAATTTCTCGGCTAGATTGAGCGACCTCGTCTGGATTTTGATTCTTGATCAGGGCATGAAAATCCGCCAAGAACAGATAAGCCTCAACATCAGGTTGTTGCGACGCGGCGATCGCCGGGCGGATGGCGCCTACATAGTTTCCTAGGTGAGGCGTTCCCGTTGTGGTGATCCCTGTCAGTACTCTCGTCGTTGTCATGGTGTCATCTCCTTATGACCTACGCGACCCTGCGATAGAACGCATTCAGTAACGCCACCAATGGCGGTATATCGCCCGCACAAGCGAGCTCTCGAATCGAATGCATAGCGAGCGTCGGGATACCGATATCGGTTGTCGGTATCCCCGTTTCTGTGGCGGTAATCGGTCCGATCGTGCTCCCACAGGCTAAGTCTGAGCGCATCACAAAAGTCTGCAGCTCAATCTCAGTGCGCTCCGCCAAAACGCGTAAGCGAGCGGCCCCCTCTCCCGTTGTCGCATAGCGTTGGTTGCGGTTTATTTTAATGACTGGGCCATCACCGAGTCTGGGGCTGTGTTGATCATCGTGCCGGTCGGCGTAATTGGGGTGGGTCGCATGCGCGTTGTCGACTGACATCATCCACGATTGCGCGCGCATCATCCGGTTCAGCTTTGGATCGGGCGCAAGTGCTGCGAGGGCATCCATCAGCATAGGTCCTTGCGCACCCACCGTTGAAGCGCTGCCCACTTCCTCGTGATCGGTGGCGACAAACAGTGACCATTCGGCATCATCTGCATCAATCAGGGCGCGCATGCCAGCAAAGCAACTCAGCAAGTTGTCCAGCCGGGCCGATGCGATGAAGTCGCCATCGATACCAATCTGGTTTGGTGGCTGGGTGTCATAAAGCGAGAGTTCGTAGTCCATGACTCTAGCGCCTTGCCATTGGGAGTCCGTTCGGGCCAACTCCTCAGCAAGCCATGTTTTTAAATCGTATTGCTGGTGCTCGCCCAACATCACCAAAGGCACCACATCTTTCTGAGGATTAATACTGCGCTGACTGTTTGCTTCTCGGTCGAGATGGATAGCAAGGCTGGGGATCACCGCGACGGCTCTTGCGGTATCAAAAAGCGTGGTCAGCAGCGTGTTGTCGGCAGTCAGCAAAGTCACTCGCCCTGCCATCCCCAAATCTCGATCAAACCACGGATTCAGTAACGCGCCACCATAGACGTCTACGCCGAGTTGAATACAACCATCTCGGCCCTTCACCGGGTTAGGCTTAACAGACAGATTAGGGCTATCCGTATGAGCGCCCACCAAGCGGAGTCCAGCTTCAACGCCACTCTGCCCTGCACGCAACGCCATTAAGGAGCTGCCTTGATGCACCGCAAAATAGCCTTTCCCAGGGGTCATGCGTACCGCATCAAATTGATCCAACTGCTCGAAGCCTGCCCCTTGCAACGTTTTTGCCATCACCTCAACCGCATGAAAAGGCGTGATAGATCCGCTCAAAAAAGTCATTAATTCGTCAATGTGTGTTGTCACTCAGAGTCCCTCGACTATCCCTATCCACAGCGCAAAGCCCAGCAAAAGTCGGTACACCACGAAAGGCATCAATCCTATTTTGCTCACCCAGTGTATGAAGGCGCTTATGGTTGCATAGGCGAAGCACCCAGACACTAAAAAAGCGATCACATAATAAGCGCCAGCATGAGCCGACAGACTGACGTGATCGCTCATCAGCATGACGAATACGGCGCCCGCAATCACCGGCACACTGAGTAAAAATGAGAAGCGGGCAGCGACGGTAGGATGGTAGCCCAGAAACAGCGCCGCAGTGATCGTAATACCAGAACGCGAGGTGCCAGGAATCAGCGCGAGGGTCTGGGCGCAGCCAATCAGAAAGGCATCGCGAGCTCGTATGGCAGTATGCCGACGCTGGCCGCGTCGAGAGACCCAATCAGCACAACCCAACAAAACGCCAAATAATAAGGTCGTGGTGGTGATAACGACGACCGTACGCGCCTCGCCCGCAATCAGCTCCTTGAGCAGAAAGCCTGCCAGTAAGACCGGTAAGGTGGCAATGATGAGCGTCCAACATTCTGATCGATCGAGCCCACTGCCAGGCATGAGGGCACGTGCCAAGCCGAAAAGAGTCTGTCGAAAATAAAACACGACCGCGCATAGAGTCCCTGCGTGGACACTGATGTCGAAGGCCAAACCCTGATCAGGCCATCCCAAAAGTTTGGAAGGCAACAGTAGATGCGCCGAGCTGGAGACCGGCAAGAACTCTGTCACGCCTTGAATCAGCGCTAAAATGACGACCTGCAGCCAATCAACCATGGCTGCCTTGCTCCGATAATTTCTTCCAGCCAATATTTTGCTGCACGTATTGAGGCGACAGCGAATGAGCAGGCTGCAGCGCCAACGCCAGTGAGCCGGTTGATAAACGCTGCGCCATCACCGCCGCATCAGGCGTGATGTTTGGATAGACGGTACTAAGGTGCTGCAGCTTCTGGGGAAAGCGCTCAGCATGCGCTAGACCCGATCCAATAATCGCAACAGAAGCGGGCCCACGCGGCAGTGTCAGTGACTCGGGCGGACAGATGAAAGCCGCCTCTTCGGCGTGAAAGTGGTCCTCCCGCCATTGACCCCAAATGCCATAAAGCTGACCAATTTGCGCATCGATCGTCGAAAGGACCCATTGGCCCTCGGATATCAGGCCTAGCGCCGCGGCGCTATACACCTGCGCCGATAACGAACAAAAACCGTGAACCGGAATGTCCCGCGCCCAAGCCAGACCCTGAGCCACGCTGACTGCGACCCTGAGACCCGTGAAAGAGCCTGGGCCCACGCCGCAAGCAATGACGTCTACCGCTGAAGCAAGCGAGCGATCTGCAAGAATGTCGGCCAACATACCGAGAATATGCCGATTGTGGGCTCTAGCGAGCTGCTCATGGCGAGCACGCACATCTCCTTCACCACACAACGCAAGGGTGCAGGCATCGGTGGCAGTATCAAGCGCTAGAACACGCGACATGGATGACATGAGCTATAGTCCAACAGGAGAGAGGATGATCCCATAGAGAGACGAGTCTGTGAACGCCACACGAGCCTACAGCTTGGGTATTTTGGCCGGTGGTGAGGGCCGTCGCTGGCGTGGCCGCGATAAGGGGCTAATCGCATTTAATGGCAAACCTCTGCTGGCAGAGGTCTGTGCTGCCACGCTCGCTACTGAGCGCTTAGTCTGCTGCCGGAACAACCCGCGGTTCTATCAGCACTATGCCGATCGAGTGTTGTGCGAAGTGGCAAAGGACTTAGGCCCCTGCGCCGGCATCACTGCATTGCTCTGTGCCGCGGCGACACCAGATATCATCATTCTCCCGGTGGATTTAATCGGTGCACCACTCCAAGTCATCGAGACTCTAGAAACACAATGGCAACAAGACGATCTTGCGATCGTATTGACTGACTCAAGCGGCCGCCACTCCCCTTGCTTGCGTCTCAGCACCCAGCTGCTCGATGACTGCGCGGCTTTTATTGACAGCGGCGGCGTGAAGCTAAAGGCCTTATTAACGTCACTCAACGCACGGGCGATCTCGGTGCCTGATGAGTGGCTGGCCAATGCGAATACACCAGAGGCTCTGAGGACTTAAGACGCCATCTGAACCGACTGTACGGTAAAAAATAAGCTGTGAGCCAACACTACGCCCAGCGTCAGATTTCTGCGCATCACCCCATACCAGGACGGCAACGACTCCGCACCCTGCTCGTACCATAGCAGCGCAAGATATCCCGTCATTAGCGCCAGTGATGCCAACCATGCCTGCGCGGTCAAAACCGCTGCGACGGCAAATAAAACCAAGCCATTACTCACGAGTAGTCTCGCCTTGTGCGGCGCATCAAAGGACTGCACGCGACCCCACAAGGTACCGGCTAAAAAACACAGAATACCGAGTGAGTAAATAATGAACCCTTGCACAGAGATCGCACCTGGCCAATCTTCCAGCGACCACGCCGCCGCCAGAAACCCATAAAACGGTAGCAGACCCGCGTAACCCAAAGTGAGCATCACAGCGCGGTTATTCATAGATCATCTCCCAAAAAAAACCCCGGCCAAAAGGCCGGGGCAACAATTCGTCATCTGGGGGAAGATGACTAAACCAGATAGTCATTTACCTAGTTGGGAGAATTTACGAGCCGGTTTTATAGCTGGATCACTTAAAATATGAAAAGTTGATCAAAGACGCTCGACCCTTCTGTTTTGCTCCGCACCGGTCGATGCCCCAGATCTACCCACTGCGTCGAAACACCACGCGCGACCCTAGGCATACCGACGGGTAACAGTCGATGATTGCACCAGCTCTTGCTTCTTACCGCGTCAGGCTTAACAGCGCGGCTGTCGGGTAACGCCTCCCCCAAGCAGCCACTGAGGTGCCCGCAGCATCGCCTGCTGACCGCAGGTGGGGCAATGCTCCGTCGATTATTTTTATCGACGCAAACAGCTCAGAATCTGCTGCAAGGGCGCGCAGAGCCCTGCCGTTATTGCCTTATAGCCAATCCGCCTGAGGGCACACTCTGCTGATAAGAAATTAGTTTTAGCCACCCTCGTCGAGAGAGGGTACTTTATGAAAAGGAGCCATTTCCCGGGCTAGAGCACATTGAGCGCAG
>ERZ802830.4978-NODE-4978-length-10386-cov-5.6496_pt1 | contig 10386 bp, 7 predicted proteins | sample MGYA00345654_ERZ802830 | MGnify/ENA primary metagenome ERZ802830 (study PRJEB30503, sample SAMEA104212375) | marine metagenome | biome: Westerlies Biome; feature: [SRF] surface water layer (ENVO:00010504) within the epipelagic zone...; material: water...
TGCTTAGTAATATAATTTTCAAACCAATGGGAAGACTTTTGGTTTTCCCATTTTATACTCCATTCGATAACATACATATTATGAGACACTTTTTTATTCTATTAGCGACTTTGCCATTATTGGCGCAAAAAGACATCAAGCCTGAAATGACTGAGTTATGGGAACCGGTTCCCCAGGTCATCAATCCTGGTGATCATTCCACCCCACCCAGTGATGCTATTATTCTCTTTGATGGCAGAGATCTTTCCCAATGGATTAAGGCCGGTACGGATGAATTGGCCCATTGGCAAATCAATCCCGATGGATCCATGACGGTACAAAAAGGTGGAGGAATTGAGACCAAGGAAGAATTTGGATCCGTTCAGCTTCATATTGAATGGAGGGCTCCAGAGGAGGTAAAAGGAGATGGGCAAGGAAGAGGCAATAGTGGTGTCTATTTTCAAAAGGTTTATGAAGTTCAAGTTCTGGACAGCTATAACAACCGAACTTACTCCAATGGTCAAGCAGCCTCTATTTACAAGCAGTCCATTCCATTGGTCAATGCCACCAGACCTCCTGGAGAATGGCAAACTTATGATATCATTTTCAACGAACCCCAATACGACCAACAAGGTAAACGACTCAAAAAGGGATCGCTGACGGTTTTTCACAATGGAGTTCTGGTCCAAAACAATGTTGAAATTCAGGGAACTACGGTCTACAGAGGTCAACCCCAGCTGAGAGACGTCAAAACACCCAAAAGGCTTTATCTTCAAGACCATGGCAATCCCGTTTCCTATAGAAATATTTGGTTAAGGAAACTTTAATTTAATATGCTTTTTGACCGCTTGAAAAAAAATCAACTTTTATTATCAACGGCTCTTTTCTCGATGCTATTTTTCTATTCCTGTGCTCAAGACAAAGGGTCGATTCAACAAGATCAAGCAAAGGTTTTATTAGAAGAAATGGAACAAAACAAGGATTTTTTTGATGCTATGAGGTTGAGAACGGATTTGAACCTTGGAGCCAATAAAAGAATTTTATATACCACTTTAGAAGACATAAAACCTTTTCATCAGAAGTACAAAGGGACTGAAATGTCTTTAGAATATGTGATCAGAGACCGTTTGCATACCGCCATTTTTCTCAACCAAAAAAACAATCAACTTGAATCCATGGATGGCTCTGAATTTAGTTTGCCTGAGAAACTATCTGCTGTTGAGTTGACCAATGAATTGGTTTCTTTGATTGGCAAGATGTATTACGGGGCTGATGAAGTAAAGGCTTTAGCCCAATAATCCACCAAAAACATATTTCATTTCCGTTGCAATCTCAAGGGAGCGTTTGTCATACATTATGGTTTCTTTTGAAGTATTGTCAAAAGCTTTTGGATCTTCATAAGGCAGCGAAATTCTTTTTTCTACCCCAGGAATAAAGGGACAGTTTTCTTCGGCATGGGTACAGGTCATAACTGCTGCAAAATGAATTTTCGGATTGGGTGGATCGTCATAAATTTTTGAAAATAAGACCACGGGTGCTTTATTTTCATCATATTTTACCTGATAGTGAGGATTTTCTCCTCCCGGATTGATCACTCCAAAACCCAGACGCTCCAATGAGGCAATCGTTCGCTCATTACATGCCGTAATTTCAATCCCACCGGAAAAGGAATTAATGCTTAGACCATAAAAATCAGCGATCACTTTGGCCCATATTTGGGAAAGTTGGCTTCTGCGGGAATTATGGGTACAGATAAAATTCAGACTAATCTCGGTTTTTTGTTTGATTTTTTGGGATAAATAATCCTGTAGGGGTTTTAGTAAATCTTTTCGATGATTTTCGATTTTCGAACTGTCTAATTGACCAATGAGTTGGAATAAGGCTTCGTTCATAAAAGCAAATATAAGTTTTAAATCACATGAAATGTGAGAAATTCACCAATGGGTAGTCACTAATTAACCTTTTTTAATCAATATTAATTCATTTTAGCAAGTAAATTTGGAGGGGGCCCTAAAAAAAACTAATTTGGTCTTCAAACAAATAAAAAATGAAACATATCAAAAAACAATTACACTTATTAACTCTGTTTTTGTGTGCGAACACGATAATAGCTCAAACTAGTATTTCAGGAAATGTAGTTGATCAAAATGGTCAGCCCATTCCAGGAGTAACTATTTTAGACAACAGTAATAAAGACAATGGAACCGTTACAGACTTTGATGGGAACTTTTCAATCACTGTGCCTTCTGATGGAGAACTAACTGCAAGTTTTATTGGTTTTGAATCTCAAACCATTGCGGTCTCAGGACAAACCAATCTAAATATTTCACTTGAAGAATCGGTATCCGCATTAGATGAGGTTGTTATTACTGGTTACGGTTCACAAGTTAAAAAGAGTGACTTGACCGGTTCCATCTCATCCATTGGTTCTGAGGATTTTGAAAGCCAACCTCTAATTAGGGTTGACCAAGCCCTGCAAGCGAGAGCAGCAGGAGTTGCTGTAACGCAAACCAGTGGTGCTCCAGGAGCGGGATATAAGATTAGAATTCGAGGAGCGAACTCAATTACTGGAAACAACAATCCGCTGTATGTCGTAGATGGCCTTGTGATAGGTAACATAAATAATATAAACGCCAGCGATATCAGTTCGATGGAAGTTTTAAAAGATGCATCCGCAACCGCCATTTATGGAAATAGGGGAGCTAATGGTGTTGTACTAATTACTACAAAATCTGGTAAAAAAGGCAAAGCTAAAATTCAAGTTGATTCTTTTTTTGGAACTTCAGAAGTAGTTCAAAGAATTCCTGTTATGACGCCAGCTCAATTTGCGGAAGGAGTCAATTTAAGAGATGCTGCACCAGGAAAACCTCCGACTATTGATGCAGCCAGAATCGATGAATTGAGAGCTGGAGCAGGAGTAAATTGGCAAGACCAATTCTTCAGAAGTGCACCCTTCTCTAATATTGTTATTTCTGCTAGCGGTGGATCAGATGATGTAGATTATTATATTTCTGCAAATACATACAAAGCAAAGGCTACAATTATTAATCAGGATTTTAACCGATTAAATTTAAGAGCCAATATTAACGCCCAATTAAACGACAATCTTAAAGTGGGGATCAATAACTTTATAAGTCGTTCTGAGAACACTGGACAGAGAGCTGATTTAGCCTATGGAATCCCATGGGATATGAATACTCCACCTCGAGATGAAAATGGCGAATACAATTCTGTTCCATTAATCTCAGCTGTAGGTAATGGTTCAAATATGCCCCTTTTAGCTCCAGAAAATAATTCAGTAGAAAATATTTCAGATCAATTGATTTCAAGTATCTACGCTAATTATAAGTTCACCGATAACATCACATTGAATATCTCTGCTGGAGTTGAAAAAATTGATTTCACTAACAGCAGATATGTACACGGTGTAACTGGCCCTAACAGTGCAGTAGTTAGAGATCAACAAGCGCTTCGCATACAAAATACCAATAGACTAACATACAAGAATGATAATCCAGATCACGCCTTCCAGGCTGATTTAGTTCATGAGCAGCAGTCTTTTGAAATGAGCTTCAGAGAAGCAACAGCAAATAATTTCTTCTCTAACTCTACCACCTTTAAAGAGTTATCCTTGGCAGGAATTCAAAACACGGACAGTGGAATTTCCAACGAAAAGTTGGAGTCTTTCCTAGCACGGGTTAATTATTCTCTTTACAACAAGTATCTGTTTACCGCCTCTGTAAGAGCTGATGGCTCAAGTAAATTTAATGAGGAAAACCGATGGGGAACTTTTCCCTCCGGTTCAATTGCATGGAGAATCTCTCAAGAAGATTTTCTTAAAGATAACGCTACCATCAATTCATTAAAAGTTCGAGCTAGCTTTGGAGTTACGGGTAGCCAGGCTGTTAGTCCATTTTCTACTATTTCAATCCCAGGTATTTCTACTGCTAATAATTATCCTTTTACAGGGGGTGTGCCAAATATTGGTGTGGCGCCGTCCACCAGGATGGCTAATCCAGACCTTACATGGGAAACCACTACTCAATTCAATATTGGATTTGATATAGGTCTTTGGGACTCTAAGGCATTACTATCTGTAGATTATTACACCAAAAAGACAGAAGATATTCTTTTGACCAGAGTTTTACCTGAATTTGTTGGACCTACGTCGATTACACAAAATGCAGGAGAGGTTGAAAACAAAGGATTTGATATTTCATTAAGTACTGTATTGTATGATAAAAACGATTTGTCAATCAACTCTAATTTCAACATTTCTGCCAACAAAAATAAAGTTGTAAAATTGGTTGATGGTATTAACAGTATGGTTTTAGGGAATGTATTTTACAACTCCACCTTTCCTGTAAATCCAACCAGAGTTGAAGTCGGTCAACCCATCAGTATTTTTAGAGGGTACCTCTTTGATGGTGTTCATCAAACTGGAAATTCCGATGGAGGGACTCCTGGTCATGCTAAATACCGTGACCTTGACGGCGATGATCAAATCACTTCTGAGGACATCGGTAATATTGGAGACGGTAATCCTGACTTTACTTGGGGATGGAATTTAAATCTTGATTATAAAGATTTGAACCTAAACCTGGTATGTGAGGGAGCACAAGGAAACGAAATCTATAATTTCCAAAGAATGAAAATGATGGGACTTGGATCAGGTCAGTTTCATGCTGTTCATGCAGATTTCCTCGACAGTTGGACTACTACCAATCCCAGCAATACTATTCACTCTGGTTCACAAGCTGCGCGTGATGCAAATAACTGGTTGTCCTCACAGTGGCTTGAGGATGGCTCATATACTTCACTGAGAAGCGCTTCTTTAACCTATAACTTAAAAGATGTGTTAAGTATGATGGGAGTTGAGCAGTTAAAAGTTTTTGTGAATGCTGAAAATTTATTCATCATCACAGATTACTCTGGCTTTGACCCAGTAACTACAGCTTCTGGAAATTCTGATGTTGACCTTGGGATAGATTGGAATACTTTCCCAATTTCAAGATCATTTTCAGTTGGATTTCATCTTACATTTTAAAAATATTTAGACATGAAAAATACATATAAAACATTTACACTTATTGCTTCGCTTTTATTTGTTTTCTCTTGTAGTGACCTAGAAGAGGACAGAAGTGGAATCTTATCTTTAGATAACCTTCAATCAGAGGCCGATCTTTTGGCTGCACTGACTCCAGTATATAAACAACTTCAGTCTGCTTACCGAGGTTTTCGAATCAGAACCAATACCTTTGGATCTGATGATCTTACTACATGGTGGGGAGGAAATAAAGCACCTTTAAGGGTTTTTGATGGATTCAATTATGGAAACGGAGAAAATGCTGACATCAATTGGTTAGATTACGATTGGAAAGAGTTTTGGAAACTTATATACCATGCCAATTCACTAGTAGAAGGACTTAAGACCTCTACTGCCCCCGACGCTTCAAAAGCGGTCATTGAGGCTGAGGCCAGGAGCTTAAGGGCAATAGCCTACCTTAGTTTAGTTAAGGTTTATGGAAATTTACCTATTATTTTGGATGGCATGACTCCTACAGGAGATGAGCAGCGCGCTACAGTGCTGGAAAACTACCAGCATATCGAAGCAGATTTATTATTTGCCGAGGCCAACTTACCTGCTCCTGGTGCAACCGCGAATGTTGGTAGAGTATCTTCTTCTGTTGCAAAGACTGCTCTTGCAGATCTATATCTAACTTGGGCTGGATGGCCTGTAAAGGATACTTCTAAAAATGCTTTGGCCGCAACTAAAGCTAAAGATGTCATAGATATGGGGTATCACTCTTTGTTACCCATTGATCAACTATGGTCGATGGAAAATGCCAATAGCAAAGAAAGCATTTTATCTGCTCAATACTCTAAAGACGAAGGTAATACTGGTAACCAAATGCCTGCAGCCACAAGTTTTCACATGGCCAGAGGGTGGTCCGATATGTATCCTGAATTACAGTTTTTCAGAGATTTCCCAGAGGGAGCTAGAAAAGATGCCACATTTGTGACCGATATTCCGAATCGTGGGTTTTCAGGGGGTAAAATTATCACTAAAACTCCCTCTTCAGTGGAGTGGAGTGTTTCCCAGAGATTCCACCCTATGTATGGAAAGTGGACTAAATCTGAAGATTTAGCAGTAGGGCCGCGAACTATCGGGTTTAGAGCCCAAGAGGTTTATCGTTATTCTGAAGTTTTACTTATTTATGCAGAGGCCAAAGCTGCCTCAGGATCAATGGATGCTTCTGCATTAGAAGCATTAAATCAAGTAAAAAGAAGAGCTGCAGGTCTCGATCCCAATACTGCCGATGCCTCTGTTGACGTTACCACTGCTACGGTAAACGATATTGTAACAGAAAAAGGATGGGAGCTGGCCGGAGAGAATAAAAGATGGTTTGACCTCATTAGAACCGAAACACTTGAAGATGCTATCGCTAAAAGAGATCCTAATGAGCAGGTTCCTTTGGTTAGACAACCTACCAAAGACCAATACATTACACCACTTCCTGCTGAAGCGATTGCTACCAGTAAATTAACCCAAAACCCCCAAGGGTTTAAAGTTCAATAAAGGGAGTCTTTTATGATAAAAAAAAAAGGGAGTGAGAATTCACTCCCTTTTTTTTATGGATTTTCTTTTGACCTTTTCTTCCACCGATCGGTATGTATCAATCCTAAGAAAATAGGGTCGATCAATTGTTTATCCCAATTTTGACGCAGGGAATCCAACCTTTTAACAACTTCAGGAAACGCATCTGCCAGATCATTTTCTTCTCCCAAATCCTCCTGGAGGTTGTATAATTCTTTTACGCTATTCTTTTTCTTGGTCACCAACTTGAGGTCTCCATCTCTTACTGAGTAGAGATCGTCGTCAAATTTCCTGACGTAAAACGTTTGGTGAGGTCTACCTTGCTTTTCCCCTTTCAAATAAGGAATGATATTGACACCATCTAGAGGCTTGTCCTGGGCAATAGGAGTTTGTGTTAATTCGGCAATGGTAGGCAGTATGTCTAAACTTGAAATAGGGTATTCATAAACCATGGGAGTAATTTGAGCGGGCCATTGCATCGCAAAAGGAATCCGATTTCCTCCCTCATAAATAGAAGATTTTCCCTCTCGAAGCGGGCCGTTGTTTGATCCGTTTTTAGGTTCGGGGCCTCCGTTGTCCGACAAAAAGAAAATCATCGTATTCTCGGATATTTTCAAGGCTTCCAATTTGTCCAAAAGGCGGCCTACCCCATCGTCAACCGCACTGACCATGGCGGCATAGGTTTTCCTTTTTTTGTTTTCGATCTGTTCGAAACGATCCAAGTATTTTTGTGTGGCCTGCAGGGGACCGTGGGGAGCATTGTAGGCCAAATACAAAAAGAATGGTCCCTTTTGATTCTTTTCTACGAAGGCGACCGCTTCATTGGAAAATTCATCCGTCAAATATTCATCTGTTTTTTCTGGCTGATGATCTCTCATGATCCAACTTCTGTAGCTCATGGGTTCGTCACTGAAAGAGTAACTGTCCTTTATGGTCAATTCCTCAGGAAAGTAACGGTGTCCTCCGCCCAAGTGTCCATAAAAAAAATCGAAACCACGGTTTAGGGGATGATTGGAGATATGTGCTCCTAAGTGCCACTTTCCTATAATCCCAGAGGTATAACCCGATTGTCCTATTACTTCGGGAATGGTCTTTTCGGTTTGTGGTAGCCCCATATTGGGGTCGTTGGGACGATACTGGGCATTTCTTTCATATCCAAAACGCTGTTGGTAGCGGCCAGTAATAAACCCAGCCCTACTCGGACTGCAAACGGAATAGGGGGTATATCCATTGGTAAATTTGACCCCATTTTGGGCAATACGGTCAATATTGGGAGTGGGAATGTCTTTGCTTCCATTGAAACCCACATCAATATAGCCTAAATCATCGGTCATGATAACAATCACATTGGGATGATTTTTTTGGGTGATTTTCTTTTGGCCTTGTTCGCAACCCAAAAAGGCAAAAACAAGCATTATCAGTAAAGAAATCATCAAGATTTCCGATTTGTCTTTTTTCATGTTTTAATAAATGATTTATCTAAAGTAGTTATTAATCACTAATTTAGATGATTGAAAAAATACAATTAAACCATTATGTTTTTAAAATTAAAATTGATCTCATTAGTTTTATTTTTGACCTTAAGCTTTGTCTCTTGTAACCAAAAGGAAACTCCGATAAAACCCAATATTATTATTGTTTATTTGGATGACTTAGGCTATGGAGATGTCAGCTATAATGGAGCTACAAAATTAAAAACGCCCAATATGGACGAGATGGCTCTGGCGGGAATGAGATTCAACAATGGATATGCCACTTCCGCTACGTGCACGCCCAGCCGTTATGCACTCTTGACAGGTCTCTATCCTTGGCGCGAAAAACGAGCTAAAATTCTTGCGGGTACAGCCCCATTAATCATTGGCACAGACCAGATGACTCTTCCAAAAATGCTAAAACAAGAGGGCTATCAAACGGCTATTATCGGCAAGTGGCATTTGGGCTTGGGCAATGGGAATGTCAATTGGAACCAATTGGTCAGTCCAGGACCCAACGAGGTAGGCTTTGACTATTCTTATATTTTGGCAGCCACTCAAGATAGGGTGCCTACTGTATATATCGAAGATGGAAACGTAGTAGGATTAGACCCTAACGATCCGATCGAAGTCAGTTACAAAAAGAATTTCGAGGGAGAGCCTACGGGTCTCGATAATCCTGAATTATTGACCATGAAGTGGCACCACGGACACAACAGCAGTATTGTCAATGGCATTCCCAGAATTGGTTTTATGAAAGGGGGAGAAGCCGCCAAATGGAGCGATATCGATATGGCAGATCATTTCTTGAATGGCATTCAAAAATACATCAAAAACCACAAGGATCAACCGTTCTTTTTGTACTACCCTATGCAGCAACCCCACGTGCCGAGAACACCTCACCCAAGGTTTGAAGGTTTGTCCGAGTTGGGACCTAGGGGAGATGCTATCGTTGAAGCCGATTGGTGTTTGGGGGAATTGAAAAAAACTTTGGAAGCCGAAGGAATATTAGAAAATACCCTTATTATTTTTTCCAGTGATAATGGTCCAGTATTGAACGATGGTTATTTCGATGATGCGGATGTCAAAAATGGCGACCACACCCCATCGGGCCCGTTCCGTGGTGGAAAATACAGCCTTTTTGAGGCAGGAACCCACGTACCCTTTTTCACCTATTGGAAAGGGAAAATTCAACCCGGTGTTTCCGATGCTATGGTCAGTCAACTGGACATTTTTTCTTCATTAGCAGAATTGGTAGGCAGTGAAGTCAGAACTAATGATAGTGAACCTTTACTTGATTTATTTTTGGGTCAATCTGATCAGGGTAGGAACGAAATGGTGATCGAAGCTACCTCCAGAACTGCCTTTAAAAAAGCAGATTGGGTAATGATTCCACCCTATAAAGGTCCTGCATCTAATAATAATGTTAAAATTGAATTGGGCAATGATTCCGATTTTCAATTGTACAACTTAGCTGAAGACATTGGGCAACAAAACAATTTGGCAGAGAGCCAACCTGAAAAACTGCAGGAGATGATCACTGCTTTTGAAGCCATCAGAGGTGATGGATATAGTGAAATCCAAAAGTTGGAGTTAAAATAGATCAGAAAATCAGTTCCCAACTTCCCGAGCGGAGTGCCTTAATTGACTGGAAAGACGTTTTTTTACCATTCACTTTAATGCTGCCCTCTTTGGGCATGCCAAAGCTGTCTTTCTCCAATATCACCTTTATTCCCTTGGGGATTTGTAGTTGCAATACCCTTTTGGATTTTTCATTCAGATCCCATTTAAGGTTGATTGAACCCATTGGGGTTGGAAAGACAGAAGCTATTTTTTTTATTTTGGTTTGGGGCAAAGCAATGGTGATCTCTGTCATCCCCGGTTGAGAAGGCTCTAGTCCTAAAAGAAATTCTGCAAACAGTGCGGGTATAAAAGCACTTTCGGTTTGTGCATCAGATCGGGTGACTCTATTGTCCAATTTTCCATTCCTTCCCGTGCCATCCAACCACCATTCTTCCCACAAAGTACCATTGTGCTCAGGAGCCAGCATATGATCAAATCTGCGGCGAAGCAAATCAAAGGAGGCATCTACATGGCCGTATTGCGCAAGTCCCTTATGCAAAAAATAAGATAGGGCAGGGGTCACTATGGTCATTCCATTTGTCCTTTTGATAAAAAGATTGGGATCATCATTCAATAGTTTTTCGACGATTGATTTTCCTTGGTCTTCATCAGCAATTTTAAGAGCCAAGGCCATTCCATTTGCATGTTCACTATATTTATAGGAGATTCCTTTTTCCAATAAAGCATCCGCAAAAAGGCCCTTTTCGGCATTCC
>ERZ802830.4979-NODE-4979-length-10384-cov-5.81838_pt1 | contig 10384 bp, 9 predicted proteins | sample MGYA00345654_ERZ802830 | MGnify/ENA primary metagenome ERZ802830 (study PRJEB30503, sample SAMEA104212375) | marine metagenome | biome: Westerlies Biome; feature: [SRF] surface water layer (ENVO:00010504) within the epipelagic zone...; material: water...
TTATCGTTTAAAACATAATTTAACTCATACTGATTTTTGTTTAGAATTTTAAAATCAATAGGAATTTCAAAAAGATTTGGATTCAAAACATTTACCTGTACCTTAAAAGGTAACTGGTTAAAAAACTCTTTTGTATTTAGTCTTCCAACTATAAAATAGGAACATGATAAATCTAACTTTTTTAGAACATTCTGCATCATATCATATGATCCAATAATTCTCCTTTGATTAGAAATATCTCCATAATAATTATAAAACCCTAAGCTATTTTGTAGATTCTCTTGATAATCATAAACATCATTTGATTTTAATAAAATCTCAATTTTTGTTTTGTGAAATTCTACTTGCTTATGGTTATATAATAGTCCTGCAAGAACTGCTAGGGGAATAATTATAACGAACAGATACCAATTCTTAAGGACTGCGTTTAATAGCCAAATAAAATCATTAGGTGATATTATATTTGATGATTTTTTTTCCAATTTTAATAACTATTATAATACAAATATCGTATTTTAACATGATGAAGTAGTATAAAATTAAATAAAACCATATTTTTGATCTTAATGAAAAAAAAAATATTTATAATTACACTAATCTTATTCACCCAACAATATTTTTCTCAACCAGGAATTCCTGGTGGTTCACCCTGCTGGCCTCCACCCTGCATCCCAATCGACGGAGGGGTTAGTTTTTTTACTTTTTTGAGCATTTTTTTTGGATACAAGTTACTTTCTAAAAGCAAATAATTTTTTTATTGGATTTAAAAAAACCTGAAATTAAATTTTTAATTACTATTATTCCATTAATTACTATTTGGTTTTTTTTCTATCATTATTTATACAAAATTGATACTTTTTTAAACCTCCAGTTCGACTCATTAACAGAGTTCTCGAAATTATTAAGTTCTCAATCCAACTATGTTCTTTCTGTATTTGGCATGAGAACGTCTATCGAAATTCATGGTGATATGATTGTTGCCAAGATTTTAGATTATCCATTTAATCATGGAGTATGGATTGGTGAGCCTTGTAATGGAATTAAAGTTTTTGGTCTTTTCTCCATATTTATAATTTCATTTCAAGGTAAATGGTATAGGAAAATATGGTTTATTCCTTTTGGAATATTGTTTTTACACTTTTTAAATATTCTCAGAATTTCAGTTCTTACATATATTTCAGCAACTAACCCCTACATTTTAGATTTTAATCATAATGTAACTTTTCAATTAATTATTTATGGAGCAATGCTTGGACTATGGTATTTATGGATCACTAAATTTTCATCTTTGAAATTAAATGAAAAAAAAATTTAAATACTTTCTAATAATTCTTACTGTAATTTTCTTAGAATTTTTTAGGGATTATTGTTTTATAAATATTAATCTGCAAATAGAATATTTAGAAAATATAGCAAATAATTTAGCTGTATTTAATTACACGGATTCCTATGTTTTTATTATTTTAAAATCAATGTCCATAAAATCTATAAATAATTTAAAATGGATTTTATCTTTATTATTTATCACTTGTTACTTTTTAATTGGTCTGGTTTTTTCATCTCTATTTTTTAATTCAAAAACACATAAAAAATTTTTAAAAATATTTTCTTGTGGGGGGATATTAATGATATTTTTTTCATTATTTATATCCGCATTTGGAAAATTATTAAGCTTAGAAAATCAAATGAACTTTTATTATGTCTCATTAGAACTAAGTCATTTTGTTCAATCTTCTTTGTATCCAATTTCTTTTTTGTTAATATTTTATGCTAACAACAAATTGAAAATTTCATCATAATTATAAATTTGTTTACAAAACAAAATCAAATGTTCAAAGACCCCCAAATAGAAACTCTTATTGAAAAAGAGTTGGTAAGACAAACCGAAGGAATCGAATTAATCGCATCTGAAAATTATGCTAGTGAAGCAGTTATGAAGGCTAGTGGATCTATATTAACCAACAAATATGCTGAAGGTCTTCCTAAAAAAAGATATTATGGAGGATGTGAATTTGTTGATGAAGTGGAACAAGTTGCGATAGATAGATTAAAAGAACTGTTTGGTGCATCTTGGGCTAATGTTCAGCCTCACTCTGGATCGCAAGCTAATGCTGCTGTTTTTTTAGCTTGTTTAAACCCTGGGGACAGTATTCTTGGCTTTGACCTATCTCACGGAGGACACCTAACCCATGGATCACCGGTAAATTTTTCTGGCAAGTTTTACGATGCTCATTTTTATGGAGTAGAAAAAGCAACTGGAACTATTGATTACAATAAAGTAAAAGACCAAGCACTCAAAATAAAACCAAAAATGATTATATGCGGCGCATCAGCCTATTCAAGAGATTGGGATTTTAAAGCACTGAGGTCAATTGCTGATGAAATTGGAGCACTACTCTTAGCTGATGTTTCCCATCCTTCTGGATTAATTGCGGGGAAAATATTAAACGACCCCATCCCTCATTGTCATATAGTTACTTCTACAACTCACAAAACTTTAAGAGGGCCCAGAGGAGGAATCATCATGATTGGAGAAGATGTTGAAAACCCATGGGGTTTAAAATTTAAGTCTGGAAAGCTTAAAAAACTATCATCCTTAATTGATTCTGCTGTTTTTCCAGGAACTCAGGGTGGGCCTTTAGAACATATAATTGCTGCCAAAGCAGTTGCTTTTAGAGAAGCACAACAACCAGAGTTTAAAAGCTACATTAAAAGTGTGGTTAATAATGCTCAATTGATGGCAGAAGAGTTAGTAAATAAAGGTTATCAAATTATCTCCAATGGAACTGATAATCATTGTCTTCTAATTGATTTAAGAAACAAAAATGTAAATGGAAGAGATGCAGAAAATTCTTTAGGAATTGCAGACATTACTGTCAATAAAAACATGGTTCCTTTTGATACCGAATCGCCATTCATAACAAGTGGAATAAGAATCGGAACTGCAGCCATAACTACTAGGGGTGTTAATTTAGAAGAAATTAAAATAATTGCTAACTTGATAGATTCAAGTATCATTAATTTTCAAAATGAATCAAAATTATTATCCATCAAAAATCAGGTGAATGAATTAATGTCTTCAAAACCACTTTTCAAATGGTAAAAGACAGTATTAGTGCTAACAACCCCTCTATTAATTCTTGGATTGAAGTAAGTTCTGAAAGTGATTTCCCTATCCAAAATTTACCATTTGGAATTTATTCTACTAAAAACAAAACTAAAAGAGTGGGAGTAGCTATTGGAGATCGAATTCTTGATTTGTCTCAATTGCTTGAACATGGTTACCTAAATTCTTTATCCTTTTGTGAACATTGTTTTTCGAATGAATTTCTCAATAGAATGATGGGGCATGGAAAATTAGAAATCAGAGATCTTAGAAATAGAATTTCGGAATTACTAAATGTAGAAAATCCAGAGCTTTCTCAAAACAAAGAAGCTCTTAACAAAGTTTTAGACTTACAAATTGAATCTGAAATGCATTTGCCTGTAAAAATTGGAGATTACACTGATTTTTATTCAAGTGAACAACATGCCTTTAACGTGGGAAGTATGTTCAGAGATCCAGATAATGCTTTATTACCTAACTGGAAGCATATTCCTGTTGCTTATCATGGAAGATCTTCTTCCATCGTTGCTTCTGGAGAACCCATATTTAGACCTAAAGGTCAACAAAAATTAAATGATCAAGAAAATCCAATTTTTGGCCCCACTAAATTATTAGATTTCGAATTAGAGATGGGATTTATCACTTTTGATGGTAAATCATTAGGAGAGCATATCACAACTGATGAAGCTGATAACTATATTTTTGGAATGTGCTTATTTAATGATTGGTCAGCACGAGACATTCAAAAATGGGAATATGTTCCTTTAGGACCCTTTTTAGCAAAAAATTTCGCCAGCTCTATGTCTTGTTGGATTGTTACTCTTGACGCTCTTGAACCCTTTAGAACCAATGGGCCCATTCAAGACCCTAAAATTCTACCTTATTTAGAATATAAAGGCGATAAACATATTGATATAAATCTTTCCGTATCTATTGAAACTCCAAATGGAGAAGAAAAAACTGTTTGTAATAGTAACTATAAACATATGTACTGGAATATGAATCAACAATTGGCTCATCACTCTGTTAATGGATGTAATATCAATTGTGGAGATCTTTTAGCATCAGGAACCATTTCTGGACCAGAAGAAGGTTCATTTGGATCTATGTTAGAAATTAGTTGGAGAGGGACAAAGCCTGTAAGCATGCCAGATGGAAGCCAAAGAAAATTTATCAATGATGGAGATAAAGTGATATTTAGAGGAGCTGCATCTAATAAAAATTATAAAGTAGGTTTTGGAAAACTAATTTCAGAAGTTTTTCCAACTAAATAATTATTAAGTGAAGGAAGCTTTAGAAAATAAAATGATTTTAAATGCCTACAGAGGGGTTCTACGATCCATAAAATCAAGACGATCTAAAGAGGAAACTAAAATAATTAGAAAAGCTTTTAATCTAGCTGTAAATGCACATAGGGACGTTAGAAGAAAATCTGGAGAACCTTACATATTTCATCCTCTTGCAGTTGCTAGAATTTGCGGAGATGAAATAGGCTTAGGAACTACTTCTATTGTTTGTGCTCTATTACATGACACTGTTGAGGATACAGCAATCACTCTTCAAGATATTGACAGAATTTTTGGTCAAAAAGTAAAATCAATAATTGATGGTTTAACCAAAATTTCAGGTGAATTTGATTTTACAAGCTCTTCACAAGCTGAGAACTTTAAAAAAATGTTCTTAACAATTCCTGATGATGTTAGAGTCATTCTAATAAAACTTGCAGATAGACTCCATAATATGAGAACCTTGGATTCAATGAAAGAAAGTAAGAAACTTAAAATAGCATCAGAAACTTCCTATTTATATGCACCTTTAGCCCACAGATTAGGTTTTTTTTCCATTAAAACAGAATTGGAAGATTTGGCTTTTAAATTCACTAATCCAAATGATTACAAGTCAATTACAAATAAACTTCAAAAAACTAAAGATGTAAGGGAAAGGTTTATACAAAAATTTGCCAACCCAATAAAAAAAGAACTGGAATCACAGGGATTTAAATATCAATTAAAAGCACGTACAAAAGGAATTCCTTCTATTTACAGGAAAACTCAAGAAAAGGGGGTTGATTTTGAAGAAATATTTGATGTTTTTGCAGTAAGAATAATTCTTGATTCAAAGGATGAAAAAGCAGATTGTTGGAAAGTATATAGTATAGTCACTGATTTTTACATTCCAAACCCTGAAAGACTAAGAGATTGGATTTCTTACCCAAAACAAAATGGTTATGAATCGTTGCATACAACAGTAATGAGTCCAACAGGTAAATGGGTGGAAGTGCAAATTAGAACCAATAGAATGGACCATGTAGCTGAAAAAGGACTTGCAGCACATTGGAAATACAAAGAAAAATTTCAAAACGATACAAGATTAGATAAATGGATTTCAGACGTAAGAGAAATTATGGAAAATAAGAGTAGAAATACTACTGAATTTCTAGATGATTTTAAAAACAATCTTTATAGCGACGAAATTTATGTTTTTACGCCAAAAGGAGATTTATTTAATCTACCCACTAAGTCTACTGCATTAGATTTTGCATTTTCTGTTCATTCAGAAGTTGGGGCTAAATGTATTGGAGCAAAAGTTAATAGTAAATTAGTCCCGCTAAGTCAAACATTAAGAAGCGGAGATCAAATAGAAATTCTTACATCTGAAAAACAAATACCTAAAGAGGCCTGGTTAGAATTTGTAATTACTTCAAAAGCAAAATATAAAATAAAGCAATGTTTAAAAGAAGAACATAAAGAAATTGCGGCTAATGGAAAAGAAATACTAAAAAGAAAACTAAACAACTTAAAAATTAATTTTTCTGAAAACAATATTAAAGTTCTTCTAAAACATTTCAATTTTGATGAACATTTAGAATTTTATTATCAAATAGCTAATGGGAGTGTTAATCTTGGGAAAATTAAAGGAATTGGATTAAAGGGAGGAGAATTATATTTGAGTTCTTCTATTACAAAAAGTATTAAAAGCACTTTTGAAAGTCTTGTAAAAAAAGTTAAAAAAGGAGATGAAGATATTTTTATTGGAGAGGGTTCCGATCCTAATTTAGATTATAAATTAGCCCCATGTTGTAATCCCCTTCCAGGAGATGCTGTTTTTGGTTTTATAACAATAAATGACGGCATAAAAATTCATAGAAATAATTGTCCTAACGCTAAACAATTAAGATCTAATTATGCTTATAGAATTCTTTCTGCAAAGTGGAAAAGCAAAAAGGGAAATGCATTTATTACTGGACTAGAATTTACTGGAATTGATATTGTTGGCGTTGTGAAAGAGCTTACTACCATTATTTCTGAAGAAGAAGAAATTAATATGAAATCTTTAAATTTTGACACCAATGATGGTGTTTTTGAAGGAGAAATAATGCTTTACGTTTTTGATAAAAGTCATCTAGAAAAATTAATCAAGAAACTAAGAAATATTAACGGAATTGAAAAAGTAGTTAGAATAGAATAATATTCAAGTAATATTCTATTTTTGTTATTAATAAAATTTAACTATTGGAAAATATATCCGATATACAAGGAAGAGTTAGATCAGTCTTTTCAGAATATCTTAGCGAAAAAGGTCATAGGAAAACCCCTGAAAGGTTTGCTATACTTGCAGAAATTTATGGTATTAATGGTCACTTTGATATTGAAGAACTTTACAAAAACATGAAAAATAAAAATTATCGTGTTAGTAGAGCTACCCTCTACAATACTATAGAACTTTTAATGGATTGTGAATTGATCAAAAAACATCAGTTTGGACAAAATAGTTCACATTTTGAAAAGTCTTTTGAATTTAAGCAACACGATCACCTTATTTTAAACGATGGCGAAGTTATCGAGTTTTGTGATCCTCGAATTCAAAATATTAGAAAAACAATTGAAGAAATTTACGATGTGAGTATAAGTGACCATAAACTATATTTTTACGGAAAAAAGAATTCCTAAATGTTTGAAATTAAAGTTGAAAAAAAGACCAATCATATTTGGGTAGATCTTATCGGGAAACTCATTAATGAGGATGACGGAAAAAATATGAGTGATCAAATTATATCAAGTATTTCAAATAGTCATTCTGAGGTTATAATCAACTTAAAAGCTTTAGAATACATTAATAGCTCAGGATTTAATAATATTTTAAAAGTTTTGACTAGTACAAGAAATTTAGCTGGGGATACTATTCTTTGTAATGCCAATTCATTAATTGAAAAACTGCTCATTACTACCAAATTAAACACTATTTTTAAAGTTCAAAGTAACATAGAAAATTTTGAGGATTTTTTGAATAAAAACTAATATGGGAGTTGATGTATTATTAGGTCTTCAGTGGGGAGATGAAGGAAAAGGGAAAATTGTTGACGTACTGACCCCGAAATATGATATTATAGCCAGATTCCAAGGGGGACCAAATGCTGGTCATACACTTGAGTTTGAAGGAATTAAACATGTACTACATACCATTCCCTCCGGAATTTTTAGAGATAATGTAGTTAATATTATTGGCAATGGTGTTGTAATAGACCCTGTAATATTAAAAAATGAAATAGCTCAATTAGAAAAATTAAATATCAATGTAAAAGACAAGCTGCTTATTTCAAAAAAGGCGCATCTAATTCTACCAACCCATAAACTTTTAGATAAAGCTTCAGAAATAGCTAAAGGAAAACATAAAATTGGGTCCACTTTGAAGGGAATCGGCCCAACATATATGGACAAAACTGGTCGAAATGGAATAAGAATTGGAGATATTAATAACCAAGATTTTAAGAATAAATACAATAGGCTAAAAGAAAAGCATTTTGCACTATTAAAAAATACAAATCTAATTGAAGACTTAGAATCTTTAGAATCAGAATTTATTGAAAGCATCCAATATCTTCAAAAATTTGAGCATATAGATAGTGAACACTATTTAAATAATGCTGCTAAAAATGGCAAAAAAATTCTTGCTGAAGGTGCTCAGGGAACGCTACTTGACATTGACTTTGGGACCTATCCATTTGTTACTTCTAGTAATACAATTACCGCTGGCACATGTACTGGATTAGGGATAGCTCCTAATAAAATTCAAAAAATTGTTGGTATCTTTAAAGCTTATTGCACTAGAGTAGGAAGTGGTCCTTTTCCTTCAGAGCTAGAAGATGAAGTAGGAGAGAAAATGAGACAAATTGGACAAGAATTTGGCGCAACTACTGGAAGAGAAAGAAGATGTGGATGGATTGACTTACCTGCATTAAAGTATGCTATTATGATTAATGGTGTTACTGAACTTTCCATGATGAAAGCTGATGTTCTTGACTCATTTAAGGATATATTTGTTTGTACTCACTATTTACAAGACGGGGAAAAAATAGATTTTTTCCCATTTGAATTGTCAAAAAATACCCAACCTGTTCTTAAAAAAATAAAAGGTTGGAATACAGATATAACTAAATGTAAAGATGAAGACAGTTTCCCTATTGAACTTTCTGACTATATTCAATTTTTAGAACAAGAACTCGATATTCCAATTAGTATTGTTTCTGTAGGTCCAAACCGATCAGAAACTATTATCAGATAATCACGTACTTAAAAGTATAATTTATCGTTTCTAATTGAATGAAATCTTTTTTATTAATAATAGTATCTTTTATAATTACCTCCTTATCCTGCTATTGTCAACTGAAAAAAATAAATTTTTCATCAAAGGAAAGTAAAGGAATAACTATTAAGGACAAAAGGTTTCTTATACTTTGGAATAAAGTAAAATTCAATCATAATAACACTATGATGTTTTGTGATAGTGCAATTTATGAAAGAGTTAATAATTCATTTGTAGCTTATAATAATGTAAAGATCAATGAAAATGACAGCTTACATATTTATGGTGACAGCGTTCATTATTTTGGAAATGATGAAAAAGCATATATATATGGAAATGTACTAGTGAAATCTAATAGAATAAATCTAAAAACCAATTCATTGATTTACGATCAAAATCTTAAAATTGCCTATTATAAAAATGGAGCTACAGTGAAAGATATTGAAAAAGGATATGAAATTAAAAGTCAAAAAGGGGTTTTTAATACACAACTTCGAAACGTATTTTTTAGAGTTAATGTTCAGCTAGTTCATAAAGATTATAAAATCATTAGTGACAGTTTAGTTTATCATACCAATACTCAAAAATCAGATATTATTGGTAATGCGGAAATTCAGACAGAAAAAAGTTCTATATTTTGTAGTAAAGGTTGGTTTGATAGTAAAAATAATAAGGCATCATTTAAAAAAAATATCATCATAAAAAGTAAAAATCAGATTTTATATGCAGATAGTCTATTTTATAATGAAGCTTCTGGCTTATCATATGCAGAAGGAAATGTTAAAATTGAAGATGATAGCAATGAAATTGTGATAAGGGGAGGTTATGGTATATATAATGAAAAAATAGATTCTGTATATGTTTGGGAATATGCTTCCTTTTCACAATTCAATAAATCTGACACCATAAATATATATGCAGATAAATTCATAAGTTATTTGGACAGTACACAAAGAATTTTTATATGTTACAATAATGCTGTTATTGATGGCAATTTAATTCAAGGTGATTGTGATTCAATATTTTATAATAAAACTGATTCTTTACTTAAGTGCATTGACAAACCTGTAATTTGGATGGATGAAAACCAAATTAGTGGTGAAAACCTAGAGTTTAAAATATTCGAAGGTGAAATTTTTAATATGAATGTAACTGATAATTCCATGATCGTTACTAGAAAAGATAGTGTTCATTTTGATCAAATAAAAGGGAAAAATATTTATGGTTTTTTTAAAAAAAATGAATTAAAAATTCTTGATGTAAATGATAACGGACAAGCAATATATTATTCTTTGGATGAAAGCGATTCTTTGATAAATGAAATTAATAATATTTCATGCGAATCAATGCGAATATTTATTGAAAACAATAATATTGAAAAAATAAAATTTAATAAAAAACCTAATGGAAAAACAGAGCCAATTAATAACAAAGATGAGAATCTATATTTAGAAAATTTTAAAGTTTTTCCAAAAAAAACATATCAAGAAAAATATCTTAAACCTAGTGGAGAGTCTTCAAAAGACAATTGAAGAAAATCTGAATTTTTTGAACAGTAGTTATTGAAAAATATAGTTTTTCTATTTATCTTTTCTTCCCTGATTAAATTTTCAATATCATTGAAATTGAAAACGCAAATTATTTCTGATATTGAAAATGCTAAATTATTTCTATTTAATAAATCAATACCAAATT
>ERZ802830.4984-NODE-4984-length-10375-cov-33.8417_pt1 | contig 10375 bp, 7 predicted proteins | sample MGYA00345654_ERZ802830 | MGnify/ENA primary metagenome ERZ802830 (study PRJEB30503, sample SAMEA104212375) | marine metagenome | biome: Westerlies Biome; feature: [SRF] surface water layer (ENVO:00010504) within the epipelagic zone...; material: water...
CGGGTCTCCTGAACAATCGTCTCGCCCGCCTCGATCGCCTTCACCTGACGTTTGATCTCGTACTCGCAGGCCTTCTGAATGGCCGAGAACGAGTTCATGTTCTTGATCTCCACCTTCGTGCCGAAGGGGGCATCCGGCCCTCGCCGCACCGAGATGTTCACATCGCAGCGCAGGGATCCCTCCTGCATGTTGCCGTCGCTCACACCCAGGTATCGCATGATCCGGCGGATTTCCGAGGCGTATTCCGCGGCCTCGCGACCGGTGCGCAGATCCGGCTTGCTCACGATCTCAGCTAATGCCACACCGGCGCGGTTGTAGTCCACTAGGGAATGGGTGGAGCCGGCCAATCGATCGCTGCCGGCATGGACCAACTTGCCGGCGTCTTCCTCCATGTGAAGCCGCTCAATACCGATGGTCTTGAGGTAGGTGTCCTTGCCTTTCTCAGCCACTTCCACCTCGATCCAGCCCTCTTCCGCGATCGGCTCGTCGTACTGGGAGATCTGATAGTTCTTCGGCAGATCAGGATAGAAGTACTGCTTGCGGTCGAACTTGCTGTGCTCAGCAATGTTGAGATTCAGAGCCATCGCCGCTTTCACGGCGTATTCGAGCACCTTCTGATTGAGTACTGGCAGCGTCCCGGGCAGCCCACACACCACCGGATCGATGTGGGTGTTGGGGTCATCGCCGAAGGCGGTCGAGGCCGCCGTGAAGATCTTGCTGTCCGTCCCCAGCTGCACATGGGTTTCCAGGCCGATCACGGCTTCCCAGGCCGGTTGGGTTGCTGCGTCGGCCATCACGGCATTACTTAGCTCCTGGCGATCCTATGGAAAGGATGGCCTAAGAGCTCAGCGTTCCTAGAACAGCAGCGCGATGGCAGCACCCGTGATCGACACTGCAGAGACTCCCATCCTGATCATCGGGGGAGGCCTGATGGGTCTGGCTATTGCCCATCAGCTGGCACGCCGGGGCCGCAAGGTGCAAGTGATCAGCCGCCGCCGCAGTGAAGCCGCCGGCTTCGTCGCTGCAGGGATGCTTGCTCCCCATGCCGAAGGCCTCTCTGGAGACTTGCTCAGGCTGGGACACGCCAGCCTTGAGCTGATTCCGCGCTGGGTGGCGCAGATCGAACTGGATGGCGGCACGACCTGCGGCCTGAGATCCTGCGGAATCGTTGTGCCCTTTCGCTCTTCAGAGGAACGTGATCAGTACCCCACCGCAGCCTGGGGTCTGTCGCTCAGCCGGCCGCAGCTGGAACAGGAGATCCCGGGAATCGGACCGAACTGGCAGGCCGGACTGTTGTTTGAACAGGACGGGCAGATCGACAACCGCAGGCAGTTGATGCGCGCTCTGGAACGGGCCTGCACGGGCCTGGGCGTGCAGTTCATGGAAGGGACGGAGGTGCTGGATCTCCTCGTGGATGGATCCGGTGCTCTCCAGGGCATCCGTCTGCGCAATGCGATTGGAGACGAGCGGGAGCTCAGGGCGGAACAAGCCGTGCTCTGCTGCGGAGCCTGGAGTCAGCAATTGCTGCCTGCCTTGCCAGTGTTTCCCGTGAAGGGGCAGATGCTGTCCCTGCAAGCTCCCCGGGCAGCGCTCAAGCGCGTGATCTTCGGCCCAGGCACTTATCTCGTTCCAAGGGAAGACGGACTTGTGGTTGTGGGCGCCACCAGCGAGCGGGATGCGGGCTTTCAGGAGGGCCTCACGCCAAATGGACAGAAACAGCTTGAGAGCGGATTGCAATCACTTTTGCCTCAAGCGAACAATTGGCCATCGATGGAACGCTGGTGGGGCTTCCGTCCCTGCACACCGGACGAAGCACCCCTGCTCGGGGAAGGGCCGATCCCTGGGTTGTGGCTGGCCTGCGGGCATCACCGCAATGGGGTTCTGCTCGCAGCGATCACTGCGGAACTCACGGCTGATGCCATCACAAAAAAATCCCCCAACAACGCCATGGAGACGTTGCTGAGGGCATTCCGCTGGGACCGATTCGACAGGCCTGAGGTCAATCAGGCTTCAACGCGCCAAACCTGATCAGAAGGTGTCCAGTTGTTCAGTTCAGCGGTATCGAACCACAGACCAATCTCGAACTCTGCGGTTTCCGGTGCGTCAGAACCGTGGATCACATTGCGGCCAATGTTGATGGCGAGATCTCCACGGATGGTGCCGGGCTCAGCCTCGAGGGGTTTAGTAGCACCAATGAGCTTGCGGGCGCTGGCAATCACACCATCGCCTTCCCACACCATGGCCACGACAGGACCGGAGGTGATGAAATCCACCAAGCCTGCAAAGAAAGGACGCTCCTTGTGGACGCCGTAGTGCTGCTCGGCCAGAGCACGGCTTGGGGTGATCTGTTTCAGACCAACCAGCTTGAACCCCTTGCGCTCGAAGCGGCCGAGGATTTCGCCGACCAGACCGCGCTGGACGCCGTCGGGCTTGATGGCGATAAACGTGCGTTCGGCCATAGGTCGATATCAAAGAAAAAGCGCCGTCATCGTCAACGCTGGCCTACCCGCTTGGCAAGCACAGCATTCCGAACAGCCTCTATCTTTCATTGGCCCTTACCCTCACGCCATGGTCTTGCCTGCGGCTGAACGGCCCTGGTCCGTGGCCCAGAGCGCTGCGATGTATGGCTTGGAGCGCTGGGGAGACCCCTATTTCTCGATCAACGCCAACGGACATGTCGTGGTGCAACCACGAGGTGACCGTGGTGGGTCCCTTGATCTGGTGGAGTTGCTGCAAGGGCTTGCAGCACGGGATCTGCAAACACCACTCCTGATCCGTTTCGACGACATCCTTGAAGATCGGCTGGAACGTCTGCATGCGGCGTTCGAGCGGGCCATTGCTCACTACGCCTACGACGGCGTTTATCAGGGGGTGTTCCCTATCAAATGCAACCAGCAGCGCCATGTGGTGGAACATCTAGTGGATCGGGGCAGCCGCTGGAATTTCGGACTTGAAGCGGGAAGCAAAGCGGAACTTCTGATCGCGCTATCGCTCACCTCCAATCCTGAAGCTCTACTGATCTGCAACGGCTACAAGGACAGTCGCTATATCGAAACCGCCATCCTGGCCAGACAACTTGGCCATCAGCCGGTGGTGGTGATCGAGCAGGCCGACGAGGTGGAGCGAATTATCCAGGCCAGCCGGAATCTTGGAGCCTCCCCCTTTCTTGGCATTCGATCCAAATTGTCCAGCCGCAGCACAGGCCGATGGGGCAGCTCTGTAGGAGAGCGAGCCAAGTTTGGTCTTGATCTCACGGAAATGCTGCAGACCGTTCGTGCCCTGGAGGACGCCGGATTGCTACAGGACCTTCGCCTTCTCCACTTTCACATCGGCAGCCAGATCAATGACATCGCTGTTTTGAAAGATGCTCTGCAAGAAGCCGGTCAGATCTACGTGGAGCTGACCCGTCTCGGTGCACCGATGGGGTACCTCGACGTAGGAGGTGGACTTGGCATCGACTACGACGGCAGTCGCACCGCTTCAGCAGCTTCCACCAATTACTCGCTTCAGAACTACGCCAACGACGTGGTGGCCACCGTGCGGGAATGCTGCGAAGCCCACCGGGTTCAGGTTCCAACTCTGGTCAGCGAGAGCGGTCGCGCCATAGCGAGCCATTTTTCAGTGCTGGTGTTCGACATCCTCGGCCGCAGCCAAACTCCGAACGAAGAACCTCCAGCAACGCACGATGAACCCCTCACTGTTCGCAACCTGAGGGAAACGCTTCGCCGCATCAGTGAAGTGCAGGGAGAGTCTGATCCCGAAATGCAACTGCTACAGGAAAGCTGGAACGATGCCGTGAAGTTCCGGGACGATGCCCTGTCGGCGTTCCGTCTCGGCTACATCCGCCTGGAACAGCGCGCCATGGCAGAGCAACTCACTTGGTGCTGTGCCCGTGAGATCAATCGCAGACTGCCAACCAACGCACCGATCCATGAGGATCTTCGTGGGCTGCAACAGGCACTTGCCTCTACTTATTACGCGAACTTGTCCGTTTTCAGATCGGCACCGGACACCTGGGCCATCGATCAGCTTTTCCCTCTCATGCCGATTCATCGTCTTGATGAACGACCATCAGAGCTAGGACATTTCGCTGATCTCACCTGCGATTCCGATGGCAAGCTCGCAAAATTCATCGACGCCGGACAGAGCAAAAACCTGCTGGAACTTCATCCACTTCGCGAAGGAGAGCCCTACTGGATCGGACTTTTTCTCGGTGGTGCCTACCAAGAGGTCATGGGGAATCTGCACAATCTATTCGGAAGCACAAGTGCGGTTCATGTCCGCCTGAATCCGCGGGGCAACGGTTACTTACTAGACCACGTTCTGAAAGGTGACACCAATGCCGACGTTCTTGAGGAAATGCAACATGACCCAGAGCTGATGTTGGAGCGGCTAAGACAGTCCTCTGAGGCTGCAATCCAAAAAGGAACTTTGCAAATCGAAGATGCCAGGCTGCTCATCAGCCATCTCAGAGCCAGCTTGAATCAAACCACCTATCTTCAAGGATAAAAAGCATCAGGAGACTGCAGCAGCGCAATTGAGGATGGGCTCACCGAAAGCGGTGTCAACATCGTTGACTCCGACATTAAATAGGACGATGGCATCTGGCCAAATCAACAGTTAGTGCGTGATCGCTTAAAAAACGAACCCACATTGGCTTCGATCTTCAACGTTGCTTCTGACATTGGTCCCGTGCTGCACACGATGATCAAACGAGCCATCCGACAAGCAATGAGATTTTCAACTGAACGACTACGACGCAGCTCGAAAAAAATCGAAAATCTTGCCCAGAATAAATAGCGAAAAGGCAAAGTTCACTGACATGGACTGAGCACTCAGGAGTTCATCAACTTGCTGAACGTCTGAGTCATACGTTCGACCAGACCCAATTCAAAGGTTTTCTTCTCCTCCAGCGTAAATGTCTTCAAACCAGCTTCCCGTGTTGCCATGACCTTGGCAAATTCAGCCATCGCAGTCTGATTGTTGAGAAAGACGGCTTCAATCTGACTCTGACTGATTTCCTGGAGCAGAACATGACCAGCTGCTTGGATCCAAGCTGTACGAGGAGCATCGGTGAGCGCAGAGATTTCTCCAAAAATGGTTCCAGGCTTAAGCTGCGCCACTTCCATCATTGAAGTCTTATCAGATGGATCCGGGATGAGTACAGAGCAGATGCCTTCCATAATCACAAACATTGAGCCACCAATCTCTCCCTTCTTCACCACCATCTCACCAGGGCCAAAGCCAACAAGACGGTCATTACAAACAATGCTGGTGATCTCGTCATCCGATAAAGAAGAGAAGAGCTCAATCATCCTCAACGCATTAAAACTTCGTTTCTGGTCTTCGCCTTGTCGCTTGATTTGCGATTGACGGCGAGATTGTTCGGTGTGCAGATCAACGACGACGTGCGGCAAGGAGTAGCCAGCTCGCTCAATGGCATACCAAACACTTGAAAAAATCTCGGTTCTTATTTTATTACGAGCAGCAAAGTCAGCAACAAAAAATTTCAGCACATAATTCACGGAATCATGATCAATCGACCTAATAATAACGGCGTTTCGGCGTTTAACAATAACTGCACTATGCGAGGCTAAAACGCTCTTTAATACTTGAATTGCACGCCCAGGAGGCATGTCCAAGGGGATGCCTACTTCAACTTCCAGCCTATAGTGCGATGAAGAAGGGCGCGAATAATTGATCGTTTTGCTGCGGTCGATTAGTGAGTTGGGAACAACGATATATCGATCATCTGTATCATCATACAGATAGGTACTATTCCAAGAAATATTATCAACACGACCCAGCTCGCCCGCAATTTCAACCCAGTCACCAACCTCATATTGACGCTCCACCTGAACAGCCAGTGCAGATGAAATGTTGCTGATCTGCGTGGCAGAACCTGGACCAACAATGAAGGCAAGGCCACCCAGAACAGCCGCAGAGCCGACCGTTGTCAGCAGACCCTGGCTGTTGAGTTCAGCCGCCACCACAACAAAGGCAGCTACCACTAAGGCCAAATCCTTGAGGATCCGCGGCGGGGCCATCCCGCGTGGACTCAAACGTACAACCAAAGCCCAAATCACATCGAGGGCCAACTCCACAAAGGCGACATAGAGACCGGTTTTTGCAACGACAGCGATCCAGTTGACAACGTCTCCTTCGAGCCCGGCAGCCGCAAGCCCTCTACTCAGAAGAGCCGCCGCGAGAGACACACGGAAAAACACCATGCTGGGGATGAAGCGACTTAATCGACTTGATCCCAGCTGACGAATTCTCCCAAGCAGGAATGTCAGCAGAAAAAAAACACTTAGCAGCAAACTTCCCATCGCTCTTTATCGGTGACAGGTCAGAACGCAATCATTTGATGATCATCACACAAAGAACCCAGGCCAACTTGCAGCTCCAATGCAGCGCCTGGTCGACGATGAGCTTGTAGCCAAATCGACATTTTCCGAAGTCGATCAAAAAGTGACAAGCCATCTCCGCCAAACCCAATAATGGGATACCCGTCAAAAGGGCAACAAAAAAACCATGGGTGCCGGCATGGGCTGAGAGCCACCACCGCCAGTTCAAAGTCACATCCTTTCCAGGACATTTCTCCACAGCCATTTTGTCGCCCTGCAGGGGGTAATCAGCAACAAAATGGCCAAGGATCAACAGGATGAAGAGATCAAACGGCTGCTCACCGACAACAAGGGCATGCTCCACGGGTGAAGACCGCGATGAATCTCCATCGTGGCCATACCAGCGGTGAATTCAAGCGGTGGATCATGCATTCTCCAGCGCTTGCTGCAACTGAACAGCAGCGGCCTCTAATGCTGAAATCAGTTGAGCCCCATCGCGCCCACCGGCCTGGGCCAGGTTCGGGCGGCCGCCGCCGCCGCCGCCACAGAGCTTGGCAATGCCGCCGATGAATTTGCCGGCCTGGAGCTTGGCAGCGATCACCTGCTTGCCGAAGGCCGCCACCAGGATCACCTTGCCCAGGTCGCCGGGATCCGGCAGACCGCCGATCACCACGGCCGCACCATCCCCCAGCTGATCCGCAAGGCTCTGGGCTGCCCCCTGCAAACCGGCACCATCCACGCCGTCAAGGCGTTCCACCAGCAGCTGGAACTCACCCATGGCTTCGGCCTTGGCGACCAGAGCGCCCGCCTTGGCCACCGCGAGCTCAGCCTGAGCCGCGGCCAGCGCCTTGCCGGTGGCCTTGAGCTCCTCCTGCAGGGCCGCTACACGGTCAACAATCTCGGCCGGCTGGGCCTTGAAACGATCCCCCAGCTGTTTCACCACCGCATCGCGCTCATTGAGATAAGCAAGCACCGCTGGTCCTGCCACTGCTTCAATCCGGCGGATGCCGGCAGCGACACCACTTTCCGCCACGATTTTGAACAGGCCGATCTCGGCGGTGTTGGCCACGTGGGTACCGCCGCAGAGCTCCATCGACACACCTGGAACGTCGACAACCCGCACGACATCGGCGTATTTCTCGCCGAACATCGCCACGGCACCAGCCGCCTTGGCCTGATCGATCGCCATCTCTTGCACCTCGAGGCTGTGGGCCTCAGCGATCCAGCCGTTGATCAACGTTTCGATCTGCGCCAATTGCTCAGCGGTGACCGCCGTCGGGCAATGGAAGTCGAAGCGCAGCCGGTCGAAGTCCACCAGGGAGCCGGCCTGGCCAATTCCTGGATCCACCACCTGCTTGAGCGCAGCCTGGAGCAGGTGCGTGGCGGTGTGATTGGCCTGGGCCCGACGCCGGCAGCTCCGATCCACCTGGGCCTTGACGGTGTCCCCCACGGCCAGATGACCGCGTTCCATCCGTCCGGAATGCACGAACACATCGCGGCTGCGACTCACGGAGTCGATGGCCACGATCACGTCGACACCACTGAGCGATCCGCGATCCCCCACCTGACCGCCGCCTTCGCCGTAGAAGGGTGTGCTGTCGAGCACCACTTGCACGACATCTCCGGCCGACGCCGTTGAGGCCGGCGCCCCGTTCACGACCAACGCCTGCACCGTGCTGGGCTGATCCAGGGCGTCGTAACCCTTGAACGCCGTGGCGGGCTGCTCACCAGCCACCTGCTCGATCGCATCCTGCAGGGTGAGGTCAATGCTCACAGCCGCGGCCTTGGCCCGCTGACGCTGTTCCTCCATCGCCACCTCAAAGCCATCAAGGTCCACCGTGAGGCCCTGCTCTTCTGCAATCTCCTGGGTGAGCTCCAGGGGGAAGCCGTAGGTGTCGTAGAGCTCGAAGGCCTGAGCGCCGGAGATCTGCTTTGGCTTGCTGGCCAGCACTTCCGCCAGCAGCTTCTCGCCCCGCTCGAGCGTCTCGAGGAAACGCGCCTCCTCACGTTGGAGTTCGGCCAGGATCACCTCCTGCCGTTCGATCACGCTCGGGTGCGCCCCCTTCAGCAGGGCAATCGCCGCTTCACCCATGGTCACCAGAAAGGGCTTGTCGATGCCCAGGAGGCGGCCATGGCGCACCACCCGGCGCAGCAGCCGCCGCAGGATGTAGCCGCGGCCCAGGTTGCTGGCGGTGACGCCATCGCAGATCAATTGGGTGACCGCACGGCTGTGGTCACCGATCACTTTCAACGACGTTTTGCCCTTGTCGTCGAGCTGGTGGTAGTCGACACCCGCCAGATCCGCCGCCGCCTGAATCAGCGGAAAGATCAGATCGGTTTCGTAGTTGTTGGGAACCTTCTGCAGGATCTGTGCCATCCGCTCGAGGCCCATGCCGGTGTCGATGTTGCGGTTGGCCAGCGGCGTGAGGTTGCCCTCGGCGTCGCGGTTGTACTGCATGAACACCAGGTTGTAGAACTCGATGAAACGGTCGTCGTCCTCGAGATCGATGCCGTCATCCCCCAGCTCGGGCTTGAAGTCGTAGTAGATCTCCGAGCAAGGGCCACAGGGGCCAGTGGGGCCAGAGGCCCAGAAGTTGTCGGCTTCATCCATGCGGATGATCCGCTTGGGGTTCACCCCCACCACATCCCGCCAGATCTGTTCGGCTTCGTCGTCCTCCCGGAAGACGCTCACCACCAGATTCTTGGGATCAATGCCGTACACCTGGGTGCTGAGTTCCCAGGCCCATTCGATCGCCTGCTGTTTGAAGTAGTCCCCAAACGAGAAGTTGCCGAGCATCTCAAAAAACGTGTGATGCCGCGCTGTGCGGCCCACGTTCTCGATGTCGTTGGTGCGGATGCACTTCTGCGAACTGGTGGCCCGTGGAGCCGGCCGTTGCTGCTGCCCGAGAAACACCGGCTTGAAGGGCAGCATGCCGGCGATGGTGAGCAGCACCGTCGGGTCCTCTGGAATCAACGAGGCACTGGGCACGCGTTTGTGGCCGCGCTCGGCATAGAAGTTCAGGAAAGCCTCACGGATCTCCTCTCCGCTGCGGGGCGCAGACGCTGCAGAAGACGACGATGCGGCGGCGGCCATGGGAGGAAATGGGGATCCAGCGGTCATGATCGCCTGAGAGCCGCCGGCACCCTTGCCTGCCCAGCCCGATGACGCCGACGTCCGCGCCCGACTGCGGCTGCAGTCGATCGGATGGGCCCTGCTCGCCGGTCTCGGCGCTGCCCTGCTTGGTCTGGTCTGGGGCCTGGAGGACGCCGTCCGTTCCGGGGGTTGTGGGCTGTTCTATGGACTGCTGGCCTTCCACCTGCAACGCGTCGATCCCGATGACAGTCACCTGCAGGCCGGCCTGGTGGGGGCGATCTGCGGTGTGCGGAGCCTTGGCCTACCCCTAACGCTTGACAACTGGCAGGCAGACGCTCTGGCATCATTGGTACTGGAGCTCCTCCAGGCTTGGCTGCCGTTGATCGGCAGTGCTGTCCTGCTCCACGGCACCCACCGCTTCCTGCCCGCGTCGCGGCCATGAGCCTGCTGCACGCCACCTGGCTTCCCGCCATCCGCACCTCAGGCAGTTCCGGCCAACCGGCACTGCTCATTTGGGCTGACACCTGGCGGGTGGCCACGCCAGAGGGCCCCGGGCTAACTCCAGCGCTGCACCCGTTCACCCTGGAGCCCGACGACCTCAAGGCCTGGCTGCAGGACCGCGACCTCATGCCGGGCGGCAGCATCGATGCAACCGCCTGCCTCACCCTGCCGAGTCGCACGGTGAAACCCCGCAAGAGCCGCAGCAAGACGGCCGAACCAGCGCACGAAGAGCCCACCTGGACCGGTCTGCCCATGCAGGCCGGAGAGCCGATTCCCAAACAGAAAGAGTGGTGGCCGTGGCAAGTTCAGGGTCTCGCTGTGGAGCCCTCAGCCGCCACGGAGTGGCTCTCACGTCTTCCCCTGTCAGGACGGAATCCGGACCTGGCCGATGAGCTGCGCTGGTGGAGCCATCTGCAGCGCTGGGCCCTCAGCC
>ERZ802830.4985-NODE-4985-length-10373-cov-5.05049_pt1 | contig 10373 bp, 14 predicted proteins | sample MGYA00345654_ERZ802830 | MGnify/ENA primary metagenome ERZ802830 (study PRJEB30503, sample SAMEA104212375) | marine metagenome | biome: Westerlies Biome; feature: [SRF] surface water layer (ENVO:00010504) within the epipelagic zone...; material: water...
TCACAACATCTTCCTTTACCATCATTAACCGGATCTGGGTTATTACCCAAATCCGGAAGTAATGATTCGCAAATACAGCATGTCAAATCTATATTCATAATTAACTTAATCCATTCATTGGCTCAGTAAATAACCAACCAACATGATTTTTCTGATCTAAACTAAAATGTTGTTTATTCATTTCACCACCTCTACGGTTTTTACTAAACCATAATGCTCTACTTCCCTCAGGAGTAAATTTAATATGAGCCATTGCAGTAATCATATGTTTAAATCTATTACTACCTGCAAACTCTCCACCTTTAGTAACCTGTTGAATGATCATAAAGTTAGTATTTCTTTTTTCTTGGTTTTCACCTTTATTATGCTTTTCAAACAAATTTAATAATTTAGTTTCTGCATTTTTCATAGTACCACCATGAAAATCTACTACAGCAACTGCTAATTCAGCAAATGAATCTACTAATACTGAATCCCATCCTTCACTAAGGATTGATTTTAAAATTACTAATGGATCATTTTCAATCCAATCACCCATAAATAAAATAGGCAATTGACCAAATTTAGGAAAACGTTTAACCATTCCTACCATATCAATCTGATTCATCTCACCTGATATGAACAATACTTTACTACCATTCTTTTTCATGTTAGCAAGTATATCTAATAAAACAGTAGTTTTACCAACTCCAGGATCACCAACAAATGCTACATTGGTACCTTTCATCATTCCACCTTCACTTGAAAGTAATGCATCAATTTTAGTTCCAGTTTTCATAGGAACAAATAATTGAGGATCGAATTTAAAATCATCCATTAACATTGTATTTGGCTTAAATCTTCTAACGATTTTACCTACATTTTTACTTGGACGACCTCTTTTAATTTTTACTATATTTGACATAACCTTTATTATTAATTATTATTCTTATTTACCCTGTAAATATACGAACTCTCTCCCGGGTAACCAAATTTTTCCGCGGGAATCTTTACTCACTTGCATAATGCCATTCCCAATCTTGGTCGGCTGAGCATTCGATTTTATCGTATTCTTTGTTGTATTCTTCGACAGTTACCCACTTATCAGTTTCGCTATCGTAAATCATTCCGTCTATAATTTTAGTCATATATTATTTTTTTTAAATTCTTGGTAAATATACGACCCCTATTTGGAGTAACCTAATTTTTATGCGGGAGTCTTTAAATGACTGCGCGGCCTTTCATTTTTTCCCAATCACGATTTTGCCTAACTTCATTGTTCTTATCATCAACTGAATTTAATATTCGTGGTGATACATTCAAATCATGGGCTAATGATATTAAAGCTTTTACATCTTTAGGAAAACAATGTCCACCATAACCAAAATCACCATCTGGACCTGGTACTGCCCAATGTGATTTTCCTAATCTATCATCTAACACAGCGTACTCTACTACTTTATCGTAATCAACCTTTAATTTATTACATATTTGATAAATCTCATTTGCAAATGATACTTTAGTAGCTAAAAAAGAATTTGTAAGATATTTTACCATCTCAGCATGTGTTGAATCTGTTTTTATTATATGCGCTTTTGGAAATACTTTTGAATATATTTGTTTAAGTTTTGTAGTTTGTGGTCTAGGCCCTCCTAAGATAATTCTACTTTGATTTTCAAAATCATTTACTGCATTTGCTTCTGTTAAGAACTCTGGATTGAATACAATATCTAAAAATGTATATTCTTTATTCCATTTAGCTGTTGTATTAGGTGGGATAGTAGATTTTACTACTACAATTTTTTCTTCTTGATCAAGTGAGGCTAATATTTCTAAATCATTAAGTACATTTTCAACTATATTTATATTGCAACTTCCATCTATATTCATTGGAGTAGGCAAACATACAAAAATAATATTACATTCTTCATTAATTATTTCCAATGTACTATTACATAATTTAGCTTGTAAATCATATGTGTAAACATTATAATAATTTTTAAATTTTTGGTAAATGGCATTACCAACAAAACCTTGACCTATTATTCCTATATTCATAACTAAATTGTTCTATACCTTCTTGAATTATTCCAATGTACTCTAGGTGTACTACCTAAGAATTTTTTCTTATATGTTCTATCATTTAACTCACTTCTAATTTGATTGAGTTGTGTATTCCCGTTTTGTTGATCTTGATTGTTTATCATTTTATTTCCAATAACTATATATTCCTTTATCTAATTCATAAGATGGCCACTTAAATCTATCTCTCATAGGTTGATTTTTAGCCCAAGCCCACATTTCACCTAAACCTTTTTGTAAATCAGTTTTGTGTTTAAAATCTAATAAATCAATTGATTTTTGATATGTTGGTACTGAATGTTTAACTTCGTGTCTAGCTTCCATATATTTAACTTTACCATCTCCAATTACGTTTTGTAAAACTTGTGCAGCTTCATTTATTGAAACTTCTTCAATACCCCCTAAATTAATAATTTCTTTACTTGATTTAGGTCTTATAGCTGCATTCCATAATGGTTCTAATGAATCATCAATATAACTAAATGCTCTTGTTTGATCACCTTCTCCAAATATAGTCATTGGCTGACCATTTAGGTGTTGGAACATCCAAATACCAAGTACATTTCTGTATTTGTCCCAGATATTTTGTTTAATGCCATAGACATTATGGGGTCTAATTATACACCAATCTAAACCATGTTGTTCACCTGCAATTTGGATATCCATTTCACAAGCATATTTTGCTACCCCATAAGGATCAATTGGTGATTGTTGTTGTTTTTCATCAAATACACCCCCATAACCATGACCGTACACAGCTAATGTAGATGTAAAAATCAATCTTTTAACGTCGTGTTTTATACACTCATTAACTATGCGTGCTGTTGATTTTAAATTATTATCATAATTGTATCCACGTATAAAAGGCGATAATCCCTCAGCAGCATAAGCAGCAAAATGATATACATAATCAATTTTATGTGCTTCAAATATATTTTCAATTGGGTGATTAACTAAATCCATCTGCCAAAATTTAACTTTAGGATGAACATTTTCTTTAAAACCACCACTTAAGTCATCAACGCCTATTACATTATATTCTGGTTTGTTTTCTATAATCCAATCTGCTAGTCTACTACCTAATAAACCAGCTACACCTGTTATTAATATATTTTTATTCATATTTTATACCTTTTATAACTTTATTACTTTTAGGGTTATGAGATAAATTATTAAACAATTGAGGAGCAATTCCCCACTTATAATAAAATAGTTCCGCTGCTGGTCTTTCTGTAGCTTTAAACATTTCACCTTCGTTCCCATTTTTTGTAGCTGTACTACCAAAATGGTATAAGTGCGCTCCATGTGTTCTAATGAAGCCAATACCGTTTAAATCTAATTTCAGAAAGAAATCCCAATCACATATAAAAGGTGATTGATACATTACATCAAACCCCCCTACAATCATATATTGCTTTTTATACATAGCAAATGGGAAAATACCTCCATCAATTGTTAACTCATTTTTTCTAATTGATTTTTCATACTCTATAAATGTATCATAATCGAATGCTTTTGGAGTACGTCCAAAATCCTTAACCGGAAAATTAAATATACCAGGCCCTTCTGGTTCGATTTGGTTTAAAGTAAGTACTGATTTTTCTTTACCTTTTAATGATTCAGATATTGCTACATCCCAATGATTACAAAATACATTATCATCATTTACAATAAAAATAATTTCATTAGTCGCATTCATTACACCTAAATTAAGTGCTTCTTGCATACCTTGATTATGACCTAAATCAAGTACTGATATATTATCTTTATATTTTTCTAATACGTCTTTACTTTCATCATAATAACCATCTACTGCAACAATTATTTCGTTTTTATTATCTTGTTGGTCAATAGCTGATTTAAGACATAAATCCAGATATTCAGGATTTCTATAAGTTGGGATAATTACACTAATCATATTTTACTCCAATCTGTTAAAGGTGATAACCAAGCTGTCTCTCCGTGTGTAGCATAACCTGGTATCGGTGTTATTAATAATTGTTTTGCATATCTTAATTCTAAAAACATTTGAAAATCATCTGGATGTGATCCTGAAGTCCAGTTTCTTAGTGTGTTTTCGTTTGTTTTTAATGTACTAACTTGTGATGCAAATGTCATTGTTGTACTATTTGTTATCTTCCAATGTACGGAATCAGTCAAGTATACCCTAGTATCTTCAGCACCACCTTCACAATATGGATTACCACCTTCATTTGGTCCAATATACTTATCTGGATGGTCATATAATGAAACAAATTGGGCCCCTAATTCAAATCCTTCTTCTATAATAGCTCTAGAATTTGGTTTATGTAGATAATCATTTTCTAAAAAATATACACTATCATTATCATTCATTTTTAGTGCTTCATCTAAAGCAATATTAAATGTAGCTGCTCCATTTCCTTTATTAACATAAAGAATATGATCTTTTGATTTATATTTTTCAATCATATCACTAGTTTCTTTAGAAACATTATCTGCTATAATAGACCATTCACAATCATCAAATACTTTAACTGCATTTGCTAAACATGCTTCATTATTAATATAATCTGGTTTGACTTTATTATAACCTGAATCTGATATTCTATATATTATTCTCACTATATTCGTTTTATAACTGTAAAGCCATTATTATATTCATACCTTTTTTCTAAAACTCGTGTACTATTATCTTTATCTAAAAACTCATTAACAGCATCCCATAAACCTTTTTCAGGAGTTAAATTACCTGTCCAACGGTGGTCTGATGTTATTGGTTCACTTGTATGAGCATATGTTGTTGTATCATGAAAGCAAATATATTTTTTAGCTTTATTAGCGTGTAATCTTAATTCTTCTTTTAATTGATCATAACAATGCCAAGTATCTATAAATAATAAATCTGTTTCTTCAATTTCTATATTACAAACATCTGCTTCTATAAATTTAAATTTAATATTATAGGCTTCAGCTGTGTCTATTACATCTTGTATTGGATCAAATTCTTGCCCTGGTTTATTCCAGTATTTAGGGTTTAAAATATCATATGAAATTAACCCATTTTTAGGAGCACCACCTAACCAACCCCAAGTAGATACTACTGTTCTAACCCCCATTTCAGTTATATGATCACACTTTTGAGCTAAATCAATTATGGCTGGTATATGTAAATTAATATCTGATGCTTGACTATATACTTCTTCAACCTTTTTTTGTAAATCTAATATCATAGTGTATCGTAGTAATTATTTTGTTTTTCTTGTCTTTTTATATCTTTAGGATGATATAATGATAATCCTTCCATTGCTGGTAGCATAGCATGTGTTTTATGTCCACTCAATCTTTCATGTACTTTATTTACCCACTTTATTTCTGGTTTGTTTTTCCAAACACGACATTGATAATAAGGATAATTAACCCAACCTTCATAATTTAAATTCCACCCCCATTTTTGAATATGTTCATTAGTTAATCCTTTAACTGTATTTACTCTAGGAATTAAATATACTTCATTTTCAGGGTTGGATTCTAATATAACTGGTAATTGTGATATTAAACTATCATGTGGGTATTCATCTGCATCTATTTGAAAAATATAATCACCACTACATAATTCTGTTAGTTGATTTTTCCAATCAGCAAAGTGATGTTTAAATGATTTTGCATGATAAGTACAACAGTCATCACCTTTTAATTCACTTAAACGATTCCAAACCTCAGGTGTACCATTCTTTTTATCAAATAAAATAACTATTTCATCTTGCTTACGTTTTTTATCTATAAGTAAGTTAAGTAAACGAGTTATCTCATCTATTTCATTACAAACTGTTATTGCATAACTTATTTTCATATCTAGTTTGGTAATACTCCAATATATGACAAAGCATCCATGTAATTGCGTTCAGCAAATCTAGTTATTGTGCTCATATCAGGTTTATATTCTACTTTATTTCCCATTGCATCTTCAATTGGCTCATCTAATTTTTTAACTGTTACAGCTGACCAATGCCACTCATCTATCCCACTACCATCTGCAAATACCATTCCTTTATCAATAATATTAACAGTATTAGGTAACCATACTAATTCAGTTTCAACATCTACCCATGCTAAATCTTTATATAATTCAGGTAACACTGCCCACTGTTCATTATAAAAATCAGTATCTGCTTTCATTAATGAGTTAGTCCAAAACCCACAAGACATACTAAAATAGTTTGTAACTTCAGGTGTGACTTCTACTTTATAACATAAATCACCTCCTGATTTTGGACATTTTATTATTTCGTCGTATTGCATATTCTATAATTTAGGTAATGTTAACTTAGGGGTATTAATATTAGGTAAATTTAATTTTAACTCTTGTGAAAATTCAGGTAAATTATCGTCTAATAAACTACCAACTAATTCTTTCATTTTATCAAATGAAAACTCAGTTTTAATTAAATGTGCCTGTCTTTTAGCATTATCACCAAACTTTTTATAATTAATATAAACCTCTTTTAGTGCTTTTTTAGCTTGTTTTTCATCTACTTGAAACCATTGTGTTTCTTTTAATAACCACTGATTTGCAGCTGATGGGTGAACATTTTCTAATTTACCACCTAAAACAACAGCATAATCTGGTTCTATAAAATCCATATGTCCAGACCAACCTGATACTATTAGTGGTTTTTTACTTAAACAAAATTCAGCTAATGGTCTACCATAACCCTCTCCTTTAGTAAAACTAATCATAGATTTTACTTTAGAATGGTTATATAAATCATTCATTTGTTCATCAGAAAGTGGACCATTTAAAACATAAATGTTTGGATAATCACCTTTACCTAAAGCCGTTTTTATTTGGTATATTTTATCTACGATATGTTCTCTACTCATATAACTATTTCTACCTGTAGATGCTTTTAATATTAATGCTGGTTTTGATTTTTTATCTTTAAATGTTTCTAAAAAGTACTTAACCATTAAACCTACATTTTTTCTATCATGTCCTAATTCACCATTCATCCAATGTCCAACAAACAGATAACAAAAAGATTCTTTAATCTTGTCTAAATTTAATTTAACATCTTCATTTTTTATAAATTTAGATACATCAGGATTTAATCCTTCAAAAACAACATGAATAGGTTTAGCTAATTTTAATACTTTACCTGTAACTCTACCTTGTTGGTCTCTTTGTTCATACTTAGCTTCTGAAAAGACTTTTTTACTATGTCTTGAAGATACCCAATTCATATCCATTCTATTTAAACCTTCAACCCAAGTATGTGCTGCACCTGTACTTTCAATTCCAGCTGTACATCCAATATTATATTTTCCTATTGGTTGGAATTCTGGTGGGATTGTAATTTGCATCCAAATGTCTGGTTTGTTATCTTGTTTAACTCCTTGCACAGCTAAAAGCATTAGATCACCCCATTCTTGATCATGGTCACTACAGAACCCATTAGGTGTATTACCCCACTTTTGGCTTAATAATTTAACATCATATTTATCTAATTTAAGAATTGATCTAACAATATCTCTTGATCTTGCTCCATATCCACTATAAGTGTCAAACGGGCAACTTATATAAAAAGTTGGTTTTTTCTTCATTAATATGTAATTTTGTGATTAAGTGTTTTTCCTTTATATTCAGTAGCATTAAATATTTCATAATCTTCTCTTGGCTCCCAAATATCCCAGCAAGCATGAGCTGCTTCCATAAATCTTTGAGCTTGAACTTCAGCTGTAAATCCAGCTTCTTCACTTAAAGCCCACTCTCTTCCTGATTTACCTCTACGTTTTAATTCTTCTCTACCTAAAGAATATATTTCTTTTATCCTATCGCAAGCATCTTCCCAAGTACATCTATCATCATAGATATAAGGTGTTGGAGGTGAACCTTGAATTGATCTTGAAGTTGGATAAACTGGAAATGCCCATTCACCATGTTCTTTATAAGTGCCCCTATGGTTAGAAGGTATTTCTGGGCATGGTTCATACCATTTACCTTTATTATCAACAAATCTCATTTGATCTTGCATTCCACCTGTTACATTAGCAATAATTGGAGTTCCTGCTAATATTGCTTCTGTGATTGTTAATCCCCATCCTTCGTTAGATGTTAATAAAATTTGAGCATCAGCTATATTATATAAATAATTTAATTCTTTTCTTGCAAGCTTTGCAGTAGAAAATATAACACAATCACTATAAGATTCATCAAATAAATATTCTTTTACTTTAGTTAAATCAGTACCATGGTCAGTAGATAGTTCTGTGTGTAATATTAACCTACATTTTTGAGCCTTTTCATTAGGTAATGAATCTAAAAATGCTCTAAATGCCATCATTGTATCTGGTATTTGTTTTCTACGAATGTTTCTTGAATTAAAGAATAAACAAAAATCTACTTCTTTATTTCTAAATAATTTTTGTTGTCTAAATATTTTTAAATCTTTATAATCATCATGATCCTTTGTAATAGGGAAATAATGTTTATGATTTAAACCATGTGGAATATACTTAAAAACTTTTTTACTAGTATCCACATCAGCTAAAACTAATTCATTAATATTTTTAGTTTGTTTAGATATCCCCATTAGTAAATCACATGATTCATAAAACGCCTGATTATATCTTGGTGCTGGGTAATCATCCCATATATTTAAATAAAATATAGGACACATTTTTCTAATTTTATCTTCCATATTAAAAACATGGGTAAAATATCTAGGATCAGTAAATAACATTAAAGCATCAGGCTTTTCTTGTTGAATTACAGCTAGTACTTGCTCTTCAGTTCCATAACCATCAGTACAATATAATTTTACACTTGCATCACTAATGCCCATATTTTCATTTATAGCTTGAGATAAATCAAGAGCTTTACCTGCATCTGGGTGTTTTATAGCTCCAGCGATGTTTACCCAATTAAAGTGATGAGCTGTATGTTCAACAATTTCTTTTGATATTGTTGCTACTCCAGAATGTACTCTTATATCATCAGAAATTAAAATAATTTTCTTCCTTTTATCTTTAGGAAGAGATTCAAAACTTTTATTCATGTTAATTTTTATTTATAGTTCAATATTTGTTTGATTTGTAATTTGCTTTCTAAAATTTTCATCAGTAAGATACAAAAACAAACTACGGTCAGCAAGTTTTTGGAATGAGAATTTTCGTCTCACACATTCTACTTTAAAATCGTTGAATAAATCACTTTGGACTTTAACACTTGTTAGTGTCATTTTTTTACTTTGTGGCATAATTTTTATTTTTAATAACGTTATATTTGTCTATACATATATGAATATTCTCTAAACTACGCAAAATCTAGACCAGCTCCACATAATTCTTGTTCTTCTTTAAATGGACAAAAATTGCAAGTCCATTTTGATGGTGTTTTTGGATAAATTTTATCTTTAATACCTCCATCAAAGGTAAAACATTCTTGTATAAAATCATTCACTGCTTTTTTAGCTCTACCTAATTTAATCTTACCACTAGGAGGTGTGAATTGTTGCACTCTATATGCTTGATGAGGTGACATAATTTTCTCGTCATCCCAATCTAACACTTTTCTTTTTAATATCATAAACTCAATTTCAATCTTATCTAATGGTATTCCATATTGTTCTGAAAAGTATTGTTTATATAATAATAATTGATATTGTTTATCTTCATCTGCTTTAGCAAATTTATTCCATCCTTTAGTACTGGTTTTTATGTCGATTATTTTAAATGTATCTGATCTTTCATTATATGTGACAACATCTAGATACCCCATGTATAATACGTTATTATACATTTTATTTGGTGGAATTATAATTGGTATTTCACAACCAACTAAAAATGTACCTTTTTTACTAAAATATCCACTACGTTTCTTTTTAAACCATTCTAATATAGCTACTCCATCTTCAAAAAATTCTCTCATTTCGGCTGCATCGGAAAAATGGGAATTATTATTTTTCTTATATTGGGTTTGATATTCACCTATATATTTTTCTTGAAAATATTCTTGTATATTAATTTCTCTATCAGCAGCAGCAAATGATTTCTTATATGCTACATCTAAATAATGTTGCATTGCTTCATGAACAGCTGTCCCAAATACAGTATGAATTGATGAGGTAAATTTCTTTATTTTATCTTTATATTGTAATTTCCACCTATGAGGGCAACCCCTAAAGATAGACATCTGAGAATATGATATATTTTTCTGATATGCAAAATTTATCTCAGAGGGTGGATTATTTCTAATCGCCTTAACAATACTTGGTATTTTTTTAGCCAAACTATTTTTTCCATTTATCTCGACCTACTAAAAGACCTATTAT
>ERZ802830.4987-NODE-4987-length-10371-cov-25.8416_pt1 | contig 10371 bp, 9 predicted proteins | sample MGYA00345654_ERZ802830 | MGnify/ENA primary metagenome ERZ802830 (study PRJEB30503, sample SAMEA104212375) | marine metagenome | biome: Westerlies Biome; feature: [SRF] surface water layer (ENVO:00010504) within the epipelagic zone...; material: water...
TGATGATGAATAGAAATAAAAAAGGAATAGCTCTTAATTTAAAAGATAAAGATGGGGTAGAGATTTTTAAAAGAATGGTTAAAAAATCTGATGTTGTTTTAGAAAATTTTAGGAAAGGAACATTAGATAAATTAGGAATTGGTTACGATGTTATATCAAAGATAAACCCTAAAATAATTTTGTGCGAAATTTCTGGATATGGAAGAACGGGACCATACTCAGACAAAGGAGGATTTGATCTGGTTGCTCAAGGTATGAGTGGATTGATGAGTATCACTGGTGAGAGTAAAGAAAAACCTCCGATGAAAGTTGGTGCCCCAATTACAGATATTACAGCAGGCTTACTTGCTACAAGCGGTATACTAGCAGCAATCATTCATAGAAATAATACTGGAGAAGGTCAAAAAGTTGATACATCTTTGTTTGAAGCGGGAATAGTTCATACGTATTGGCAATCTGCTATTGCTGGTGCTACTGGCAAGTCACCTGGTCCTTTAGGATCTGCACATCCTTTAACAGCTCCTTATCAAGCTTTCAAAACTAAGGATAAATGGATAACAATAGGGGCGTCAAATCAAAATACTTGGTTAAAGCTTATAAAAGCTATTAATCGAGAAGATCTTCAAGAAAATGAAAAATTTTCATCTAATTTAAAAAGAAAACAGAATTTAAATGAACTAGTTGAAATTTTAACAAATGAATTATCAAAAAAATCTTCATCAGAGTGGTTAAAAATATTTGATGAAAACGGTTTCCCATGTGGTCCAATTAACTCAATTACCGAGATGTTTAAAGATCCCCAAACAATTGTTCGCGAAATGATTATTGAAGTAGAAAATAATAAAGCTGGAAAAAGTAAAGCAATCGGTATGCCAATTAAATTTTCAAAAAGTAAGACTGAAAAATCAAAAGGTGCTCCTAATCTTGGAGAACATACAAAAGAAGTTATGATGAGTTTTGATTATAGTGAAGTAGAAATAAAAGATTTTTTTAAAAGAAAAGTAATTATTTAATTTACTGTCTCAAAAATTTTAAATAATAACTCCGAAATATGCTTTCCCTTTTTTTCAGAAAAATCTGAGATTTGATGTCTACAACTTGTGCCATTAGCAACTATATAATCATTTTCGTTACTATCATTTATAGATGGTATAAGCGAAAGATTAGCCATTTTTTTGGATACTTCGAAGTTCTTGCTATCATATCCAAATGATCCTGCCATACCACAACAACTTGACTCAATCATTTTATTATTAATTTTTAGTTCAGACAAAAGATTTTTTAGTCCTTTCATCCTATCTTGAGATTTTTGATGACAGTGACCATGAATTAATACATTTTGTTTAAATTCATTGATTTTAATATTTTTATTAATTTTTAATTTATCTAAAATAAATTCCTCGAGTAAATAAAATTTATTTTTAATTTTTTCTCTATTATTTATATTTTTTAATGATTGATATTCATCATTAAAAGTTAACAGACATGAGGGCTCAATACCGACAACTGGCAAATCATAATACTCGTTCTCTATAACGTACTCATTAAATCGATTTAACTCTGCTGCGGCTTTATCTAATTGTCCATAAGATATATATGTTCTTCCACAACAAAGTGGTCTACTTAGTTTATCATTGCCGTAACTTGGTATTAGAGCTTGGTATCCAAATTTATTAAGTACTTTTATAGTATAAACTAAGTTTTTATTTTCAAAATTTATATTAAAGGTGTCAGCAAATAAAATTACCTTTTTCTCAGATAGTGGCTGACTATTATAAATCTCTTTAAGAGCATCTTGACTTTGAACTTCAGGCATTTCTCTCTCAGTTGCAAAACCAAATCTTTTAACAATATTTGAAATTAATGGTAAGTTTTTAACTTTATTAAAAATAGGAGCTACAATTTTTAAAAGCCAAATAAGTCTTGGCATATCTGATATAATCCTATCTTTGATACGCATACTAAATTTTTTATAGTAGTGTGAAAGAAATTCACTTTTCATTTTAGCCATATCAACTGACATTGGACATTCTCTTTGACAAGCCTTGCAACTTACACAAAGCTCCATAGTTTCATACATTTCCTTTGATGCAAAAGAACCTTCAGGTAATTGATTTGATAACGCCAACCTAAGAGTATTTGCTCTACCTCTAACAAGATCTTTTTCTTCTTTTGTAACTCTGTATGAGGGGCACATTACCCCTGAGTCTAATTTTCTACATGCACCATTATTATTACACATTTCAACAGCATCTGAAAACTGCCCCCAATTTGACCAATCATAATGTGTACTAATGTTATTTGCTTTATATCCAGTTTTATACCGCATTAAGGACCTGTCATTAGATTTATGAGGTCTTACAATTTTACCTGGGTTTAGTAAGTTTTTGTTATCAAATGTATCTTTGATTTCTTCAAATGCACTAACAATTTTTTTTCCAAACATCATCTCGTGGAATTCTGATCTAACTATTCCGTCACCATGCTCACCAGAGTGAGAACCTTTATAGCCTTTTACCATTTGAAAAGCTTCTTCAGATATTGATTTCATATTTTTTATATCTTCATCGGATTTCATATTTAACACTGGCCTTATATGAAGTGTTCCTACAGATGCATGAGCATAAAACATTCCACTGGTATTATATTTTTTGAATATTTCTTTTAGTCTTGCAGTGTATTCTGCTAGATGATCTAAAGATACAGCACAGTCCTCAATAAAAGCTACAGGTTTTTTATCACCTTTCATAGACATTAATATATTTAATCCTGCCTTTCTAATTTCGAAGACTTCTTTTTGTTCAGATAAATTTGAATAATAAGAAAACTGATTTTTTTTATTTTGATTTAAAACTAAATATTCAAGATCTTTTATTTTTTTTTCGTAGATGTTTTTTTCATTATCTATAAATTCAACCATTAGCACTGCTTCTGGATTTCCTTTTATATATTTCTTAATACCCTCAGCATACATAGGTATTTCTCTTGCTAGATTTAGTAAATTTTGATCCATAAGCTCAACACAAGTAGGTTTTAATTTCACAATCTCTTTTGCTAACTCCATAGCCTGATGAAAATTATGAAAATAACACACGCCAAGAATTTTATTTTTAGGTATCTCTGATAATTTTAATTTAATTTTGTTGAATAAGGACAATGTTCCCTCTGATCCAACTAAAAGATTGGAAGAGTTAAAACCATTTGGATCAATTAAATCAATATTATATCCCCCAACTCTTCTTTGAGTTGTAGGCCAATTATCTTTAATATCACTTGCAACTTTTTGTCTAATATCAATAAATTTATCAATGATTTTATAAAGCCTATCTTGATTATTTTTTTTTTCTAAATAGTTCTTTTCAATTTGATCAAATGTGAATATTGAACCGTCATCCAAGATTGCTTCTATTGCCAATACATTATGTACCATATTTCCGTAATATAAGGATCTTGAACCGCATGAGTTATTAGCAGACATGCCACCTATAGTAGCTCTACTACTTGTCGATACATCAACAGGAAACCATAGACCATATGGTTTTAAGTATTCATTTAAATGATCAAGAACTACACCAGGCTCGACCCAAACATATTTTTCTTCAACATTTAGCTCTAAAATTTTATTTTGGTGCTTACTGTAATCGAGAACTACACTTTCACCAACGGTTTGACCACATTGAGAACTTCCTCCACCTCGAGCCAGCAAAGGAATAGAATTTCTTTGCGAGTAATCCATTATGTTCAAAACGTCATTAGTATCTTTTGGAAGAATTACTCCTATAGGTTTTATCTGATAAACAGATGCATCTGTACTATATCTTCCACGTGAAAACTCGTCGAATAAAGTTTTACCACTTACTTTACTACTTATTTCTTTACTAATTTTATGTATCTGATCAGAACTAAAACTCATTAAACTTAATTAATGGTTTATTTATTTTTTGTAAACCAATTTACCGAACTTTTTTAACGCGGCTTCTGAAATATCAAATCCTAAACCGGGATTTTCATTTAAATATATCCAACCATTACTCATTTTATGCTGATTTTCGAATAACTCTGACTGCAAAGGATCTCTTTCATCATCAAATGACTCAACAATTCTTCCAGATGGAGACGCTGCAACTAAAGGTGCATGAATATAACAATCATGGTGAGGTGCTATGTCAATATGGTTTATTTCACATAAAGCTGAAAGCTTTTTACCATTTGTAAAACCCCCAAACATTGTGCAGTCAAATTGCAGTATTTGTATTGCCTCCTCTTCAATCATGGATCTACAGCCGTGAATTGTTATTTCACTTTCCCCACCTGATAAAGGTATATCAGTTTGTTTAGATAAAAGTTTCAAGTTTCTTCTATCATCTTCCCACCTTACAGGTTCTTCAATCCAGATGGGATTAAATTTTTTAAACTCTTTCACTCCCTCTATTGCTGTTTTTAAATCCCAGGCTCTATTAACATCAATCATTAAATCTTTTTGATTGCCAATTTCATTTCTAATTGTCTCTAATCGTTTTGCATCCTCCTTAATACTTAATCCACCAACTTTCACCTTAAAACTCTGATGTCCAATATCGATTAATTTTTTCAATTCATCTCTTAATTCTATTTCATCTTTACCATCACGATAATAAGCACATGTAACATAAACTGGAACTTTATTTCTATATCCACCAAATAATTTGTATAATGGAATATTCGCAGCTTTACCAATTAAGTCCCAACAAGCAATATCTAGGGCTGCTGAAATTCTTATTAAAGCTTCTCTACTCCAACCTTTTTCACTACTCATTCTTGTATCTGTTAATTTAAAAATTTTGTCATATATTTTTTCAGGACAAAAAGGGTCTTCACCAATAACTAAATCTTGCAATCCGTTTGTGAAAGGTTTTATTATTGGTTTTATATCTGTGTAGCTAGTTGCTACTCCAAAACCTGAATTACCATTATTGGTCTTTATTTTAATTAAAAGCTCATTGGCAGTCGGAACAATGAAATGACTAACCCAATGTGGTTTTACGTCTTTAGGATTATTTAAAACATAAACCTCTATACCATCTATTAAATTACTACTATTTGTCATACATTAAAAATTTGATTATATAATTTCTTTAGCATATACAGCGTTATGGCAATTTCAAATAATATAAGAGCTGGTAGACATTTTTTACAAATTCCAGGACCAACCAATGTTCCAGATAGAGTGTTAAGAGCTATGGATTATCCAACTATGGATCATAGGGGCCCTGATTTTTCAGAATTAGGACTAAGGGTACTTGATAGAATAAAATTAATTTTTAAAACATCAGAGCCTGTAATTATATTTCCAGCATCTGGTACTGGTGCATGGGAAGCAGCTATTGTAAATACCTTAAGTGCAGGAGATAAAATATTAATGTTTGAAACAGGTCATTTCTCAACTCTTTGGTATGATATTGCTGAAAAATTCAAGTTGGAAATTGATTTTGTTAAAGGTGATTGGAGAACTGGTGTAGATCCAAATGTAGTTGAACAAAAATTAAAAGAAGACAAAGAAAAAAAAATTAAAGCAGTTTGTGCTGTACATAATGAAACCTCTACAGGTGTTACAAGTAGAATCGGAGAAATTAGAAAAGCAATGGATAATGCAGAACACCCAGCATTATTGTTTGTTGATACAATATCTTCACTGGGATCTATAGATTATAGACATGAAGAATGGAAGGTGGACGTTACAGTTGGTGGCTCTCAAAAAGGGTTATTATTACCACCAGGACTTTCTTTTAACGCAATTAGCTCTAAAGCTATTGAAGCTTACAAAAGATCAGATTTACCTAAATCTTATTGGGACTGGGAACCTATGTTGGAAAATAATAAAAAAGGATATTTTCCATATACTCCAGCTACTAATTTATTATATGGCTTAGATGAAGCAATTAATATGCTTACTGAAGAAGGTTTAGAAAATGTTTTTGCTAGACATAAAAGATTTGCAGAAGCTACACGAATAGCAGTAAATTCTTGGGGTTTAGAAATACTATGTAAAAATCCATCTGAATATTCAGACTCATTAACGGCAGTTTTAGTGCCAGCAGGTCATGATGCTGATTTTTTAAGAAAAACTATTTTGGATAATTATAATATGTCATTAGGAACCGGACTTGCTAAAGTTGCTGGTAAAGTTTTTAGAATTGGTCATTTAGGTGATTTTAACGAATTAATGTTAGCAGGAACATTGGCTGGAGTAGAAATGGGCTTAATGAAATCTAAAATCCCTTACCAAAAAGGTGGTATACTTAAGGCTCTTGAGTATCTTTCTTAACTACATATTTAACAATTACACTAATTTAATATTTTAATTTTTATTCAACATTCATTTAATTATGCTGTAATAGCTTTCTGAATTATAGCTATTTTAATAGTTAATTAATAATTGATAGAAATTTGAAATAAGTATATAAGTCTGCGTATTTTTGGTAGGGGGCGGTTAGCTCAGTTGGTAGAGCATCTCGTTTACACCGAGGGGGCCATAGGTTCGAGTCCTATACTGCCCACCAAGAATCAAAAGTGGGGGTGTAGCTCAGTTGGTTAGAGCGATCGCCTGTCACGCGATAGGTCGAGGGTTCGAGTCCCTTCACTCCCGCCACTTTTTCAATAAATTTCAAATAATTGTCTAATACATTGAAATCATTAACTTTTCCAGCTGACTTAATACAAGTCATTGAAATTGTTAATTTTTTTTTTCAGGAAAATGTGACGTATGAGCGCTTCAAGAACAAAAAAAAAGTGCTATATAGACTTCAATGTTATCTGATTTTTTACAAAACTACTTACCTATAATAATTTTTTTAGTTCTAGCATTAGGACTAAGTTGTGCTTTTGTGGTAATTAATTTTATTCTTTCACCCAAAAGACCTGATCCTGAAAAGCTTTCTGCATATGAATGTGGATTTGAACCATTTGAAGATTCAAGGATGGAGTTTGATGTAAGATTTTATTTGGTAGCAATATTATTTATTATTTTTGATTTAGAAATTGCTTTCCTTTTTCCATGGGCAATTTCTCTTGGAAATATTGGTTTATTAGGTTTTTCATCAATGATGATTTTTCTCTTCATACTTACAATTGGTTTTATTTATGAGTGGAAAAAAGGTGCTTTAGACTGGGAATAAAATTTAATTACAATGCAAAACAAAATAGATCAGGTTCCTGAAGAATTTAAACAACTTGCAGACGATTTTAGTAAGAATGGATTTATAACAACTTCACTAGACAATTTAATAAATTGGTCAAGAGCAGGATCACTTCATTGGATGACATTTGGGTTAGCTTGTTGTGCTGTTGAAATGATGCAAACATCGATGCCAAGATATGATCTTGAAAGATTTGGTGCTGCACCAAGAGCTTCCCCAAGACAATCAGATGTAATGATTGTAGCAGGCACTTTGACTAATAAAATGGCACCTGCTTTAAGAAAAGTTTACGATCAAATGCCAGAGCCAAGGTATGTTATTTCTATGGGAAGTTGTGCAAATGGTGGTGGGTATTATCATTATTCTTATTCTGTAGTAAGAGGATGCGATAGGATAGTTCCAGTTGATATTTATGTGCCTGGATGCCCTCCTTCTGCAGAGGCTTTATTGTATGGAATTTTGCAACTTCAAAAAAAAATTAGAAACAAAGGTTCTATAACAAGATAGTTATGAAAAATTTAATTGATCTAGAAAAAAAAATTAATTCAGAATTAACAACCAAAATTAATAAAACAGAGATAAAACATAATCAAATTTATCTTGAAACAGATAAAGATGATTTAATTGATGTAGTCTTATTTTTAAAAACAAACACAGATACTAAATTTAAACAACTCATAGATATTACAGTTATCGATTATCCAGAAAATAATCTTAGATTTGAAGTAGTATATTTATTTCTAAGTCATGAATATAATCAAAGATTGATTTTAAAATATTCAATTGCAGAAAATGAGATAATTCCATCAGTAACCAGTATTTTCCCAGCAGCGAATTGGATGGAGAGAGAAGTTTTCGACATGTATGGTGTTTCTTTCAAAGACCACCCAGATTTAAGAAGGATTTTAACTGATTATGGATTTGAAGGCCATCCCCTTAGAAAGGATTTTCCTTTAACTGGACATACAGAGGTAAGGTACAGCGAAGAATTAAAAAAAGTTATAAATGAACCTGTAAAACTAGAGCAGAACTATAGAAATTTTGATTACGAAAGTCCCTGGGAAGGTACCAAGTATATTAAAGAGGAATTAGACAGTAATGACAAAAAAAATTAAAAACTTAAATTTAAATTTTGGGCCCCAGCATCCAGCCGCCCATGGAGTATTAAGGTTAATTTTAGAACTTGATGGTGAAGTTGTAGAAAAGGCTGACCCACATATTGGATTATTGCACAGAGGTACAGAAAAGTTAATTGAAAACAAAACTTACATGCAAGCAGTCCCTTACTTTGATCGACTAGACTATGTTGCTCCTATGAATCAAGAGCATGCTTTTGCTTTAGCAACCGAAAAGATCTTAGAAATAGATGTGCCAATTAGAGCTCAATATATAAGAGTTATATTTTGTGAGATAGGAAGAATTTTAAGTCATATTTTAAATGTCACTACTCAAGCTATGGATGTTGGTGCGTTAACTCCTACGCTATGGGGATTTGAGGAGAGAGAAAAGTTAATGGGTTTTTATGAAAGAGTTTCTGGTTCACGACTTCATGCAAACTATTTTAGAGCAGGTGGAGTTCATCAAGATTTACCCCAAGGCTTGGAAGAAGACATAGCAGGATTTTGTGAAACATTTCCAAAAATAATTGACGATTTAGAGAGTTTATTAACAGAAAACAGAATTTTTAAACAAAGAAATGTCGATATAGGAGTGGTTACCAAACAAGATGCTTTAGATTACTCTTTTTCAGGTGTAATGATTAGGGGATCAGGTATCCCATGGGATTTGAGAAAATCTCAACCATATGATTGTTATGAACAGTTAGATTTCAAAATTCCAGTTGGAAAAAATGGAGATTGTTACGACAGATATTTATGCAGAATAGAAGAAATGAAAGAAAGTGTATCTATTATTAAACAATGTCTTTCAAAAATAGAAAAAGGTCCAATTAAATCTTTAGATGGCAAAATAAGTCCACCTTCAAAAAAGGAGATTAAGCAATCAATGGAAGCACTTATTCATCATTTTAAACTTTTTACAGAAGGTTATAGAGTTCCTAAAGATGAAATTTATACTGCCGTTGAAGCTCCTAAAGGAGAATTTGGTGTCTATCTGATATCAGATGGATCTAATAAACCTTATAAATGCAAAATTAGAGCTCCTGGATTTTCACATCTTCAGTCAATGGATTATTTAATTAAAGGTCATATGTTAGCCGATGTACCAGCAGTTCTAGGATCATTAGATATAGTTTTTGGAGAGGTAGATAGATGAGTTTAAGAAGACCCGCAAAAGATCAACCAGAAATTTTTGAATTTAATTCTTCCTCACTAGAAGAAGCACACAAAATTGTTTCAAAATATCCAAAAGGTAAGCAACAAAGTGCAGTTATGGCCCTTTTATATATCGCTCAAAAACAAAACGAAAACTGGATACCTTTAGCTGCGATGAAATATATCGCAAAATTTTTAAATATGCCCTACATAAAAGTTTATGAGGTAGCAACCTTTTATACCATGTATAACCTTGCACCTGTTGGAAAATATTTTGTTCAAGTTTGTACAACTACACCATGTATGATTAGAGGTGCAAATCAATTAGTTGAAGCTTGCAAAGAAAAAATTTCAGAAAACGAAAATCAGTTATCAACTGATAAAAACTGTTCTTGGATGGAAGTTGAATGTTTGGGTGCTTGTGTAAATGCACCAATGATGCAAATTAATGATGATTATTATGAAGACTTAGATAAAGAAAAGACTTTAGAAATATTTGATAAAATTTCTAAAGGCGAAACTCCTAAGCCAGGATCCTATCGAGGACGATTAAATACTGAACCTGAAAATAATAGAAAAACACTTATGGATATAAAAAATGCTTAAAGATCAGGATAGAATATTTAAAAACTTGTATAATGATATGGGGACAGATGTTGCTGCTGCTCAAGCAAGAGGGGATTGGGTCAAAACTTCAGATTTAACTGTAAAGGGAAGAGATTGGATAATTAACGAAGTAAAAGACTCTCAACTAAGAGGCAGGGGCGGTGCAGGATTCCCCACAGGTTTGAAATGGTCCTTTGCTCCAAAAGAGGTTGGGTCCAGACCTCATTATTTAGTGATTAATGCTGATGAATCAGAACCCGGAACATGTAAAGATAGAGATATTTTAAGATTTGAACCTCATAAATTAATTGAGGGAT
>ERZ802830.4988-NODE-4988-length-10370-cov-6.57547_pt1 | contig 10370 bp, 11 predicted proteins | sample MGYA00345654_ERZ802830 | MGnify/ENA primary metagenome ERZ802830 (study PRJEB30503, sample SAMEA104212375) | marine metagenome | biome: Westerlies Biome; feature: [SRF] surface water layer (ENVO:00010504) within the epipelagic zone...; material: water...
ATTCAATTAGAAAAGGCGAAGTGATAGGTGAACACGAAGTAAAATTTTCAAGTGGTAAAGAAATAGTAACTCTTAACCATGAGTCTTTTGATAGAGCTTTATATTCCGAGGGAGCTTTAAATGCCGCCGCTTGGTTAATGTCAAAAAAAGCTGGTCTTTATTCTATGCGCGACTTGCTAAATTTTAAGTGAACAATAGAAAAAAATCTAAAATCATATCTAGGATATTAAATAAAACTTATCCTAAAATTCCTATACCATTAAATTATAAAAATACTTTTACTCTCTTAGTTTCTGTTCTACTTTCAGCACAATGCACTGATGTAAATGTTAATAATGTAACTAAAGATATTTACCCGAAATACAATAAACCTGAGCATTTTGTAAAACTTGGGAGGAAGAAAATTGAGAGATTAATTAAAAGAATTGGAATATTTAGAGTTAAGGCAAAGAGTATTTTTTATTTATCTAAAACTTTAGTTAAAAGATACAAAGGCAGAGTACCTAAAACTTATGAAGAGTTAGAACAATTACCTGGTGTTGGCCATAAAACTGCTAGTGTGGTGATGTCTCAAGGTTTTGGGTTTCCTGCATTTCCTGTAGACACTCATATTCATAGACTTGCACAAAGATGGGGTTTAACGAATGGCAAGAATGTTGTTCAAACTGAAAAGGACTTAAAGAACATCTTTCCGAAGAAATATTGGAATAAACTCCATTTACAAATAATCTGGTATGGCAGAGAATATTGTAAGGCAAGGGATTGCTTTGGTATAACTTGTAAAATATGTAAAAGCTGTTATCCAAATAGAAAAAAAAAAATTAAAACCAAAAAAGCATAAATGAAAATATTAGGAATAGGCAATGCTATTGTTGATGTGATTTGTAGAGTTGATGATAGTTTTATTAAGAAAAATGGTCTTACGAAAAGTACAATGAAATTAGTAGATGAGGCCGAGTTTAAAAAATTATTATCAACACTTAAAATAGAAGAAACCGTTTCTGGAGGTTCAGTAGCTAATTCAATTGTAGGACTTTCCCAACTTGGTAATAAAGTTGGTTTTATAGGAAAAGTGAGCGATGATGAATTAGGTAATAGCTATGAAGAAGGTCTAAAAAAGGAAAATGTAGATTTTTTTTACTCAAAAAAAAAAGAAAGTACCCCAACAGGAACATGTTTAATATTAGTTACACCAGACTCAGAAAGAACAATGATAACTTTTCTTGGAACAGCAGGAAAAATTAATGAAAATGATATTGATGTTAATGTGGTAGAAAAAAGTGAAATTTTGTTTTTAGAGGGGTATCTTTGGGATGAAGGCGAACCAAAAAAAGCTTTTGAAAAAGCAATAAATAATTCTAATAAAGTTGCGATGTCATTATCTGATTTATTTTGTGTCGAAAGGCATAAGCCTCATTTTTTAGAGTTGGTTAAAAATAAACTAGATATTACATTTGCGAACGAACAAGAGATAAAATCTTTAATAAATGCAAAAAACTTTGAGGAGGTAATTAATTTTGCAAAAAAGATTAATAAATTAATTGTTATAACTCGTGGCGAAAAAGGTGCTCTAGCAGTTAATAAAGGTGAAGTCGTAGAATGTTCAGCTAAAGGTAATCTCAAAATTAAAGATTTAACTGGCGCCGGAGATCTATTTGCTGGTGGTTTTTTACATGGATTTACAAACAATAAATCTACTAAAGAAAGTTTAGAAACTGGAGCAGAAATGTCCTCTAAAGTAATTCAGATTATTGGAGCTAGACTTAGTTAACTTTTCTTTCTTTTAAAGCTTCCTTTACCCTTTTTTGGCTTTACTACTCTTTTTCTATACTTAACGGTAAAAAGATCTTTTGCGATTTTATTTCTTTTTTTCACAAATAATAACCATCTTTATTATTTAAGATAAATTCTTCATCCATAAATTTATCATTAATTTTTTTTCTTAATCTATAAATATGTGTTTCGACAGTATGCGTATCGGTATCTGCTGAATAGTTCCATACTGCAGACAAAATGTCGTCTTTTGAAATCGCTTTTTTTTTTTCAAGAAATAGTTCGAGAAGCTGAACCTCTTTTTCTGTAAGGATTATAAAATTATTTTGTTTAGATAACTTTTTTTCATTCTTATTTAACAAATAATCTTTTATTTTAATTGACGAATTTTTGATAAATTTTGTTTTTATAGCAATATTTTCTACTACTGCATTAATTTCTTTTAAATTCGCTGGAAGCTCTAAAAGTACATCATAAGGACTTGATGGCTCTTCTATTTTAGAAGCAAAGATTTTTATGATGTTATTGTTATCTATAAAATTTCTTTGATTCTTGTCTTTTATTGCTTCGCTGTGAAATAAAATAATGTCAATTTTTTTGTTCGAGATATCAAATATAGGATTAAACTTTAAAAAAGGTTTTAGTTCATCTAATGTAGAAATAAATGAAGAGGGTCCAAAAATAAGAACATTTAATCGATGCATATTTTAATTAATAAGAAATATCTTACCTATAACCAGTATAAAGTAAAATGCGCTATAGGTAAAAGGGGAATTAGAGTTAAAAAAAGAGAAGGTGATCTGATAACACCTATTGGACGGTATAAGATTAAATATGTCTTGTATAGAAAAGATCGAATTAAAAGGATTCAGTCAAAATTAAGAAAAATTATTATAAAAAAAACTATGGGATGGTGCAATGATCCAAGATCAAATAAATATAATAAATTAATTAATTTACCTTTCGATTATAATTACGAAAAACTTTTTAGAAAAGAAAATATTTACGATATTATTTTAGTGTTAAACTATAATATGAGACCTATTAAAAAAAGTAAGGGTAGTGCAATATTTATACATATAGCAAAAAAAAATTATATAAAAACACAAGGTTGTGTTGCAATAAAAAAAACTCACCTTTTAGAAATTTTAAAAAGGGTAGGGTCCAATACCGTGGTCAAGATCGTGGGCCAAAAATAGAACTTCCAATTCTTACGAAGGTTGAACCATGTTTTATTGCATCAATGTAATCTGCAGACATACCCATACTTAAATTTTCTAAAGCGAGAGATTTATTTAACTCACCTAAAAACTTAAAATATTTTTCAGTTTTACTATCATTTGGAGGTATCACCATAAGGCCCACCACTTTAAGATTGATTTCATTAACACAATAGTTGTAAAAAGCATCAAGCTCACTAACTGGTATTCCCGACTTTTGTATCTCGTTACCAATATTTACTTGTATAAAATAATCAATATTTTTGTTTAGATTCTTTTGATGTTTCGCTAATGCATCAGCTAATTTTTGATTATCAAGTGAATGTATGTAATCAAAAATCTTTATTGCATCTTTGGCTTTATTGCTTTGAAGCTTGCCAATCATGTGTAATTTAAGATTTTGGTTAGTTTGTTTTTGCTCATACCATTTAGCTGTTGCCTCCTGCACTTTATTTTCCCCAAAATGTTTATGGCCGTGGTCTATAAGGGGCTGAATATGTCTTAAAGGAAAAGTTTTACTTACAGCTACTATATTGATTAACTTAGGTAGATTTAATTTATCAATATTGGATTTTATTTTATTAAATCTTTCTACTATCATGTTCATATGTTTATTATTAAAAAAAAGTATTATGTTATAATTCAAAGTATCAAAGATATAGATTTAAAAAAAATAAAAAATTTTAGTAAATTATCTATAATTTATAGACCTAATTCTATCGAATCAATTAAAGAATTAAGAGATTTTAGAAATACATGTAAGTTAAAAAAATTTCATTTTTATATAGCAAATAATATCGATTTAATGGTTAAACTTAAGGCAGAAGGATTATACGTGTCCGCAGGAAACAAAAGTTTGAGATTTAAAAATTTTCTAAACAACAGATATAGGTTTATTGGTGGTGCACATAGCATAAAGGAAATAAATTTAAAGAAACTGCAAGGGTGTAAGGACATTTTTTTTTCTAGACTTTTTAAAACAAACTATCAAAATAAATCGAGTTTTTTCGGTGTCGTACGTTTTAATTTAATCATTAACTCCGTTATAGGGAATTTTGTACCCTTAGGTGGAATTAACTCTTCTAATTTTAAGAAACTAAAAATGTTAAACTGTAGTTCTATTGCATTATCATCAGGTTTTAAAAAGGAACCAAAGCTATTTTTAAATATCTTTTTGTAAAAAAAAAGGGGGCCGAAGCCCCCTTTAAATTTAATATTCTTCTTAATTAGAACGCAAACGTTAACGCAATAATTGTTTCTGTTGCGTCATCGTTTTCTACGTAAGAAATGTTCTCATAGTCTGTTCTAGCTACTGACAACGTTGCACCACCTAAAGAGTAAGCAAGTTGAATAGAATCCATTTCTATATCATATGCTGTCGTCGCAGATGTTTTGTAGTTAGCTTGAGAATCTTCTGAAGTGTATGATACTGATAAATCGTCGTTTATCGCGTAAGCAACTGATATACCTGTGTTTTCATAATACTCAACAGTTGTAGCACCGGCAGATCTTGTTGCAGCAGCTTCATCGATTTCTGGAGCCTTAAAAGACTTACCATATCCTACAGTTATATTACCCATTGCGTATTTAGCAGCATAAGCTCCACCTTCTTCTTTTTGAGAAGCTGAGTCTTTGTCACCATTAGCATAGTCATTCTTTTCGTAAAAAGAGCCTGAAAGTGTTAAACCGTCAATTGGCTTAGTTACTAGAGAATATAATGTTGCTGAGTCACCTGATGTCGCTTGCGCGTTACTTGATTGACCATCTGTTTTTTGGTTACCATGCGCTATTGAAGCCGTTGTTCCAAATGGAAGTTCTGGCGTGTGATATTGCATAGTTGCGTAAGAAGATTCATCGGATGGGTAGTTTATACCTTCAGATAAACCAGTATCTGACATAGCTCCGTAAGCTGATGCATCAAACGCGTATTTTTTGTTGTTTGAACACTCTGATACACAAAGCTTGATTGTTCCGAACTCGTTCATACCAATACTAAGTTGTGTGTCATCGTTTACTGCTGCACCAGCTGTTTCACCACCTGCTGTAGCTGTAGTTGGATCTAATTCCATAGAGTAACTCCATGTAAATCCATTGTCCATTTCACCACTTGCTTTGAAGTTTAATTCGTTTGCTATACCTAAACCATTATCTTTTTGTTCACCACCTGAAACGTTGTAAGTAGCTTTAGCTGAACCGTTTACAGACAATTCACCTGCTTTAGCGGTTAGCATTAAAGATAAAGAAGAGATAACTACGAATAATATTTTTGCTATATTTTTCATTATTTTTCCTTTGTTATATTTTGTTTTAATATTAAAACGTCTGCTTATAACATTTTGCGATAGTCGCCCTCTAAAGAAGTATTGAATATCATTGACTTTTTTGAATAATGTTGTATTTATGCAACAAAAAAACACTGCCCAAAAAACTAGTAAAATCAACAATATTTAAACTATATCTTTGTATTTTCAAAAACTTTAAATTAAAACATCTTAAATGCTTAAAAATTTCATAATACTTACAATTTTGGCTTTATTTCTAGTGTCATGTGAAGCATTTAAACCAAAAAAAGTAGATACAAGAAAAGTTCCAACTAATGCACAAGAAAGAGCAGTTAAGAATATAGAGGAAGGAAGGGGCTCTTCATTAGGGGGGTTATTAGGTCGAGGAGGATCCACTAATTTTGAGTTTAGCACTTCTAACCCTATGTGGCGAGCCTCTCTTGAAATTTTAGATTTTCTTCCGCTTTCCACAGTGGATTACTCAGGAGGCTTGATAATTACCGATTGGTATTCAGATAACGATCCTAATGAAGCCATAAAAATTACCGTAAGGTTTTTAGATAATTCAATTAAATCAGAAAATATAAAAGTTATCGTACATAAAAAAACATGCTCTGGAAGCAATAATTGCAGAATTAATTTATTAGAACAAAGCAAAATAAGTTCGGAACTACAAAGTTCAATAGTTCGAAAAGCTGCACTGTTAGAGAAAGAGTCGAAAAAAAAAAAATAAGTAATGGAAAGAATTAATTTTCAAGCTATTGAAAAAAAATGGCAAAAGAAATTTTCTACTCAAAAATCGTACAATCCAAAAGGTAAAAAATTTTATTGTCTTGAGATGTTTCCTTACCCTTCTGGAAAAATACACATGGGACATGTGAGAAATTATACAATCGGAGATGTTATTGCTCGTTATAAATTTATGAATGGTTTTGATGTTCTCCATCCAATGGGTTGGGACTCGTTCGGATTGCCAGCAGAGAATGCATCGAAAGCAAATAATTTACATCCCAAGGATTGGACCCAACAAAATATTAAAACGATGAAATCTCAACTAAAAATGTTAGGACTTTCAATTGATTGGGATCTAGAAATATCTACCTGTAACAAAGATTACTACAAACACCAACAAGAAATTTTTATAGATTTTTTTAATAAGGGTCTAGTTTCAAAAAAGGAAACATATGTAAATTGGGATCCAGTTGAGAAAACAGTTCTAGCTAACGAACAAGTAGTAAATGGTAAGGGATGGCGTTCAAATGCAGTTGTTGAAAGAAAAAAACTCTCTCAATGGTTTTTCAATATTACAAAATTCTCCAACGAACTTTTAAATGATTTAGATAAATTAGGTGGTTGGCCAGAAAAGGTCAAATTAATGCAAAGGAACTGGATAGGTAAATCATTTGGATGTGAAATCAATTTTCAAATTAAGAACTCAAGTGAAAAAATATTAATTTTTACTACACGGCCAGATACTATTTTTGGATCTAGTTTTTTAGCTCTCTCTGCTGATCATCCGCTTAAAGAAAAGTTTAAAAATAATGAGGATTTTAAGAAATTTAAAAAAGAATGTGATAAAACAGGAACTACTGAGGAAGCTCTAGCAAATGCTGATAAACTTGGGTTTAACACAGGTTTATATGCTGAACATCCTTTTTTAAATAATAAACAAATACCTGTATTCTTTGCTAATTTTGTTTTGATGGATTACGGGACTGGTGCAATATTTGGTTGCCCTGGTCATGATCAAAGAGATTTTGATTTTGCAAAAAAATATAATTTACCAATTATAAAAGTCGTATCCGATGGTAATAAAGAACTTTTAACTGAGGCTTATACTGGGGCTGGGCCAATGATAAATTCTAGTTTTTTAAATGGTCTGGATATTGAAGAAGCTAAAAATAAAATTATTAAAGAAATTGAAAAAAATAAATTAGGGCAAAGGAAAACTTTGTTTAGATTAAAAGATTGGGGTATTTCACGTCAGAGATATTGGGGTTGCCCGATACCAATGATTTATCTAGAGGATGGTAGTGTTGTTCCCGTAGATAAAAGTGAACTACCTGTGGAGTTGCCTGATGAAATTGATCTTAACTCAAAAGGTAATCCTCTGGAAAACCATCCTAAATGGAAAAATACTGTCCAAAAATCTACAGGAAAAAAAGCAATTCGGGAGACAGATACTTTGGATACTTTTGTAGACTCATCATGGTATTTTTTAAGGTTTTGTTCTCCTAATCATAAAATTTCTCCTTTTGACCAGAAAAAAATTGATTATTGGATGCCAGTGGACCAATATATTGGCGGGGTTGAGCATGCAATATTACATTTACTTTATTCAAGGTTTTTTACTAAAGGAATTAAAAATTGTAATAAAAATTTTAATTTATACGAACCTTTCAAAAATTTGTTTACTCAAGGAATGGTTTGTCACGAGTCTTATAAGGACAGCCAAGGTAACTGGCTTTACCCAGATGAAGTGGAAAAAATTGACTCAAAAAGATTTGTAAAAAAATCTGATAAAAGTAAAGTTTTTGTAGGTCCTCCTGAATCAATGTCGAAGTCTAAAAAAAATACAATTGATCCAGAAACAATGATCAAAAACTATGGTGCGGATGCTGTAAGATGGTTCATTTTATCTGATAGCCCTCCTGATAAAGATATTCAGTGGTCTGCTACGGGGGTTGAGGCAGCTAATAAATTTTTACAAAAAATTTGGAACTTTAACTATTTGGTATCAATAAGAGAGAATGTTCAGTCTGATAAAGTTATAGAGGATAAACTTTTTGCCGAAATAAACAGCTTTGTGATTAAAATTGATGAAGCAATTAGTCAATTTAGGTTTAATGTTTCAATCGCATATTTTTATCAAGTCTATAAGATTCTAAAAAGCTATTATGAAACTAAAATTAGCAATGACGTATTGATGACAAATATTATCAAAATAATGAAACTAATGAAGCCTCTAACACCACATTTGTCCTCCGAGTGTCTTAGTTTACTAAAGTGCAAAACAATTGACAAATGGCCTGAGTTTGACAGAAAAAATATGATTAATGAGGTAAAACTCGCAGTGCAAATTTGTGGAAAAACAAGAGATATAATCTTAGTAAAAAAAGATTTAAATGAAAATGAAATAAATGAATATATTCTTAAGTTCTCAAAAGCTAAAAAACATATTGAGAAAGGAGAAATTCAAAAAACTATTTTTGTTAAAAATAAAATAATTAACTACATAGTAAAATAATGAGAAAATATTTGAAAATATTAACATTTGTTATTTTAGCTACCATAATTCAAAGCTGTGGTTTTAAAACTCTTAAATTAAAAAATATTAATGACATCTCTGTTAATCAATTAACAACTGAAGGCAACAGAAGTATAAATTTTAAGCTAAGCAATTATTTAAAGCAAACTCTTAGCTTTGAAGAAAATAGATCAACCAAAATTAACATTCATTTAAAAACCGAGAAGATTAAAAAAATAAAAGAAAAAAACAATAAAAACGAGATAACAAAATATAGTATAAATTTGATTACCAGTGTCCAGGCTGAAGTTATATATCAAGATAAGGAAATCAATTTTAGTATAAATAAGCAGAATGACTTCAAAGTTAATGATCAACATAATATTACGATTCAAAATGAGAAAAGAGTTACAAATCAATTAGCAAACAGCTTGTCTGAAGAAATATTTAAAACGTTACTTTTAAAAATTAATGATATCTAAAAGTTTTGAAATAGAAAGCAATCCTAGCTTACTAAAAAAAAGTAAATTGTACCTTTTTTTTGGAGAAAACTTAGGTCTTAAAAATGATTTAAAAAAGATTATCAAAGAACAAAATAAAGAATTCTCAATACAAAATGTTTTTCAAAATGATATTCTTTCAAATAAAGATGCCTTTTTTGATGAAATTTTTAATGGGTCATTATTTGAAGAAAAAAAAATCTTTTTTATTAATCAAGCTAGCGATAAAATTTTTGATGTAATTAAAGAGTTAGAGTTAAAATTAGATAACCAAGAAATCTATTTATTTTCCGAAATTCTAGACAAAAAATCTAAACTTAGAGGCTTTTTTGAAAAATCAAAGATTTATATTTCAATAGCTTGTTATCCTGATAATGAAATCACAATAAAAAAGATAATTCAGAATGCATTGAAAGGTTACAAAGGCCTGACTTTAGAAAATATAAATTTAATAGCTGAAAATTGTAACTTAGATAGAGATAAACTAAGAAATGAGTTGAGTAAAATAACTTCATTTTTTTCAAATAAATCTATAGAAAAAGAAAGGTTAGATTTACTTCTAAACATTAGAACAAATGAAAATTTTGATAGTCTTAAAAACTACGCATTAAACGGCAATAAAAAAAAAACAAACAGCTTAATAAGAGATACTTATATTGATGCAGAAAAAAATATTTTATATTTAAATATGATAAACCGAAGATTAACAAGAATATCTGAGGTCAATGAAAATGCAATTACTACAGATATAGAGACAGCCATGAGCAAGTTAAGGCCTCCCGTATTTTGGAAAGAAAAAGCTCATTTTGTATCTCAGACAAAAAGGTGGAATAAAGAAAAAATTAAAAATGTTTTAAAACAAACATATAATTTGGAATTAAAATTAAAATCCAACTCTTTAATAAACAGTCAAATATTAATTAAAAAGTTATTAATAGATATTTGTGTTTTGGCTAATTCCTAGTTAGTAATTCAGAAACAAGGTCGAATTGATCTAAATTTTTATATTCTATTACAATTTTGCCAGAGTTATTTTTTTTATTCACTATATTGATTTTTAAACCAAGTATTTTTTCTATGCGTTCTTGAGCTTTTATAACATCTGCATCATAAGAATTACTTTTAGGGTTTTTATCCTTTTTTACCTTCACCAAATATTCCACTTTTCTAGCGCTATAATTTTTAGCAACAATTTCCTCAGCTATTTGTGATGCATTAACTAGTCCTATTAAGGGTCTTGCCTGACCCGATGTTAAAGTGCCCTCTTCGAGCATGCCTATGATATCCTCTGGCAAAGTTAAAAGTCTTAAAGTGTTGCTAACGTGACTTCTGCTTTTAGACATAAGTT
>ERZ802830.4993-NODE-4993-length-10363-cov-85.2599_pt1 | contig 10363 bp, 10 predicted proteins | sample MGYA00345654_ERZ802830 | MGnify/ENA primary metagenome ERZ802830 (study PRJEB30503, sample SAMEA104212375) | marine metagenome | biome: Westerlies Biome; feature: [SRF] surface water layer (ENVO:00010504) within the epipelagic zone...; material: water...
CCGGATCAATATCCCAATTCTGGGTGTTTTCCCAAATTGTTTCCGCTATGCCGCCCGCTTCAATTACGGCCTGTTCTAAACGTACAAGCGAGGCAAGATCCATCAACGAGATTGTTGTGCCATTGCTTTTGCGGATCGGCAACGGGCCCATTGCAGCGGCATTTCCAGTTTTGCCTGTATAAAGCGAATCGTCCAAAACCAGACCGCCGCCAATGAAAAAGCCGATGAAAAAATATAAAAAATCACGCGGGCGGTCTTGAGCGCCAAAAACCAGCTCTGCGCCGCAGGCTGCGGAGGCATCGTTTTGAAGATAGATTGGAAAATCCCATTTCTGTGAAATTTTTTCGGCAATATCTTCGGTTTTCCAATCTTCCATATCTTTGGGGTCAAGGCCCAATGCTTTCGCCCATTCCCAGAGGCGAAATGGAATGGCAATGCCAAGCCCCGCGACGCGATCGCGCTCTTCATTGGTGAGGTTGTTAAGTAACCTTTCGATTGCCATATGCGTGAACTCGATCACAGCAGCGGGTGAGGGATAACTGTGCCGCTTGTTGATCCGCGCGCGGATCGCGCCGGTAAAATCAGTGATAACCAAATCCAAACTGCGCCGCCCGACTTTGAGCCCCAGAAAAAATGCGCCTTCTTTATTCAGTGACATTGGCACAGAGGGCTGGCCAATTTTGCCTCGAATCGGTGTTTCTTTTTGTAATAATTTATCTGCTTCAAGCGCGCGGGTGATCACTGAAACGGTTTGCGCAGATAAACCCGTAGCGCGGGCGATCTCGGCTTTCGCCATCGGGCCGTTTTGTCGGATCAATGTCAGCACAAGCCGCTCATTATAAGCGCGCACTTTGGTTTGATTCGATCCGCGGGCATAGTGGTTATTGCCGCTATAAGTCGATGTTAAATCGGCCGTTTTCATTTTCCTTAAGCAACCAATCCCTTTGTTTCTATATATTATTCTTAAAGCTTTGTTTCTCGAACTGCAATTTTTAAACTTAAATAAGAGTGATTTAATTATTGACAGTCCGTCAGAATCATTGTTTTTTTACGTCAGATTGGAAGGTCTGATCTGTCGGTCTTATGGAGTGAATCATTCATATGGGGTGATCCATGGGGTCTGATAATATTTTTGGGAGAAAAGTATGAAACACACATTGAACAAAGCGCTTAAAACCGCGTGTGCCGCCTCTGCATTAGCCTTGGCCTCTAGCGTCGCCTTTGCAGGCGGGCATGGTATTTCGGCTTGCCTGATCACCAAAACGGATACGAACCCGTTTTTTGTGAAGATGAAAGAAGGTGCCACCGCAAAAGCCGAAGAGCTTGGCATTACTTTAAAATCCTATGCTGGTAAAATTGATGGGGATCACCAAAGCCAAGTGGCGGCGATTGAAACCTGTATCGCTGATGGCGCAAAAGGTATTTTGATCACAGCCTCGGACACCAAAGCCATCGTGGGCCCCGTGGCGCAGGCGCGTGACGCTGGTTTGCTGGTTATTGCGCTGGACACACCGCTTGAGCCGATGGATGCGGCGGATGCGACTTTTGCAACGGATAACTTCCTAGCCGGTGAATTGATCGGCAAATGGGCCGCTGCGGCTTTAGGTGCTGATGCGGCAAATGCCAAAATCGGTATGTTGGACCTGGCTGTGAGCCAGCCTTCTGTTGGCGTTTTGCGCGATCAAGGTTTCTTGCAAGGTTTCGGAATCGATTTGGGTGACCCCAATAAATGGGGGGATGAAACTGATAGCCGGATCGTTGGCAACGATGTAACCGCCGGTAATGAGGAAGGTGGCCGCAAAGCCATGGAAAACCTGTTGGCAAAAGATCCGATGATCAATGTTGTCTATACGATCAACGAACCAGCCGCATCCGGTGCCTATGAGGCGCTAAAAGCGATTGGCCGTGAAAACGATGTTTTGATCGTGTCTGTCGATGGCGGTTGCCCGGGTATTGCGGATGTTAAAGCCGGTGTCATTGGCGCCACCTCGCAGCAATATCCATTGTTGATGGCCTCATTGGGTGTTGAAGCGATTAAACAATGGGCCGATGATGGATCCAAGCCCTCTCCAACTCCGGGTAAGAACTTTTTTGATACCGGGGTATCTTTGGTGACCGATAAGCCTGCTGCCGGTGTTGATTCGATCGACACGGCTAAGGGCACAGATCTGTGCTGGGGATAAGATCGCTAGAAACATCAAAGCTGGATCTTTAGCGATATCTTTGTAAACTTTGCCATGGGCGGTGCGTGCATCGTCCATGGCTTAATAAAATTATGCCATAACCAAAATGGCAATTCGGGGGCAAAGCGGTGTCAATCAGCGAAGAAAAAGGCCTTGGGCTAGATCCCACTGCAGAGGAAGTTTCGGCGTTTATCGAAGAAGAAACGTTGTCTGATAGGGTTCGCTTATGGCTGAGGCAAACGCCGGCTGCGGTTCCATTGGTGGTTTTGCTCTGTTCTCTGGCAATCTTTGGGTTACTGCTTGGTGGTAAGTTCTTTTCCCCTTTCGCGCTGACATTGATTTTACAACAGGTTGCGATTGTTGGCATCGTTGCGCTTGCCCAATCTTTGGTGATTTTGACCGCTGGTATTGATCTTTCTGTTGGCGCGATCATGGTGTTTTCATCGGTGATCATGGGGCAATTTACGTTTCGCTACGGGTTACCGCCGGAAATCTCTCTGATTTGTGGCTTGGCGGCGGGCACGTTAATGGGGGCGATCAACGGCGTGTTGGTGGCAATCATGCGTTTGCCTCCCTTTATCGTAACCTTGGGCACATGGCAGATTTTTCTAGCGTCGAATTTCATTTATTCCGCCAATGAAACGATCCGCGGCGCTGATATTGCCGAACGCGCGCCGATTTTCCAATTCATGGGCAACAAGTTTAAAATTTATGGCGCGGTATTTACCTATGGCGTGATTTTGATGATCGTGCTGGCGATCATTTTGGCCTATGTGCTGCGCCATACGGCTTGGGGGCGGCATGTTTATGCTGTGGGAGATGATCCGGATGCTGCGGAATTGTCAGGTGTTCGAACCAAACGGGTTTTGATCTCTGTCTATATGCTGTCGGGGTTTATTTGCGCCACGGCCGGGTGGGTCTTGGTGGGGCGGATCGGTTCTGTCTCTCCGACATCGGGTCAGTTCGCGAATATTGAGGCGATCACAGCGGTGGTGATCGGGGGTATTTCCTTGTTCGGGGGAAGAGGTTCGATTTTAGGCGCGCTTTGCGGCGCCTTGATTGTTGGCGTCTTTTCCTTAGGGCTCAGAATGATTGGTACGGATCCGCAATGGACCTATTTGTTGATTGGATTGTTGATCATCGTGGCGGTTGCGCTTGATCAATGGATCAGAAAGGTGGCGGTCTGATGGAACCAATTTTATATGCGCGCAACGCTGTAAAGCGATATGGTCGGGTGGTTGCGCTGGATCATTGCGATTTTGATTTATATCCGGGTGAGGTTTTGGGCGTTATCGGGGATAATGGCGCGGGAAAATCCACGCTGATCAAAGCGTTGTCTGGCGCCATTCAACTAGATACGGGTGACATCCATTTTGAAACCAAAAAGATGCATTTCAGCAACCCGCTTGAGGCGCGTTCTGCGGGCATTGAAACGGTCTATCAAAACCTGGCCTTATCGCCTGCATTGTCAATTTCAGATAATATGTTTTTAGGCCGTGAAATTCGCAGAAAAGGCTTGGTGGGCAAGCTTTTTTACAAGCTTGACCACGCCGAAATGGAGCGGCAATCCAAGCAAATGCTTGCAGATTTAGGCCTGTTGACGATCCAAAATATTGGTCAGACGGTTGAAACCTTGTCGGGCGGGCAGCGCCAGGGCATCGCCGTGGCGCGCGCCACCGCCTTTGGATCGCGGGTGATTATCATGGATGAGCCTACCGCGGCGCTTGGGGTCAAAGAATCCCGTCGGGTGCTTGATTTGATTAAGGATGTGCGCGAACGCGGCATATCGATTGTTTTGATTTCGCATAATATGCCGCATGTGTTTGAAGTGGCTGATCGCATCCATATCCATCGATTGGGCAAGCGCCTCTGCGTTATTGATCCCAAAGAATATGAAATGTCAGAAGCTGTGGCGATGATGACCGGGGCGATGAAGCCAAAAGACTCGGGCGATGTTGCTGAGTGACGAAACGTTCACCCTTTTCAGGCGCAAGCTTGAAACCTTAACCTCGGCAGACCGTAAGATTATCGCCATTTCTGGGCCACCAGGCTCTGGCAAGTCAACGTTTGCCGATGCGCTCTGTGCGCGGTTCAACCAAGAGCGCGATGCGCAATGTCAAATCATCCCGATGGATGGCTGGCATTACAATAACGCGGTGCTGAGCGCATTGGGGCTGCAGGCGCGCAAAGGCGCCCCCGCCAGCTTCAACATAGAGGGGTTAACCAATCTTCTGAGCCGTGTGAAAGAGGCTAGCAGCGATATCGCGGTACCGCTTTTTGACCGCGATTTGGATCTCTCGCTTGCCTCAGCGCGAATTATTTCACGCAAAACTGAAATCATTTTGGTTGAGGGCAATTATCTGCTGTTGGATCAGCCTGGTTGGCAAGATTTACGCCCTTGTTTTGATCTTACTGCGATGCTTGACGTACCCATGGATATTCTTAAACAGCGCCTGCTGGCGCGGTGGGGGAACCTATCAAAAGAAGCGGCGCAAGAAAAGGTAACGGCCAATGACCTGCCAAATGCACGATTGGTGTTAGACAATTCCGTATCTGCCGATCTAATAGTGGGAAACTCTTTTGAAGCCGAGCTGCGCCTCTAAACAATCTGGACTCTTGGCCCGATCAGGTTAATTTTCCGAAACGGGCTTGCTTTGCATTTTGCTTGCGGTTTCCCGTTGCGCGCGCTTGCACACCAGCGGAGGAAGGCCCCGATCCAAAAGCTGCAAGTCTTCCCAGACCATTTCCCCCATATCTTCAAAACATTGCTGCAAGGCGCCGGCGCGATGCGCAGATTTTAAAAACCCGGGAAGCTGACGCACGGGTTGATCCGCGGGCATAGGTTCAAGCGGCCATACATCGCTTGCGGCGGTGATATGACCCATTTCAACCGCGTTGATCAGCGCAGGGAAATCAATCACTTCGGCGCGGCTGAGCAAAACCAAACTGCTGCCTTGGGGCATGCGCGCGATAAGGTCGGCGTTTATAAAATGTTGGTTCTCAGTCGTGACCGCAGCTAACACAAAGATCATATCTGAGCTGTCGAATATATCTTCTAAAGAGCTGGGCGTGCCGATCCCCGATAAGAAAGAGTTGGGAAGCCAAGGATCGTATATTTTTATCTGTGGTTTGAAACCGGCCAAAATTGTCGCCAAAGCCTTGCCCAGATCCCCAAATCCGATCATGCCAATCCTGCTGTTGAACAACAGTTTTGCTTGCGGATTGCCTTCTAGCCCCCATTTTTCGGTGCCGTTCTCAAAGGCTTGATGCGCGGCGGTAATTTGTCGGCTGAGGTCGAGCGCAAGGCCAAGGGCCAATTCGGCAACAGGCTGCGCGAAAACCGCGCCCGTGGTGACAACATGAATCCCGCGCTCAAATAGCGTGTCATAGGGCATGTTATCCATCAAATTTGATTCAACGTTGAAAATGCATTTCAGCTGTTTCAGCTGCTCGAGCAAAAGATGGTCAAGCGGGGGTTGGCCGATGATATAAAGGACCTGCGCAAGCACTTGTGGCGACAGGTTTGCAATCTCATCTTCAGAAACCTCGATCACCTCATAGCTATCGCGCAGTTGTGCAAGGCGCTTTGCCGTAAAGATCAGCTCTAAAGACCGTGGATGCGGTGCGGAAAGGATGGTTGGTTTCATATCTGTTAATGTCCTTTTGCAAACGGCGGGCTTAAGAGGAATAAAACTCTATATATCTTACCTAATCAAATGCTTATCTCCTTGATTGGTCGATAAAAGAGCCAGTTTGATCTGCGGGCGCCAACGGGTTTCGGGTTCTTCTTGAAATTACTTATACTGGCAGCATGGCGGGCAAAGCTGGTCAGCCCTGATGAACTTACGGAACGGATCCTTACGCGTCTATCGTAACTGTCATTCTATCGCCGCAGAGGACTATTGCACGCTCGCGCGCCAATATGACTGATAAGATCTTATCACGCGCTGCCTGCTGAAAAAACAAGTTGGCCCCAGCGCGTTGGACCTTGATTTTTGGGGGCCGAAAAGCCCAAGCCGGTACTGGTGGCCGTGGGTTTCACAGCTGTCTTGTGCTCTGCTTAGATTTGGCTGACTTTGCCAGTTCCGGATGATGATAGGCCTCTGGATAGGGCCTTGGCTGGCGGGGGCCAAGCGGGATAACGCCATTCCATGAGCGCCCGAAATAGCCTTGCAGGCAATGCGTCAAAGATCCGCTTTCTGCCACTCCTGGCAGCGCATAAACGCGGCAGAGCCATCCCCACAGATCTGGGTAATTGAATATTTTCGCACCATTCAGCTTCATGCGAAGATAATAGACGGGGTCGTGGCGATATAGGGTTGGGAATAGCTTTAAATCAGCTTCGGTAAACGCCTCACCGGTCAGGTAGGCGCGGCCATCCTGCAACAGCGCGTTTAACTCTTCCAGCATATTGAAATATTTATGAAAGGCTGCCTCATAGACCGATTGATCAGAGGAGAAACCTGCTTTGTAAGCGCCATTATTGACCGCGTCGTAAATACGGCCATTCAGCGCGTCAATTTGGGATCTTAAGCTTTGATCGGCAGGGTAGAGATCGATGCGCTCTGCATCGGCAAGGCCACTGCCCAGCGCGGCTGCGTTCTGGTTCATCATTCTTACAATCTCGGCGCTTTCGTTCGAAACGATGCTTTGACTGTGCTTGTCATAAAGCACGGGTACAGAGCGTTCTTGTGATCCTTCTTTGGCATAGATATTTTTAAGAAGCCGAAAATTTTGCCCTGTCGCGGTTTCCTGCGTGCAATCTGGTAGCGTAGCTTGGCTGATCGAGGCAATCCGCTCTGGTGCGAATTGCCAGTGGTTTGGCCCCTCGGGGTCAGCCTCATCGGTGCGGTTTGGAAAGGCCACGTCAAGCGTGATGCTATGCTGCAGACCTAAGAGATTGCGCGCCAAAGTCACGCGATGGCTCCAGGGGCAATTCAACGCCACGTAAAGATGATAGCGGTGCGCTTCAGCGGGAAAGGCGGTACTGCCCAGCGCGCTTCGGAACCGGCTGACACCGCGCACAAACTCCCCCTTGGCGCGCCGTGCAGCCGCATCGGTTTGGGATTCTTCAACCGCGCGGTCCGGGTTTTGCATATGCATGTATAGATCCTTTTTATACGGTAACGCCGTCACGCGGCGCTGCGTTACAGGCTTTGGGCTTTCTTGATCAATGCCTGTCTTTCTTCGCTGCTGCTCAAATCGACCCCCCGCGCCAGCAGCCCCTCTTTCAGGTCAGTATCAGACAAGGCTTCAATTGCCGCATCCGTCATATTCATAAAATTTATTTTTCGCTTAACTGCTGGGTTTGTCGGGCCAAAGAGATGACTGGCCTGAAAACCAAATTCAGCCGCATATTTAGACATAAAATATTGCAAGAATGTGTTAATACTTGGGCGAATGCGTGGGTCATGATTTATCTGCGCATCGCAGGCCTGCAATGTTTCAATCATCAGTTTTGTCCAGCGTGCTGCGCCCTCTTTGGTCATCAGCTGGAACGCATTATGCTGATGATGAAAGTTGAGCCTGAACTCAGCCCCGTGATAATGAAAGCCGCCACCCATCACATCAATCCACATCGCCGATTGGGTTCTGACATGGTGGGCTGCGTCGCCAACACGGGCGAAAACATCGCGAAACCAAGCCTCATCTTCATAGACGCGGCGGTAAAAATCATGGACGATGCGCAGAATACGCTTTTGGCCCATAACGGAAAATAATTGCCAAAATTGGATCGGTTTTGAACGATCTTCTGCGGCAACCAAAGAAATAATCTGCGGCATACGATGGGCTTGCGCGGGAAGCGTGTTTTGCGTGATGGCATAAGCGATATATCTGTGCTGTATCGTTTCAGTCATGTAACCGGCGCTTGGGGAATAGTGCGTCATTGGGGTGTTTCTGTCTCTCTAGGTTCATCGGCAATCATAAAAGTAATTTTTTCAGTAAATTAGCCGATTTCGTTCGAAATTTTAGAACCTGTAGGGCTAAATATTATCCGATCCGTTTTTGTATCAATGGCAATATAAACTGGCAAGTTGTGCCAAATCTGCCATGTTCTTACATTAAGAATAAGGTGTTAAAAAACGGGCAGGGTGATCTAAAAAGGAGAACAAAATGGGGCAAATGGAAGATTTGCGTCTGTTCACGGTGATTGTCGAAAATCACAGCATTTCAAAAGCAGCGGATCGGCTCAATATTGCAAAATCAGCGGTCAGCCGGCGATTACACCTTTTGGAAGACCGCTATTCAGCAAAGTTGATTGATCGTGCACCGGGGCGCTGGAACGTGACTGAAACGGGCCGCGAATTATACCAGAGGGCTTTGCGAGCGGTTCATGATTTTGAAGAAATCGAAACTGATTTCAGCAGCACGCATGCGGCTATATCTGGGCCGCTTTCGGTATCTTTGCCGCGGGAATTCGGGATCTCCTTTCTTAAAGAAGCTTTGATGGGCTTCATAGAGAAATATCCTGAAATTCAATTGACGGTCGATTTCGACGATCAACTGGTTGACCTTGAACGCGATAATTATGATTTTGCCATTCGTATCACACCCCAATTGAACCAAGCCCTTGTTGCCGAGAAAATTGGAATTATGCGGCATCATATTTGTGCGTCGGCTGCGTATTTGGCCAAATGGGGCAAGCCAAATAATCTGCAGGCTTTGCAAGAGCATCAGCTGCTTCATTTTGGCGCCGCTAAGCGCGGAAGATGGCCATTGATTTCTACGGCCACGCGCAAAACATATCCGATTGAGTTTACGCCAGCGTTGAACAGCAATAGCGGAGATTTTTTGTTGCATGTGGCGCTTCAAGGCCAGGGCATCGCCAATTTGCCCGATTTCATCTTGAAAGATAATTTGCAGACGGGCGCGCTTGTTCCGATTTTGCCCGAGTTTAGTATGCCAGAATTTTTTATCTATCTGATCCGTTCAGACAAGCGCCGGATGAACCGGCGCATGCGTTTATTTGCGCAGGAGATGACATTGGCCTGCCTTTGATCACTCTGGCATTTGGAAGCGCGCTTTGAAAGATGCGTTAAAAAATCTATGATCTGCGCCTTTGATGACAATCTGTATGTCCTGCAGCTTTGCTGATCCAGATGCCTCACCCTTAAATTCATTCAAAATGAACCGATATATCCCGTCTGAGGGCGAGTGTTATTTACCGGCGTCTAAAGTCAAACATCTGCCAGTAGGTACGTTAGTTGATCACAATATTATTTTTGGCCACTTTAATTTGGTAGCCTTTGCCCGGAATATTTTGAATGAGATGCTGCGCGACAATCTGATTTCCGATATTATCGCGCAGCCTTTTGATCCGCATCACGCCAGCGGCATCCTCACAATTGGTGGCATTTTTTCCCGAAACCAAAGTTTCAACATCTAAGCCGGATAGAAAATCACCGTCTAATGTCGCTTCTAAAAGTACGCTTAACGTTTCCATACTGCCTTTGGTTAAGTGCAGCCAATCGCCATTTATTTTTACCGAATTTTCGGCACGGCTTAGCTCGATCCCATTCACCTGCAGCGCGCTGTTTTTCAGTGCGACGAATTGCTGCCGCAGATGTATGTTGGACATCAAAGAGCCAAAACTTATCACCATCATAGAAATTGTGATGATAACCAGCGTGAAAATAATGCTTGAATAGAGGCTGATCGAACTTTCAAAAAGGCTGCCCGATGAGGCTAAAACTTCCAGCAGTTTGATTTCTGTTTGGGTTGAAAAATCATTTTCCAAAAACACTTTTTCAATATTGTCATTGAAAACGCGCGGATCTGGTACCGACCATATTATCAAGGCCAACGCGCTGATTATCAAAAGCAATATAATCGCGGCGACCCAAAGGATAAGGGTTTGCGGCTTAATATTTAAGAAAGAACTCACCCAAATCATTTTTGAACTTCACTCCGTCAATTTCAGGATATTGTTTGACTATCTGCATCAATTTCCAACCGTTTTGCGCTAGCCTGTCCGACAGCTGCGTTTTATGCGGCCCTGAGCTACAGGTATCATTAATTTTTATCATCCCCAAATGCAGTTGAAGCGGGGCGGTTTTTTTGGCTTTATATAGGTAATAGCATTCGCCTGATGCAAGCGCTGCGGATCCACCTATACAGATCCAAAAAGCCAAAGCTGAGATAATCATTTTGGTCATAGCAAACATCCTTAGCGTGTAGGG
>ERZ802830.4995-NODE-4995-length-10357-cov-5.18259_pt1 | contig 10357 bp, 9 predicted proteins | sample MGYA00345654_ERZ802830 | MGnify/ENA primary metagenome ERZ802830 (study PRJEB30503, sample SAMEA104212375) | marine metagenome | biome: Westerlies Biome; feature: [SRF] surface water layer (ENVO:00010504) within the epipelagic zone...; material: water...
TTCTTTTAATTTGCTTGTTGTTGGTCTAAGGCTTTGACTATTCTCAAATACAATTTTTTTACCTTTAAGCATTCCCGAGGAAATTTTAATTTTTTTCTTCATAATGTAAATTAAACACTCTTATTTAAAAATAAATCAAAGTATAATCAATGTATGTCTGATCAAGGTGATTTTAGAAAAGCAATGAGAAACTATATTTATTCTGTGAGTATCTTATCAAATAAAAATATAGATGGTGAATTGAATGCTATAACAGTATCATCTGTGACATCTATATCTATGGAGCCGCCAAGCTTACTTGTTTGTATAAACAAAAGCTCAAGAATTCATGATACATTAATTAAAAATTCTGATTTTTGTATAAATCTTTTAAACAAAAATCAACAAGAAATCTCAAATATTTGCTCAACAGACTCTTTATATGATCAAAGATTCGATCATGACAAATGGAACACTCAAACAATTCCATTTTTAGAAGAGGCTCAAGCAAATATCTTTTGTTCCATTGAAGATTTAGTGCCATATCATACTCACACAATTGTTATCGGTAGAGTATTAAATGCAATTTCTAATGATAAAATAAATACTCTTAGTTATGTAAATGGTAAGTATGTTTAAAACTTTAATCTTCTTAAGTATTTTAATTATAAATATGCTAGTTATCGCAGATGATTATAAAAATATTGATTGTAATGGCTTAGCAAAAGTTTATTTTAAGAATATAAACGATGGGTTTATTTCAAATGATAATAATCTCTTAATAGAGTTCGGATCGGAAAATATTAATATATTACCAATTACAAAAATGCCAGATAAAAATGCAAAATGTGTTTCTGGGCATCATCACTTAATAGTGGATTCAGAATTGCCTAATCTGAAAAGACCAATACCTTCTGGTAAAAATTATTTACATTTTGGCAAAGGACAAGAAGAGGCAAGTATTTTTCTCGAAGAGGGTACTCATACTCTACAATTGCTGCTTGGAGATTATTCTCATACACCACACGATCAACCAGTTTACTCTGAGAAAATTTTGATTAAAGTTATTAACCCTTAATAATATTTGTTAGAACAATATCTAAATGTGCATCAAGATTTTTTGCAATCATATTTGCACCAGCCATTGGACCTTCTGATTCCTTATAACTTTCACCTGCAATTCGTACCTTTCTAAGAATACCAACAAGGCCATGAAGCATCGACCATAAAATTATGCATTTGTGACTAATTACTTCTTCTGAGTCATTAGCTAATTTTTTAAAAGACAATCTAAAATTATCATAAGTAGCATTTGCTGAAATTAAAAGATCTGGATAATTAGAAAAGCTTCCTACAGCAGTTCCAAACATCAAATCATATGTATTAGCTGAATTTAAACCAAATTCTATATATTTTCTTCCAGTTTTTATAAGCTTCTTTTTTGTTATTTTTTTTGATGGATCCATATGACATGCCTTTCCTAACTCACTAAAACCCTGGACTGCAACTGCTGCATATAGATCGCTCTTAGTACTAAAATGCCTGTATGGAGCAGATTGCGAAACCCCACTTTCTTTAGCTAAACTTCTTATGCTTAGGTTTGTATATCCATCCTTTTCACACAGTTTGCATGCACATATAATAAGTTCTTTTTTTAAATTTCCATGATGATAAGATTTCATACAATTCTTCTTAATGTTGACACTGCATACATTTTGCGTATTATGTTTACACTGCAAACATTAATTTTTTTATTATTAAAAGTCAAATTATCATAAAGAAGCTATGAGCAAATTTTTTAAAATATTTTGTATTTTTTTATTAAGCTTCAATGTTCTATCACTTGAAGTTCTTGAAGTTAAAATTTTGGATTCTTATTTAATTACTAAAGAATTTCCAGGAAAGCTTGTGCCACTTGAGCAGTCAAAATTAGCTTTTCAGGTGACGGGCAAAATACAAAAGATAAATGTAGATATAGGCGATGAGGTTGCAAAGGGTGATGTGCTTGCTGAGCTGGATAAAAGAGAGGCCATTTCTCAACTCAACCAAGCCAAAGCAAAATTTGATCTTTCGTTGCAATTGCTTAGCAGGTACGAGGATCTAAAAAAAGATGGCCATATTTCAGTTCAGGAACTAGATAGAGTTAATTCGGAATATTTGATAGCAAAATCCCAATATGAGTTATATAAAGTCAAAGTTGAGCAAACAGATCTAATAGCACCTTTTAATGGAGTAATACAAAGTAGATTTCTTGATACAGGCACGGTAATTAACGCTGGCGCACCAATACTAGAAATTCTAGATTCAAACTATGTTGAGGCTCACATATCTGTGCCAATAGAATTTTTAGAGAATATGAAAATAGGCACTAGTTATGGTTTTGAATTTGATAACAAAACAGCAAATGGCACATTTGCAAGATTAGCACCCATGTCACCAGGAGGGTCGGACAGTAGATTAGCAATATTTAAATTTGAAAGTTTTTTTAATCCAGGATCTACAGCAAAATTAAAATTAAGTGTAAATAAAAAATCTAAAGGGACTTGGGTTCCTTTAAGATCTTTATCCCAATCTGAACAAGGAATCTGGGCAGTTTATACAATAAATGAAAATGAGATAGTGGTTCGTGATTTTGTAGATATTATATATTTTGAGGATGAATATGCTTTTGTTAATGGCACACTGCAAGATGGAGATCTTATAGTCCTTGGTGGAGCTTCAAAAATTATTGAAGGTAAAAAAGTTAATTAGAAGCCATGAATTTTATTAATGTTTTTTTAGATCGCCCTAGAATACTTTTTTTAACTTTAGCTTTCATACTTCTTGCTGGTATATCGTCTTCAGGATCCGTTCCAATTCAAGACAACCCCGAACTTGCAAAAAGATGGGGCCATATCGATATTTTTTATCCTGGTGCAACTCAACAAAAACTTGAAACAGAAGTAGTAAATGATCTTGAAATAAAAATAAGAGAAGTCGTTGAAATCTATGAATTATTTTCAATTATATCTGAAGGATTTGCAAAAACTCGAATCGAATTAGAACAATCTGTTCCACCAAATTTGATCAATGAAACATGGTCAAAAATTCAAAATAAGCTTAATCAAATATATTTACCTGATGGTGCAAGAGCAGTACTTGATGTAAGTAGTGGACCACCAATAACTCTTCATTATGCTTTCTTCTGGAATGGTACAGGTGAAGTTCCTGTAATAATGATGTCTAGACTGGCACAACAATTAGAGAGAAGATTGGGTTCTATTGGACTTACTGAAGTTACTGCAATATATGGAGAAGCAGAGGAAGAAATTTTTGTAGAAGTTGACTCAGTAAAGATGTCCTCTCTTGAATTAAGTTATTTAGATATTGTTGGTGCATTGGATGCTTTTGATAATAAAAAACCAATAGGAGTAGTCTCTAATAATGATGCTGAGTTTGGAATAAGGCTGAAAGACAATATTCAAAGCATACAATCTATATCAGAAATTCCTATAAAGGTTTTAAATAATTCAGAAATCATAAGGTTACAAGATATTGCCCAAGTATCTATGAAACCCGCATATCCATTAGAAGATTTATATTTATACAATGGTAAGCCTGTTATATCTGTTTCCACAACTGGAACAATGTCACAAAGGATTTTTGATTATGTAGTTAGAGCAGAGAAAGTTGTGAATGAAATGAGAGCTTCGTTACCAGAAGAATTTTCAATACAACTCATATATGACGAATCATTGTATGTTGCTGATAAATTTAACGAATTGATAAGAAGCTTTTCTTTAGCTGCTTTTTTTGTTTTGAGTTTGAGCTTTTTTATTCTTGGCATAAGGCCTGGACTTATTGTTACAGCAATTTTACCCTTTTCAGTATCCTTAGTTTTATTAGGTTGTAATTTAATAGGATTACCTCTTCATATAACCTCGATTACAGGAATAATAATCGCACTTGGTCTTTTGATTGATAATGGAATTATTGTTGTAGAGGATTATAAATTTAGGCGTTCTCAAAATTTGTCCATCAAAGAATCGATTAATCAAACTTTAACTCAACTTACAACGCCTTTGGCAGCAGCTACTGGAACCACTGTATTTGCATTTTTGCCAATTGTTACCGGTGAAGGGTCAAGTATTGAATATGTCGGCGGCCTTGCAATAACTGTAATTATGTCAATCGTATCGTCACTTGTGCTAGCACTAATAATGGTACCTGTTTTGATGAGTTATATGGAAAAAATACCAATATTTGCAAACATCAAGGTCCATGAAGAGGGCTATAGAAATGAAAACCTCCTAAAAAAATATAGAGCATTTCTAACGTGGTGCTTTGAAATTCCCAGAAGAGCAATATTGATTGCTGTATCTTTGCCTGTAATTGGCTTTATGTTTTTTAGCACAATACCTAATGATTTCTTTCCAGCCAATGACAGAGATATGTTTAGAGTGAATATCGAGCTACCACAAAATTCATCTACTTTAAAAAGTCAAAAAAAGGCAGAAATAGTCAGGCAGCAGATTATCGAAAGTGGTTTGATAGATATCAGGCAAGATAATTGGTTTGTTGGAAGAAGGATGCCGAGAGTGCTTAACAATGTTGTTGGTGGAAAAGAAAAACACGGAGCAAATAATCTTGCTCAAGGTGTTTTTTATGTGAACGATTATGATCAGATGATGAGAAATCTTCCTCAATTATCAAAATATCTGGTTGCAGAAAATCCTGATATTATGATTTATGTTGATAGTTTCAATACAGGCCCGCCAATTTTTGCTGATATAAGCTATAAAATTTTTGGTGATGATCCTTTTTTACTAAGATCTCTGGGTGAAGAGCTTGAGCTGATAATAAATAATGCCCCAGACATTAGCCATACTAATTCTGAAGCTTCATTTTCAAGAACAAATATTGAAATAGATTTTGATAGCTCAAATGTTTCGCTTTCTGGAAAAAATACGGATATTCTTGCACAACAACTCTATGCTGCAAATAATGGAATTGTTGTTGGATCGATGCTCGATGCAAATAAGGAGATACCTATAAGAGTAAAAGGTATTTCAAGCTCTAGCGACATTACAGGAGAAACTAGCTTTTTATCTATTCCAACAAATAATGGTGTTCAGTTAATTAGTAGTTTTGGCAAAACTTATCTAAATAAAGAATTTGGTGATATAAAAAGGATTAATGGGCAGAGGGTAAACAATGTGGAAGGTTGGGTGTGGACTGGAACTCTTCCATCCGCTACAGAAAAATTTATTAAAGAAGAAGTTGAAAATTTCAAGAAAAAATTACCACCAGGATATACGTTAAAACAAGGTGGTGAGGCGGAGACAAGAGGTGAATCACAATCACAGATATATTCGTCTGCAGCAATATACTTGGTCCTAATTACAATTGGATTAGTTTTTGCTTTAAATTCTTTTAGACAGACAGGCTTAATATTATCTGTAGCAATACTTTCAATTGGCTTATCCTTTGTTGGACTTTTAGTAGGGCGACAAAATTATGGTTTTATTGCAACAGTTGGAGCTATTGGATTAATAGGACTTTCAATTAATGACTCAATAATTGTTTTATCGCATATTAAAGAACGAGCAAAACAAAAAGTAATGACAAAAGCAGATTTAATAGAGGTCGTTATAAGATCAACAAGACACATCGTTACAACTTCACTCACTACATTAGGTGGTTTTTTACCATTAATTTTCTCAAGTATATTTTTTGCGCCTCTTGCTTGGGGAATGAGCGTCGGTGTTCTTGGAGCAACTTTGACTGCATTGCTGTATATACCAGCAATGTTTATTTATCTTGCTAAAATTAAGAATTAGAACATTGTTTGGAACAAAATTTCATATCGCGCTTCCTAAAAAGAAGATCTTCATGAACAAATGTTCCACAATTATCGCAACTAAACATTTCATTAAATTTTGAAGTTTTTTTCTTATAGAAATTTTTTTTCAGTTGTGTAAAAAATATTCTAAGAAACAAAAATAAGAAAAATGGAATTATGATTGGGATTATTTTAAAAAACATAAAATACTAAAAGTCTTAGGGCCTTAAATTTTTTAAAAAATTCCACGACCAATTATTATTTTGCTCCTCTTCAGTATTTTGAGAAGTTTCATCGGCGTAGTTTAAATTAATTATTAATTGAATGTCTTCAAGTAAATCTGAATATCCTAAATTAGAATAAGCTACTTCTAATATTTGCAAAGCTCTTAAGTTTTCACTTGAATTTGGAATATTTTCGATTACATAGTTGGCCCTTCGCAAAGCTGCCACATAAGCCTCTCTTTCAATATAATAGTCTGCTGCTGCTAATTCATTCCTTGCGATCATATTTCTTAGATATATATTTCTTTGTTTTGCATATGGCGCATACTGACTTTCAGGAAATCTGGTAAGAAATTCTGATAACTCTGAAAATGATTGTTTTGCCCCAGCTATATCTCTGTTTGAAAGATCTGTTTTTGTGACTCTTACTAAAAAACCTTTATCTCTTGTATAGCTAGCCAGTCCTTTCATGAAATAAGCATAATCAATATTTGGATGTCTTGGATGTAAACGTATGAATTTTTCAGCTGCAGCATGAGACGCTTCAGGTTCAGAATTCATTAAATGTGCGTATACCAGTTCTACTTGAGCTTGCTCTGCGTATCTGCCAAAAGGATATCTTGTTTCAATAGCCTGTAATGCTTCTATGGCACCAAAAAAATTATTAGTTGCCATTCTTTGTTGGGCTTGGTCGTAGTATATTTTTTCAGGTTGTTCAATTTCTTCACCATTCGAATTGCATCCCACTAAAAATAATGAAGCTATAAGACCAATCAAAATATTATTATATTTATAATTATTCATTAGTTGCACATTTTACCTGCTTTATAGTATTTTAGTTTTAAATCAACTAATTAGATTATTTTTTTTTCACAAAGTTCAAATGCAAATTACTAAATACATCAACTCAGATCTCAATGATTTAAGATTAGATATAGCAGCTACAAAGATTTTTAAAGAATATTCAAGAACACAAATTAAAAATTGGATATTAAATGGATGTCTGTTAGTTAATGGTGATGTTTCAAAACCTAAAGACTTGGTTCAAGAAAATGACGAGTTAGAATTAAATCCAATTGTTAAAGATAAAATTTCTTGGGAGCCCCAAAATATTAATTTTAAAATAGTTTTTGAATGCGAAGATTATTTAATAATAAATAAACCAATAAATTTAGTTATGCATCCTGGAGCAGGTTGTCATGATAAAACATTAGCAAATGGGCTTTTGTATAAGTATCCTGAACTTTCAAAACTTCCTAGATGCGGAATCGTTCATAGATTGGATAAGGATACTTCAGGCATTCTTGTTGTAGCAAAAACAGATAAATTTCGAAATCATTTCATTAATGAGATGCAAGCTAGGAATATTAAAAAAAAATATTTTGCAGTTGTATCAGGTACAAATTTAGGCAGTCTAAAAATTAATGATTCTATTGGCAGAGATAAAAAAAATAGAACTAAAATGTGTGTTAGAGAGGATGGTAAAGAAGCCTTAACAATAGTTAATGTTAAAGAAACTATTGGCAATTATTCAATTCTTCATTTAACGATAATGACAGGACGTACTCATCAAATAAGAGTACATTTAAGCTCAAAAAAGCTACCTATAATTGGAGACAAAACATACAATCCAAGCGGCCAGATTTCCAAAGGCTCGTCTCTGGAATTAATCAAAGTAATCAGAGCTTTTCCAAGGCAAGCGCTTCATGCAGAATATATCTCTTTCAAATGTCATAAATCTGGAGAAGACTTATCTTATAAAGTTTCTATACCTGACGACATGAAATCTTTAATTCAAAATATGAAAAATTGCCTATAAAATATAAGAAAAACTTGTTTTTTAGCAAATAAAATAATATAAACCATAGTCTTTAAACCTTTTAGGAACGGTATTTTGAAATTATCTGGCGCTGACATGTTAATGAGATCTCTTAATGAAGAGGGAGTTGAGCTTATTTTTGGCTATCCCGGTGGAGCAGCATTGCATATATATGACGCTATCTTTAGACAAACTGACATTGATCACATACTTGTGAGACATGAACAAGGTGCAACGCATGCTGCGGATGGATATGCTCGTGCCACAGGTAAACCTGGCGTAGTTTTGGTGACTTCTGGCCCAGGAGCAACGAATGCTATAACAGGAATCGCAACAGCTTTTATGGATTCTATTCCAATGGTAGTAATCTCAGGACAAGTTCCATCTCATTTGATTGGAACTGATGCTTTTCAAGAAACTGATATGATTGGAATATCACGCCCAATAGTAAAACATAGCTTTACAGTACAAAGCGCATCTGAAATTCCAACAATTGTAAAAGAAGCTTTTTACATTGCAACATCTGGAAGACCTGGACCAGTTGTTATTGATATTCCTAAAGATACGACAGCTCCTGATGCATTATTCGAATATGTAATGCCTCAATCAGTAAATATCAGATCATATAATCCACCTGTAGAACCCCATGCAGATCAGATTAAAAGAGCTGCAGATGCAATATTTGAAGCAAAAAAACCAGTAATTTATGCAGGTGGCGGAGCAATTAATAGCAATGCAGCGTCTGAATTATTTGAATTAAATGAAATATTGAGCATACCAGTTACAAATACTCTAATGGGTTTAGGAGTATATCCCGCAACCGATAAAAGATTTTTAGGAATGCTTGGCATGCATGGAACTTACCAAGCAAATATGGCAATGCACAATTCAGATTTAATTATTGCAATTGGCGCTAGGTTTGATGACAGGATAACCAACACACCTAAGCTCTTTGCTCCAAATGCAAAAATTATTCACTTCGATGTCGATCATTCCTCTGTTTCTAAAATTATTGAGGCAAATATTGCTGTTTTTGGGCAAATCAAAAATTCCTTAAGAGCATTAATAAATGAAATTAAATCCGCAAATAAAGAATATGATATAAATCAAATTGAATCATGGAGGAATGAAATAAAATTATGGAAAGAACAGCATGGCTTAAATCATGATTTATATCTATCTGAAAATGATGATGCTGAAATTCTACCTCAACAGGTTGTTCAACATGCATACCATTTGACGAATGGAAAGGCTTATGTAACATCTGATGTTGGACAACATCAAATGTTTGCAGCTCAATATTATCATTTTGATGAGCCTCGAAAATGGATTAATTCTGGCGGGTTAGGGACAATGGGTTTCGGTCTACCTTCAGCAATGGGTGTTAAATTAGCTTTTCCTAATTATGAGGTAATATGTATCACTGGTGAAGGAAGTATTCAAATGTGTATTCAAGAACTTTCTACTTGTCTTCAGTATGGATTACCAATCAAGATAATAAACATTAACAATGAAGCTCTAGGCATGGTTAAACAATGGCAAGATATGAATTATGGCGGCAGACACTCTGAGAGCACTTATCAAAGCTCGTTACCTGATTTTATAAAACTTACAGAATCGTATGGTCATGTTGGAATTAAAATTGAGAAAAATTCTGAACTAAAAAATGGTTTAGCAAAAGCATTTTCAATGAAGGATAAATTAGTTTTTATTGATGTATATGTTGACCCAAATGAGCACGTATATCCAATGTTAGTGGCTCCTAATGGAAGTTTAAAAGACATGTGGTTAGATAAGGATAAGAAAGTTTAATGCAAAGAAAAATTTCAGTTATTTTAGAAAATAAACCTGGTGCTTTGGTAAGAGTTGTTGGTTTATTTCATCAAAGAGGATATAACATTGAAAGTCTTCATGTTGATCCTGTTGAAAATACCTCTGAATACAAATATGTTGAAGAAATGTTGAACATTAAATTAGAGGAAAATGAGGTTTCCCATTTGTCTATAGCTACAACTGTATCGGATGATTTATTAAGACAAATATTAAGGCAAATTAACAAATTAATTGACGTTCTTGTAGCTGTTGAGGATAAAAACTAAATTTACAAAAGGAAATATTATGAAAATATATTATGACGAAGACGCGAATATAGAAATTTTAAAAAATATGAAAGTTTCAATAATTGGTTATGGTTCTCAAGGTCATGCACACGCAAACAATCTGCACGAATCTGGAGTAGATGTAACAGTTGGACTAAGGAAAGATTCAAGTTCGTGGATTAAAGTAGATGAAGCTGGTCTTAAAGTTGCAACGGTTTCAGATGCAGTAAATGATGCAGACATTGTTATGATCTTAGCTCCAGATGAGTTTCAACAAAATATTTATGATTCAGAGATAAAACCTTTTTTAAAAAAGAATGCAATTCTTGCTTTTGCTCATGGTTTTAATATACATTTTAAGAAAATTATTCCAGAATCTACAAATAGTGTAATTATGATTGCGCCCAAGGGTCCT
>ERZ802830.4997-NODE-4997-length-10356-cov-5.66634_pt1 | contig 10356 bp, 8 predicted proteins | sample MGYA00345654_ERZ802830 | MGnify/ENA primary metagenome ERZ802830 (study PRJEB30503, sample SAMEA104212375) | marine metagenome | biome: Westerlies Biome; feature: [SRF] surface water layer (ENVO:00010504) within the epipelagic zone...; material: water...
GCAGAAGCTTGGCGCGTTGATGAATTAAGCGAATGGGTTGTTGATACTTAGTCAAAGAGGTGATCAATGAGACCCTGTTCGCGGGCGTGGGTGATCCATTTTTTTTCGCGGCGGTGCATGTTGGCGCGTTTTTGAGGGGTATCGTCGGTGGCACCGTTAAGATGATCGAAGCCGTGGGCGATATAGAAGGCGAGTTCGAAATTGCGGTCGCCGCGTTGGGTGCCTTCTTCGTGGGCTCGTTGCACATTGATGATCAGATCGCCGGTGAGGTGATTGGATTCGCCGGGAATGGGGTCGTGGCGAAAGCTGATCACATCGGTTGGGTGGTTTTTGGCGAAGTATTCTCGATTAAATTGGGTGATTCCGGTGTCGTCAGTTAGGAGTAGCGTGATATCACCCCAGGGTTGTTGAGGCGTTTCGATCTGCGACCCGATCCATTGAGATAGATCATGGATCATCGGTAGATTAAGGGGTTGTTGGGTTTGTTGATTCTGGAGATGTATCTTCATCGGATTTATAGGCTACGCGTCCGTGGAGCATATTGGAAAGCGAAAAGATGAGGGACTCTTTGATGGTGTTTATTTCTGCCATGGTGAGTTGGGCGTGGTCGAGTTGTCCGTCTCGTAGTTTCATGGCGAAGATATCGTTGACGAGATTGGTGATTTTTTGAGGGGTTGGTTTTTGAATAGATCGAGAAGCGGCTTCTACGGCATCGGTTAGTGAAAGGATGGCCATTTCGGATGATTCCGCGGGTGCGCCTCCATAACGGAAATCGGCTTCGTTGAGGGTTTCATTGGAATGCTGTTCCGCTATTTGTTCCTTGGCTTTGTTGTAAAAGTAGTGAATGAGCCCGTTGCCGTGGTGTTGTTCGATGGCGTCTAAAATGGGGGTGGGTAATTTGTGGCGTTTGGCTAGTGCAAGACCTTCTTTTACATGGGAGATAATCACAATGGCGCTCATGTGAGGTGAGAGGTCGTCGTGCGGGTTGTTGCCGCTTTGAATGTTTTCGGAAAAGAATTCGGGTTTTGCCATTTTACCGATGTCGTGGTAGTAGGCGCAGACGCGAACCATGAGTGAATTTGCTCCTATGGTTTCTGCGGCATTCTGTGCCAGGGTGGCTACCATGAGTGAGTGGTGATAGGTGCCGGGTGCTTGGATGGCCATTTTTTGTAAGAGCGGGTGCCCCATGTCGGAAAGTTCAAGCAGTGTGATATCGGTGGTGATGCGGAAACATTTTTCGAAGAGTGGAATAAAGAGGAGGGTAAGGATGGTGGCGAGCGCGGCAGAGACGAGTGCGCTGATGAGCTGTTCAGCTAAAATGATAAGACTGGGTTGATTGAAAATAGCGATGATGCAGGCGAAGAGAATGTTGACGCCTGCAATCCAGAGACCAGCTTTATATAGACTGGAGCGACGGTGAACGTTTCGTGCGGCGGTGGTGGCTGTAACCGTGGTGAACATTCCGAGAACGAAGACGCTGAAGGATTGATCGAAATAGACTGCCGTTGCAAAACTGCACCAGAAGCCAAGGGCGAGGGCGGCTCCTCCGTTGATTAATATGGCTGCCATGAGGACGGCAAATGCATGCGGTACGAGATAAATCAGTGAGGAGGTGGGTACCAGTGTGGTTTGAAGAGATAAATAGGTGAGGAGCCGAGCAAATCCCAACGTGAATAGGGAAAGTAGAGCGAGTAGACCTAACCGATCGGGTTGGCTAATCAAGACGGGTTGAATGAGTCGTAGTAAAATGGCGGTGGCGATGAGGGCGGCGAGTAACATGATGGATTGCCCGACGGCTTCGAGGCGGCGTTCGTTGAGATCTTTTTCTTCGAGGAGTTGTTCAGCGTGGGCTTGAAGAAAGAGGAGGGTTTGAGGTGTAACGGGCTCATCCGCGCGAACGAGTGGGGTCCCGGCAGGATAGGATTGGATGATGGGTTCGATCGCATCCATGGCTTTTTCGCGGCGGGAGTTGGTTCGTATGTCATCATAGGTTAAGTTGGCTCGAATGAGGGTGTTCGCGAGTTGAGGAACAAGGGAGCGGCAGGCGCTATTAGAGAGTAATGATTTAAAAGCCCGTTGTGCGCGGTCGATTGAATGTATTTCTTGTAGTGGTATGGTCTGTTCAGCGTCTTTGTTGATGATAGTGAGTAGTTGGGTGGATTCACCTTGGAAGAGGGTCATACGTATTTCGTCAGAGATGATGCCTGTTTCCATGACGGTGATCACGCTGTTGCTCATCTGCTGTTGAAAGTTGGTGAGCTTGTCGGCGGCACATGCATTGATGAGTTGGGCTGCTTTTAATTCGGTTCCGATGAGTAGGTCTTGGATGGATTGCTCGATTTGTGGCTGTTGATTGGTGGAGGCTTGCTTGTATTCGCTTAATCGCGAGGTGAGGGTATTGATGAGTTGAAGAGCTTGTTCAGCTGGATCGGTATCGAGCTGGAAAATTGGGGCGACTTCGGCTGCGGCTTTGCTTTGAGCGAAGGAAGTTTCACTGAGGTTTTCGCATGTAAAAGGGATAGAGGCAATGAGGGTGGCGGGTGCTTTTTGCCCTTCAACGAGATCAATTTCTGGAATGACACCGCTGCCAAAGAAAAGGAGGAGTGTGGTGAACCAGAGTAGGGCGGCAATCCCGATTGGCTTGGCATCGATGGTTCGATGCAACGGAGTTTCTGTCTTCCGTTCTGCCATTCGTTTATTTTTTTTGCGCAAGGTAAAGGCCATGGTTCTCTCCTTAAGCTTTCGGTTCCCGATGATCTTGATAGGCTTCAATAATACGTTGAACTAACGGGTGGCGAACAATATCGCTACGCGTTAATTCGCAGATACCTAGATCAGGAATGTTTTTCAAAATCTTTTGTGCTTCGATGAGTCCTGAATGAGTGCTGTCGGGCAGGTCTACTTGCGAGGGGTCGCCGGTTATAACACATTTGGATTCATATCCTAGGCGGGTCAGGAACATGAGCATTTGTTGACGGGTGGTATTTTGTGCTTCATCGAGAATGACAAAGGCATGATTGAGGGTTCGCCCCCGCATGTAGGCGAGGGGGGCCACTTCGATGATGCCGCGTTCGATGTTTTTTTCGATAAGTTCGGCGGGCAGCATGTCGTGTAGAGCATCATAAAGGGGCCGCAGATAGGGGGCGACTTTTTGTTTGAAATCACCGGGTAAAAAGCCGAGATGTTCTCCTGCTTCGATGGCTGGGCGAGTGAGGATGATGCGACTGACTTCTTCGTTGAGTAAGGCGGATACTGCTTTTGCCATGGCAAGATAGGTTTTTCCGGTTCCCGCAGGTCCAATGCCAAACGTAACACTGGAGCGTTGTAGTGTATCTACGTAGCGTTGCTGACCGAAGGTGCGTGGAAATACATCGGGTTTGCGCGGGCCGACGGGAATGCGAATTTCTGCGAGTTTTTGAAAGGGATTGTCTTGCCCCTTGCGCATCGCTTGATAGCAGTAGGAGACGGTTTGGTGATCGATCGGGGCTTGTTGTCGTGCTTGACGAAGATCTTTGATAAACTGGATGCTTTTTTCAGTGGGCTCTTTGTCGGCATTTATCTGAGCAGTACAGTTTCGTAGAATAATTTCTGCGTTCATTTCTTTTTCGAATAAGGGGAGCAAGGGGGTGAGTAGCTCTCCGATGTCGCGAGCTTCATTGATTTCCTCAAAATGGAGAATGGTGTGACTCATAGTATTTAGCTGTATCGTTCGTTTTGGGTGGATCGATTGGGTGTTGATTTTAATATGTGGGGTTTAATTAGTGCACTAAAAGCGATTTATGCGGGTGCGTCAATGGCATAGTAAGGAAGGTTCAGGGCGAATAAAAAGGCTTAATAGAGTGGATATCGGCAGAGTATTCCTTCGAGACCTCCCGTTCGCAGGGGCCATTTTTGATCGGGTTTGAGTCCAAGTTTTTTACTAAGCGTGGGTTCGCCAAAATAGACGAAAGCGGTTGATCCGGTGCATTTTTGTTTTAGAAAATCGCCAAACTCTTTGAGTAAAAGGGCGGTTTGTTGGGGTGTTTCCATTCGGATGCCATAGGGTGGATTGGTGATGATACAGTGATGATTAAGCGATTCAATAGATCGGAAGTCTTGTGTTTGAAGGTGGATGTTTTTTCCGTCGGGTAGCATGGCGAGATGGGTGGTAGCGGCTTGGATGGCTGTTGCATCAATATCGCTTCCGCTTATTTGGTATTCGGGTAGTGAAATTACGGCTCGATTCGCATCGGTTTTGATTTGGTTCCAGAGGGTGGGGTCGAAATCGGGTAAGCGAAGAAAGCCAAATTTTGATCGAAATCGTGCGGCGGGTAGATGGGTTTGTTTCATAGCGGCTTCTATGAGCAGGGTGCCGGAACCGCAGAAGGGATCAAAGAGTGGTTGGTTACCATCCCATTCGCTAAGGCGCAGAATGGTTGCGGCAACATTTTCTTGCATGGGGGCGGCGACGCGTTCGGTGCGGTAGCCTCGTTTGTGAAGAGAGCCTCCACCGAGATCGACACTGATGCGGGCGCGATTTTTGTGAACATAGAGGTTGAGTTGAAGATCGGGAAATCGTGTGTTCACATTGGGTCGTTCTCCGTAGGTTTCGCGAAATTGATCGACGATTGCATCTTTGAGAATTTGAGCGGCATAGTTGGAGTTGCGCAGTTGACTGTCGGCGGTGTTAGCGGTGATGGCGAACGTTTTGGTAAGTGTTAGAAAGTCGGTCCAGTCGATTTGTTGAGCGGTTTTGTATAAATAGTTTGATGAGTGACAGTCGAAGTGGATAAGCGGTGCTAAAACCCGTGTAGAGATCCGGGTCATGTAGACGATGCGGTAGAGGATTTCTGGATCTGCTTTGAAGTAGTAACCGAGGTGACCTTGTTGAATAGAGTGGGCACCGAGTTCTTTAAGTTCTGCGGCGGCGGCTTCTTCTGCGCCTCCGGCGTGCTGTGCAAAAAATTGGCGGTGTTCTTGATAAAGATAGGTGCTCATGCCTGTTTGATTGGCCGGTTTTGATCGTCGAGGAAAAGTACGCGCGATTGAAAGGTGGCGGCTTCTTGGTCCTCGATCATGGCATAGGAGATGATGATGATGCGATCGCCGATGGCGGCGAGTCGGGCTGCCGGTCCGTTGAGTTCAATGATGCCGCTGGTGCGTTCTCCGGACATGGGGTAACTCTCAAACCGTTCGCCGTTGTTGAGGTTGACGATTTGTACTTGTTCGCCGGGGAGGATGTTGGCTTGATCCAAGAGTTCCTGGTCGATGGTGACACTGCCTTCATAATAGAGCTGTAGCCCGGTAATGGTTGCGGTGTGAATTTTCGATTTTTTCATGATGCGTTGCATAGCTTCTCCTCAGGGTGCAAAGATAGTGAGATGATAGATCTAAATCGTCAATATCTTGTTGAATATGTTCTTCAAGGTGAAAGGTTTTTAAAATGACGACGAAAATTATTAATTTAGCTTGGATAAAGGGGGTTTTATAGATGTGTGGTTACTGCCATTTAATGATCGTCAATGGTTATTACAGCGATATAATGGAGCTTTTTTAAGATGTCAGTGGCTGGTGTGAGTGCGTTAAACAAGTTAAGTGAGAAAAAGCTGAAAGATTGGGCGGGCTGGAAAGCGTTTCGCGATGGTCAATCGCTCTTTGAACGGGGTGTCGTTGAAAAGATCCAGGTGGATGACCCATTTATTACGGGTCAGTTAAATCTGGGGCCGCGAGGCATGCGTAGCCGATTTGAAGTTTTATCGAATGGGTTGGTAGAAAACCATTGTCCGTGTCGAGATAATCAAGAGCGTGGATTGATTTGTTCGCACTTGGTGGCGATGGGGTTGAAATGGTTGGAAGATCAGCAAGTGGAGGCGGCGGTGGCCTCTGGAGATCCTTCTCGTCTGGAACAAATTGAACGGAGTGCGAAAGGGGTGCGCATCCGCCGAGCTCGAAAATCAACGCCGGGTGCCATGTTGGCTTCGTTGCGATTGGTTTTGGGTAAAGAGTGGAAAAAAGAGTTGGATCAATTTGCATTGCGTTTTGAGGTGATGCTCAATGAGCAGGGAATATTGCATCCAATCCATTCCATTCAACCGGATCAGGCGGTTTATCTACAGCGTTCCGATGATCGGTTGCTTCAAGTGATTGAGGGATTTAGTGGAGGGTCGATTAAAGCGGATATGCGCGTTTCGATGGCGCAGTGGGTAGAGATTTTAAATCGGTGCTCTAAGGAGAGTTTGCAGGTCGAGGGCGGTAAAGAGAAGCTGAAGGTGAGTAAGCGTGTAGTGGAACCCGAGTTGATGATGGATTTGGATCGCGAGACGGGTGAGTTGTTGTTGGAAATTGCATGGCCGGATGAGACGTTAGTGGATCCGCGATTTATGTTGGGTGATAAAGAGGCATGGATGGTGAGTGAGCATGAGTTTCGCCCCCTTTCGCATCGGATGCCGGATTCATTACGCGCGATTTATACCGCTCCGTTGCGGATTCTTCGAGAACAGGTTCCCTCGTTTTTGATGAGCGAGTTGGTGCAGTTGGAAAAAGAGATTCAGGTGAACAAGCGGATTACGGCGGATTTGTTTTATATGAAGCCAGCGAAGCCGAGTTTTCGTCTGCACGTGAAAGGGAGCCCGGCCTCGTTGGCGGCTCGGCTGTTTGCGATTTATGAAGTAGGGGATGAACTGATTGCGGGTCGGGCTGATCGACGAGGTAATTTTGCAATACCGGATGAGCGTGATTTGTTGAAATATCGAATTCGTAATATGGCTGCCGAAAAACAGGCGGTCGAGTTGTTGGCTCAAGTAGGTTTTGAAGGTCGGGCCGGAGATACCTTGCGTAATATCGAAGGAGTTGAGGAGGTGTTGAACTTTCTGGGTTCCGGTGTGCCGCAGATTCAGCGGTTGGGTTGGCAGGTAACGCTTGAAGGGCGTGTGCGACCCTTTATGGAGAAAGCGGAGACGGTTCGACCCACGATTCAGATTCAAGAGAGTAACGACGGGAGTTATTTTGATTTAAATTATTCGTATGAAACGGAGGCCTCCTCCATTTCGGAGAATGAGATCCGGACGGCACTACAAGCTGGAAATTCTTTTGTCAAAAAAGCAGGCAAAACGGTGTTGCTGGATGGCGATGCGATTATGCAGGCACTAGAGGTTTTTGAAGATTGTGCTGCGAAGGAGCGTTCCAAAGGGCATCGAGTTGAGGCGATTCATGGAAGTTATGTTTATGCTACGCTCGGGTCGCTGGAGGGTGTAGATCTGGAGGCTAATGAGGCTTGGTTGGATCGAGCCAAGCGGTTGCATGCGCAAGAGACGGTCGAAGAGGTTGTGCCGAGTCCGATGTTGAATGGGACGTTGCGTAGTTATCAGCAAGAGGGCTTAAATTGGCTACGTTTTCTGGAGCAGCGGGGATTCTGCGGTATTTTGGCTGATGAAATGGGATTAGGTAAAACCCTGCAAACATTGGCTTGGTTGCAGTTGAAACGATGTGATGAAGCGCATGCGGATTTACCAGCGTTAATCATTTGCCCGACTTCATTGGTGGAAAATTGGCATGAAGAAGCGGCGCGATTTACACCAGATCAAAAGGTGCTTGTTTTGCATGGAGGTGATCGGCATCGGTTGTGGAAAAAGGTTGATTCAGCCGATATCGTGATTACATCGTATGCGTTGATGCGGCGTGATATTGAGAAGCATTTGAAGCGCACCTATTCAGTCGCTATTTTAGATGAAGCACAACAGATTAAAAACCGTTTCACGCAGAATGCCTTGGCGGCTAAACGCTTGTTGGCTCATCATCGATTGGTGTTGAGTGGCACTCCGATTGAAAACAGTGTTACGGATTTATGGTCTATCATGGATTTCTTGATGCCTGGATATTTGGGAAATCATAAGAGTTTCCATGAGCAGTATGAATTGCCGATTATGCATGGCGGTGAAGAGGGCGAAAATGCGCAAGCCAAATTACGGCGTAAATTACATCCTTTCTTATTGCGTCGTCTAAAAAAACACGTAGCAAAAGATTTGCCGCCGAAGATTGAGCGGATTGCACCGTGTAAATTAACGGGTGATCAGGTGGCGGTTTATAAACAAATTCTTGCGGAGGCGCGCGGACGCATTGAGGAGATGGTTGAGAAGCGGGGCTTCAATCAAAGCCGCATGGAAATTCTCAAGACGTTGTTGCGGTTGCGTCAGACGTGTAACCACATTGATTTGCTGAAAATGGAGACGGTGAAAGCGAAACAGCCGTCTGGGAAAATGGATCTGTTCTTTTCATTGTTGCAGGAAGCAATCGATAGTCGCCATCGAATTTTGGTGTTCAGTCAGTTTACGGGTATGTTAGCGATCTTGAAGAGAGAGATGGAGAAGAAGAAGTTGAAGTATTGCTATCTCGATGGGGGAACCAAAGATCGTCAAGATGTGGTTCGGTTGTTTAATCGAGATCATTCGATTCCGGTCTTTTTGATGAGTTTGAAAGCAGGTGGAACGGGCTTGAATTTGACGGGTGCGGATATGGTAATTCATTTTGATCCTTGGTGGAATCCGGCGGTGGAAAATCAGGCAACGGATCGCGCACATCGGATTGGGCAGAAGCGGACGGTTTATAGCGTGAAGCTCATTACGAAGGGAACTATTGAAGATAAAGTGGTTGCCATGCAGGAGAGCAAGCGAAGTGTTATTGATGCGACGTTAACGACGGATGAACAGATAATGCAGAAGCTGACGTGGGAAGATGTGCAGCAACTTTTAGCGCTTTAACGATTATTTAACGGCATCAATGGCGACTATTTTTTTCCAAAGCGCGGGCATTTGTCTGAGTGGCACCATATTGGGTCCATCCGAAAGTGCTTCTTCGGGATTGGGGTGCGTTTCAATAAAGAGCCCATCGACTCCAACGGCGGTTGCTGCTTTCGCTAGAGATGGGGCAAATCGTCCGTCTCCCCCGGATGAATCGCCTTGGCCGCCGGGTGATTGAACGGAATGGGTGGCATCGAAAATAACGGGATAGCCCATTTCGCGCATAATAATCAAACTACGCATATCTGCCACAAGCGTGTTATAACCAAAGGAGGTGCCGCGTTCGGTGAGTAGAATCTTCGTGTTGCCGGTGGATTCAATTTTTTTAATAACTTGAGTCATATCCCAAGGCGCCGCAAATTGCGCTTTTTTGACGTTTACGGCACAGCCACTCTCACCTGCTGCGATCACAAAATCGGTTTGGCGAACGAGAAAAGCAGGTAGTTGAATGATATCAACGACTTGGGAGGCGATATGAATTTCTTCCACATTGTGGACATCGGTGAGAATAGGGATGTTATATTTTTCGCGAACTTCGGCCAATATTTCGAGTCCTTTGGAGATGCCGGGTCCTCGATAAGAATGAATGGATGTGCGGTTGGCTTTATCATAGGAGGCTTTGAAAACAAGCGGCACATCGAGGTGATTCGCCATACGAACCAGTCGCGCTGCTATATCCATTATATTTTTTCGGCTTTCAATCACACAGGGTCCGGCGATTAAAGCGAGTGGGTGACGGTTGCCAAATCCAACTCCGTTAACGGTAAAGTTTTTACTCATGGTAGATTCCGTTCCTGAATAATTTTTTCTGCTCGAATAAGATCGTCTGGTGTATCAACACCAATACCGAAGTCATCAGTTTTGATGATGTGGATGCGTCCGCCGATATGCAAGGCTCTGAGTTGTTCAAGTTTTTCAGCTTCTTCGAGTAGGCAGGGGGGTGTTTGCACCAGTCGTTGAAGAAAGTCGCGGCGATAGCCATAAATGCCGATATGTCTCCAATAGGTATTGGCTGGGCAGGTGGTTTGCGGTTCGCGGAGATAGGGAATACCGGCGCGGGAAAAATAGAGGGCGGCTCCATCGGCATTAAAAAGTGCTTTGACGACGGAGGGATCGTTTATTTCCGTTTCGTCCGTGATGGGTGCAACTGCAGTGGTCATTTGCCAGTGAGGATCTTCGAGTGCTTGAGCCAATTGGTCGATCAGAGTAGGTTCAATAAAGGGTTCATCGCCTTGAATATTAATGCAGGCATCAGCGGAAATAGATGAAATTGCTTCGGCAATACGATCGGTTCCAGTGGGATGATCGGAGCGCGTCATCGCGATTTGAACATCAGGAAGATGGAGGTTTTCGACGACGTCTGCGATTCGTGTATCATCGGTTGCCACGATTAATGAATCGAGGTGTTTAGCTTGTTGGGCGCGTTCGACGACCCGTTGAATCATGGGCTTGCCTGCAATCGGTGCAATGCATTTCCCGGGAAAGCGGGTAGAGCCCCAGCGAGTGGGTATGACGCCAATGATTTTCATGCACGGGCTCCTTTATCAGATATCCGTGAACGACAGATAATATTTACGCTATT
>ERZ802830.4999-NODE-4999-length-10355-cov-13.1015_pt1 | contig 10355 bp, 11 predicted proteins | sample MGYA00345654_ERZ802830 | MGnify/ENA primary metagenome ERZ802830 (study PRJEB30503, sample SAMEA104212375) | marine metagenome | biome: Westerlies Biome; feature: [SRF] surface water layer (ENVO:00010504) within the epipelagic zone...; material: water...
AATTAAATATGATTTCAAAAAAATACGCACAACCTTTGTTTATGATTTTTATGTCATTTGGTATGAGTGTTATAATGAGTGGAGTTGTAGTAGCTGTGAATACAGGTATTTCAGATGGTTATGTTGGTAGATGGTTTTATTCTTGGATGTTTGCATTTCCAGTTGCTTTAATTGCAGCTTTTACTATGGCACCTGTTATGAGACCCTTTGTTAATAAAATCGCATCAAAAGATTAATTATGAAACCATTTTTAGGATACGTCATTTTAGCAATAGGTATTTTTACAGGGATAGCTGCTAATAGTTTTGCAAAAATTTCGGATGGTTTCACAAAATTAACACCAACTATATTGTGTCTAATCTTAATGTGTATAACTATGTTTTCTTTATCAAAAGCTATGTCTGCAATACCTGTAGGATTTGCATACTCAACTTATAGCGGTCTAACTGTTACAGGTGTTTTGGTATTTGCAATGATAAAATATAATCAAATTCCAAACATGTATGCCTCGATTGGAATAGTTTTGATTATTATTGGTGTAGTAATGGTAAATTACTTGGGTAAATTAAATTAATTTAAAAGCTATCAGGTAGTTTATGGTTGCCTTCATTATCTAAATTAATCTCATACTCTTCAACTACATTGGTCAAATCGAGAGATGAATATAAGTGAGGAAAAAAATTACCATCAGAAGACTGTTCCCAAACTAAATGATCAAGTTTTAATGTTGCCACTTTCAATAATATTAAATTTTTTTCACCTGAATAATGTTTTTTTAAAGTGCCATTAACTTGCTCTTGACCTGAAAAATGGATGTAACCATCTTTTATATCTTTTGATGATCCTGAATAAGTTCCGCTAGACTTAGCTTTTTCAAGATCCTCTTTATTAATTATTTTATAGATATATTTTAAATTCACAATTACCAGGACGAATTAGGGCCTTTTAAGAATTCTAGCTCTTCTTCGGTAGACTCTCGTTCAAGAACTTTATTTCTGTGCGGGTATCTATGAAATTGTCTAATAGCTTTCGTATGATCTTGCCAAAATTTTTTAATTTGATTGTATCCCTCATGTTCTCTTAAATATTTGTTTAATAAATAATAAGCCATGTCATGATCAGTAATTTCCTCACTATGGATTAGTGGTAAAATCATAAAAAATCGTTGGCTTTCGTTCATTGTTTCGAGATAACCTGCATAAACAGCGTCGTTTACAATTAATCTTGTTTTATGATCTTGAGCAAAAGCTTTCTTATCATCTCTAAACATATTTCTTGAAAATTGATCAAAAAGTATAACTAAAGCCAAAGCGCTCATTGGTTGGTCTTGCCAATCATCATATTCATTTTGACTAGCAAGCTCATAATCTTTTAAGAACTTATCTCTTATTGTTTGATCAAGACTCTCATCTTTCTTAAATCTTTTTTCCTCTGGGGTTTCTTTGAACCAAAAATCTAAAATTTCTTGTGCTTTTTTTGGAATCATTTTGAAACAGGTTTTAACAATTTAAGAAATTTTTTATGAATTGTTTTATTTGATGAAACTAAAATATTTCCTGCATTAATTGCATCTCTGTTGTCCCAAGTAGAAAGATATCCCCCTGCAGCTTTTACAATGGGTATAATTGGATGAATATCCCAAATCTTATTTGAGCACTGTATCACAATGTCAACTCTACCTTCTGCTAAATGCGAGTAACTTAATGCATCACTACAAGGAAATTGCATCAGTTTTAAAACTTCTGGAATTTTTTTTTGTTTATCTAGAGACAACCATCCGTGAAATGCAGCTGAAACTTTGACATCTTTAAATGAAACTTTTTTATTAACAGATATTTTCTTTCTTTTTCCATTATCAACTACATATGCAGCTTTGTCAGAATGGTTTAAATAATACTTCTTTAATACTGGAAAATTAGCCAAACCTAAAATTGGAGTTCCTTTATAATTTAACGAAATTAAATTACTCCAAGTTGGATTACCAATTACAAATGATCTTGTTCCATCTATTGGGTCTATTACCCAAGTATAATCACTTTTAGTTTTTTTATGGCCAAACTCTTCCCCTATAACTTGATGATTGGGGAATTTTTTTTTTATCTTAGATCTTATAAATTTTTCAAACGCTTTATCTGAAGTGGTAACTGGATCGTATCCTTTTCCCTTAAGTTTATTTGAAACTTTAAAAGTTTTATTTAATTTAGAGTAATAAAAACTTGTTAGATCCTTTGCTAAATTATTTAAAAATTTAGCAAAAATTGGGTAGTTTTTTGTATTAAATTGATCCACATAAAACTCATACTATTTTATTTATGTTGAATAAAGTTAAATTTTAAATAATTCTTAGTTTTAATTTATGAAAATTGAACTACACGAAAATAAAGTCTACCTTGATAATGGATCGTTAAAAAAAGAAATACATCCTTTTTGGTTAAGAGAAAGAGTTGATGAAGAGGAATTCCTAGACAAAGGTACACAACAAAGACTTTTTGATCCTACATTTTTAGATAATGAAATATCTATAGATAAAGCGAGTATCAATGACCAATTTCTTGAAATAAATTTTAATGACGGTGTTATTTCTAGACTTAATATTAATAAACTTGCTCAAGAATTTGATAATAAAGATACAGTTATTAAAACAATTAACAAAGTTAGCTGGGACTCTACTTTAGAAAAAATTAAAAATTTTGAATACAACAAAAACTTTTTTCAAAGTAAAGAAATGTATGATTTACTTGTTTCTTTTTATCAATACGGTTTTGTTATAATTAAGAATATACCAACTCATGACAACTTTATTGTAAAATTTGCAAACTCAATTGGAAGTGTTAGGAGGACAAATTTTGGAGAATATTTTGATGTCAAATCAAAACCAGATCCAAATGATCTTGCTTATACATCTCTAGGACTATCTCCTCATACAGATAATCCTTATAGAAATCCTGTACCATGTATTCAACTACTTCATTGTATTGAAAGTGAAGTATCTGGAGGATTATCTACTCTAGTAGATGGCTTTACAGTAACTGAGGATTTAAAAAATGAAAATCCTGATTTTTATAAAATTTTATCTGAAGTAAAGGTAAGATTTAAATTTATTGATAAAGAAGTTGTCTTAGAAGATTGGTCTGAATTAATAAAACTTAACGATGATAAAACTTTCAAACAAGTACGATTTAGCCCAAGATTAGATTATGTTCCTATTTTAGAAAAAGATAAGTTGGACTTATATTATAGAGCAAGAAAAAAATTATCTGAAATGTACAATTCTAAAAAATATAGAATAGAATTTAAATTAGAACCTAAAGATCTAATGATGATGGATAATTATAGATTATTACACGGCAGAACCGCTTATGAAACTAAAGAAGGTAATAGATATCTGCAAGGTTGCTATATTGATTACGATAGTACCGAAGGAAAGTTAAGACACTTAAAAAGAAAATTTAATCTTTAAATAAGTTTTCAATTTGCGCTTCAGCATCTCTTATTGATTTTTCATAATCAAGAGCCATTTGATCAGCACTAATTACATCAACTTTTTCAATACCAAAAAAGTTTAAAATAAACTTTAACCATGGAGTTAAAAAATCTTCAGAACTATTTAATTTAGTTCCACCAGAAGTAATAACTAAATAAGCTTGTTTATTTTTGAGTAACCCCTCTCTTCTTCCATTGGGTTTAAATCTAAATGTCTCGCCAATTCTAGCAGCTAAATCTGACCAGGCTTTTAAAGTTGCAGGAGGACCATAATTATAAATGGGCGCTGAAATTATAATAATATCACTCTCTTTTAATTCACTTACAAGCTTATCAGATAGTTGGAACATCTTTTTATGATCCTCTGTTTGATCCTTTTCATCTATTTTCATCCCAGACTCTGTTAAACCACTTACAAAAAGCATCTCATCATCAAGATCTCTATAAATGATTTCGTCACCTGGTTTTTTTATTTTATCTAATAATTTTTTAGCTAATGCTCTTGAAGTAGAGCCTTTTTTTCTAGCACTTGAGTCTATTTGATAGATTTTCATTTATTACTTTTAACCGAAATTTTGCATAAAAGGAAAAATTTTAATTATATAAAAACCTATTGCCTGCAATTGGTTTGTTAGAATTAAAATACCTGTTATTAAAAGAATAATCCCACCAATTTTAGATATGAGATTTATATTTCTTTTAAAATTCTTAGAAAATAATAAAAATTTTTGAATTAAATAGCCTGACAGAACAAACGGTATTGCTAAACCAAGAGAATAAAAGCTCAACAACAATATCGCTCTAGATAATGTCTCCTCAATTGATGCTAATGCTAAAATTGAACCTAGAATTGGCCCTATACAAGGTGTCCATCCAAATCCAAAAGCTAAACCTATTACATATGGAAAAAAAATATTTTGAGAATTTTTTGCTTCAAATCTTTTTTCTAAATTTAAATAACCAATATTGATTAAACCAACTAATTGTAATGAAAAAATTATTATTACTATACCAGCAATTATTCTTAAAATTTCAGAATTTTGTAAAAGTGTTTGGCCCAAAAAAGATGCTGATGCTCCTAGGATGATAAATACAGTTGAAAACCCAAGACAAAATAAAATCAATGGTAAAAAATTTATTCGTTTAGAACTTAAAAGTTCTTGAAGTGATTGGCCAGAAATAAAAGAAACATAGCCTGGGATTAATGGTAGAACACATGGAGATAAAAAACTTATAAGCCCTGCTCCAAAAGCAATTAAGAATTCAATCATTTAACCCGTATTTTTCATGGCTGCAGAAATACCAGCAATTGAAGTCATCAAAGCGTCATTAAGATATTTTTTATCTTTTATAGTTTTGCTTTTTTTCAGTTTACTGATTACAATTGGCTGAATGATATTAAGAACTTCAGAGTAAATATTTCTAACTATTACCGATGTCCTAAATTGTTTTCTTAATTTAATTATTTCTTTTGGGGTAATTTTTTTATTTAATTTTTTGATAACATCAAATTGAAATCTAAGTTTTTTACCAACTCTTTTTAACTCATCGTCTGCTAAATACTCTTCATATATCTTAGAAATGTCTGGATCTGCTTTTGAAATTACCATATCCAACATATCAAGCATTGAATTAAAGAAAGGCCAATTTTTTTCCATATCATATAGAGTACTTCTAAATTTTTTGATGTGAGAATATCTTAAAGCTTCGGCACTCCCTAGCCAAGCTGGTAACATAAGTCTAATTTGCGTCCATGCAAAAACCCAAGGTATAGCTCTTAAACTTTTAATATTATCTACATTTTTTCTTTTTGAGGGTCTTGATCCGATAGATAGTTTTCCGAGCGCTCTATGAGGAGTAACTGTTTTAAAATATTTTATGAATTCAGTGCTTTGATTAATATTCTTTCTGTAGGAGCTTTTTGATATGTCTGACATTTTTTCTATCAACGATCTCCATTTATCTTTTGGTTTAGGTGGTGGATTAAGAGTTGCTTCGGCGACAGCTCCGATGTAACTACATAAATTATACTTTGCTAATGGTTCATACCCATATTTTTGTTGAATAACTTCACCTTGATCAGTAATCCTTATTTTTCCATTGACAGAATTTGGTGGTTGAGATCTTAAAGTTGCCTGTATTGGACCTCCTCCTCTACCTGCGGAACCTCCTCTGCCATGGAAAAAAGTTACATCTATTTTATATTTCTTAGCTAAATTAACTATTTCTTCTTGTGCTTTATATTGATGCCAACTAGCACAAATCTTGCCAGCATCTTTGCTAGAGTCTGAATAGCCAATCATAACTTCTTGTTTGTTTTTAATTAATTTTCTATACCAACTTTTTGAAAATAAATTATTCATTATTGATTTAGCATTTATAAGATCATCTAAAGTTTCAAAAAGTGGCACAACTCTCAATTTATCTTTAATTTTTGCTTCTTTTTGCAAAAATGAAATAGACAAAATGTCAGAAGCTGATGTTGTCATTGAAATTACATATGCGCCTAAGCATTCAGATGGTTCTTCGGATAGTACTTTAAAAGTTGACCAAACTTCTTTGTTTTCTTTATTTCGAAAAGTAAAATTATTAATCATATTTTTCTTTGATGTAATTGCTGATTTTAAAAAATTTATTTTTTGTTCTTCATTAAATTTTAAATAATTTTTTTTAAATTTTTTATTTACAAGTTCAACAATTAATTGTGAATGCCTAGAAGACTCTTGTCTAATATCCAATCTAGCTAAATTAATTCCAAAACATTTTGCTCTTCTCATTAAGTCTAGCAGTTCACCACTCGCTAAATTTTCATTTTGATTTTGTTCTAACGACTCCCTAACCACTCTCAAAGGTTTAAGTATATCCTCTCTTGAAAGTAATAATTTTTTCTTATCTAGTGGTTTATTTTTAGTTAAGTGTTGTTCAATAGCTCTATGAGTTAATCTCATCTTATCTCTTAAAGGTCTTAAAAAAACTCTATAAGGCTCATAAGTTGTACCTACTTTTCTCAAAATTTTTTTTGAACATTTTTCCATAGAGTAAGATCTTATTATTTTAGTAAGATTTTTTTCATAAAGTTTAGCTGCCTCCCATCTTGATAATAAAATCACTTGTTTTGTAACTTCAGCTGTTACATTGGGATTTCCATCTCTATCTCCACCCATCCATGATCCAAATTCAATTGGATTAAAATTTTTTGGTAGTCCTTTATTTATATTCTGGACAAATATTGAGTTTAATCTTCTATATACTTTTGGAATTGTTTCCCATAGGCTGTCTTCAATTATTGCCAAACCCCATCTTGCTTCATCAAATGGTGAAGGTTTTGACCTCTTTAAATCATCTGTATTCCAAATAATTGTAAGTTCATCATATAATTTTTTATCTAAAATTTTTAATTTAGAAGGATAATCTTTTAATAGATCTCTTTCTTCAAGTATTTCTGTAATTTTATGGTATTTTTGAATTAAAGTTCTTCTTTTAACTTCTGTTGGATGAGCAGTTAAAACAATTCCTATGTTAAGACTTTTTGCAAGATTGTAGACTCTATTTTCAGAAATTTTTTTATCATTAAAAAGATCTTCAAAAATTTCTTCGATAAAAATGTTTTTATTATAAATTTTTTTCTTACTATTTTCATATTCATCTAATTTTCTTGATGCATCGATGGACTCAGCTAAATTTATTAAATTCATGAAATGAGTAAAAGATCTTGTTAACTTGAACGTATGATTTGGGTTAAGTTTACTTATAGTTCTAATGATTTTACCGTAAGAATGATTACTATAGTTTAGTTTGTTTACTTTTGAGAGTTTTCTAACTTTTTCAACTAAATTAAAAAATTTTTCTCCTTCTTGCTCTTTGATTACTTTTCCGAGAATATTCCCTAAATACCTAACATCCTCTCTTAGAAGTTTAGTTGGAATTCTTTCATAATAAAGATCTCTTTTTTGCATCTTTTAAATTAAACTTTTTTTGTAGTTTTCCCTTTATATTTGATTTTACACTAAATAAGAAACCAGAATATTTAAATTCTTGCAAATCAGCTTTGCTCATCCCTTTTGTAGCAGATGTAATGAAAACTTCGTTATTATTTTGTCCACCGAATGTACAATTAGTAATGTTTTTTGCTGGAAGAGAAATTTGATGAATCCTTTTAGCATTTTTATTAAATACTGAAACACAAGCACCATTATAATGTGCTACCCATAAATTTTGGTTCTTATCTAATGTCATTCCATCTGGAAATCCATCTTTTGAGTTGAACTTTTTAAATATTTTTTTGCTAATAATCTTATCTTTTTTATTTATCTTAATTTTATAAATTAATTGTTTACTACTATCTGTATGATAAAAATTAAATTGATCAATAAATGCAGGGCCATTTGTAATTCTATAACTTGTATCTACTTTGGTTAACAAAAGATTTTTATCAAGTTTATATAATGATCCTTTTTCAATTTTTCTTTCTAAATTATCCATTGTTCCAAACCACAAATTACCCACAGGATCTGTTTTACCATCGTTAGTTCTATTCAATTTAATACTTGATTCAATAACTATTGATTTAATAATTTTTTTTGATTTTAAATTTTGAATTCTTATCTCACCCTGAAGTCCTAAAACAAAAATATTTCCTTTAACATGGGCTATAAAACCAATTTCTTTATTAACTTTAAAAGTTTTCTTTTTCTTACTTTTAATATTTAAAACACAAATTTTTTTGTTTTTAATATCAACAAAGTAAATTGAATTATGTTCTTTAACCCAAAGGGTTCCTTCTCCTAACTTACATCTTAATTTCCAAAGCACTTCCGGTTCTGAAGTTTTAATCTTACTCATTTACCTCAAACTCTTTAATAAAATCTTTATTAGGTGTTATGCCAATACCTGGATTATCTGTTATTGAAGCAAATCCATTGTTTTGTTTTACTTGATCTAAAATTGAAAAATCTTCTGTAGGTAAATCTGTGATAAATATATTTTTTTCTGTAGTATCAAACTCTAACATTGATTTTGATGGAAATAGTCCACCTGGCATATCTGGTTGCGCTGTTAATAGATGTAAGTTAACAGCAATACTTACTGCTGATCCCCAAACATGATTAATAACAGGTATAAAGTTTGCTTGTGCTATTGCTGATACTTTTAAATACTCGGTGATCCCACCTAATCCACAAACTTCTGGTTGAGCTATATCAATACATTTATTTTTAATTAACTCATTCCATCCAAATTTAGTAAACTCAGCTTCACCTCCAGCTATATTGGTATTTATTTTTTGTTTTAATTCTCTATATCCCTCATAATCTTCTGGTGCCACAGGTTCTTCAAACCAAAAAATATCCAGTTCATCCAATCCTCTTCCAACGTATAAAGCGTCATTTAAATTATATGCATGATTTGCATCAACCATTAGCTTAAAATCATTTCCAATTGCGTCTCTTACAGCTCTAACCAACTTCAGATCTTCTGAGGCTCCTAATCCAACTTTCATTTTCATTGCTTTGAAGTTTTTAGATTTTATTTGCTTTGCCTCTTCTTTGAATAAATCAATTAATTCTGATGCAGATTTTTTTTGTAACATCATACCGTAACCATAAACTGGAACTTGATCATTACATTTCCCCCCAATTAATTGATAAAGAGGAGATTTTGTTTTTTTTCCCAAAACATCCCATAAAGCAATATCAATTCCTGATAAGGCTTGGATTGGCATACCTTTTTGTCCGCTATCTCTTAAAAGATTATAAACTTTATGCCATATATGTTCTTTATTTAAGGGGTCTTCACCAATAATTAATGGTTGGATTACTTTTTCAACTATAAATTTATTAGCTAAAGCAATATTACCCGGTCCAAAACATTCACCCCAACCAGTGATACCTTCATCAGTTTCGATTTCTACAAGATGAGCAGTACGATGTTTGTAATATTGTTGTGAATAACCTAATTCTTTTTCTAACTCATATCTAAGTACATGACTTTTAACAGAAGTTATTTTCACAATTTACTATATAGCAACTACTCTTGAGTTTTGCTCTCCTAGATTTTCGATTGATAATTTCATAGTGTCTCCAGCTTTTAAAAATTGCTGAGGTTTCATTCCCATACCAACTCCTGGAGGTGTTCCAGTAGTTATGATGTCTCCTGGTTGCAACGACATAAATTTACTCACATAAGATACAATTACGTCAACATTGAAAATCATTGTACTTGTATTTCCTGTCTGCATTCTATTGCCATTTACATCTAAACTCATTTTTAGATTATTGATATCAGCAACTTCATCTTTGGTGACTAAGTATGGCCCCATTGGTCCATAAGTATCATGTGATTTTCCTTTAACCCATTGGCCCATTTTTTCAATTTGCCATTCTCTTTCACTAACATCATTTACTAAACAATATCCTAAAATATGATCTTGTGATTGATTTTCTGAAATATGTTTTGCTTCTTTACCAATTACAATTCCAAGTTCAACTTCCCAATCTAATTTTTTAGATCCAGAAACAATTTCGACATCATCATTAGGTCCAGTTATACAGCTTGTAGCTTTCATAAACATAATTGGCTCAGATGGCACATCAGCTCCAGTCTCAGCAGCATGATCAGAATAATTTAATCCTATCGCTACAAATTTTCCAGGCTTAGCTATGCAAGAACCAATTCTATCGCTTGAAGATAGCTCTGGAAGTGATGATAAATCAGCGTTTTGTAATTTTGATATAGTTTCAAAATTTACATTATCTGGATTTAAATCACTTATATGAGAACTAATATCTCTAATTTTACCATCTTTATCTAATGCCGCTGGTTTTTCATTTCCTTTTTGTCCTACTCTTAATAATTTCATATATCTCCTTTTTTTT
>ERZ802830.5003-NODE-5003-length-10346-cov-5.9002_pt1 | contig 10346 bp, 5 predicted proteins | sample MGYA00345654_ERZ802830 | MGnify/ENA primary metagenome ERZ802830 (study PRJEB30503, sample SAMEA104212375) | marine metagenome | biome: Westerlies Biome; feature: [SRF] surface water layer (ENVO:00010504) within the epipelagic zone...; material: water...
TTTGAGGGAAATTAGGAAAACAGGAATGGAATCGTCGTTTTGAAATTGATCGACTTGGGCCATTCGATCTTTGGATGAACCATCTAAATAGCAAAAGGGCAGGGATGACTCTTCAAGATCAGTTTTGAGGAACTGAAGAACTTTTACGAATTGAGAAAAGACTAGCAAGCGGTGACCTCCTTCAAGGCAGGTGTAGAGAAGTTCACGGAAAGCCCGAAGCTTTGCGGAGTATTGAGCGTCCATTTCTTCGTCGATGATACGGGGGTCACAGCAAACTTGACGAAGGCGAAGGAGTTGAGTGAGGGTTTTCATTCTTAATGCCCCTTCTGATGCACCCGAATTTGCCAGCTCTGAAAGTTCATCTTCAGATGATTTACGGATTTTCTCGTACAATTCTTTTTGTTTCTCGGATAGTTGAATATGGAGTGTCTGCTCAATTTTTTCTGGAAGTTCAGGAGCCACTTCACTTTTTTGACGACGGAGTATGTACGGAGCCGCCTCTTTTAATACTTTTTGTTCATGCCAAATTCTATCCTCGCCTCGGGAGGAGGAGGGGATTTGCGGTCGAGCACCGGGCAGGAGGAACTCAAGGAGTGATAGCAGGTCGTACACGCTATTTTCAATCGGGGTACCGGTCAGTAAGATTCGACCCTCAGAGGAAAGAGCTGACATAGCTTGAGCATTCTGTGTCTTTCTGTTCTTTAAATACTGGGCTTCATCCCCAATTACACAAAGCATTGGAATAGAGTCGAATATGTCACGATCCCGCACCAGGGTACCGTAAGAGGTAATGATAAGGTCACGCTCTGTCAGGCTAGTGGGTACGGTGGTACGGGACGCCCCGTGGTGAACTAAAACTTTAAATTCGGGGCAAAACCGTACTGTTTCTCTTCGCCAGTTCTCGATCAAGGAGGCCGGGCAAACCACTAGAGAAGGGAGAGCTGATGATTTTTCTTTACGAAGCGTGGAAAGGAAAGCCAGTGCCTGGAGGGTTTTACCCAGCCCCATTTCATCGGCAAGAATTCCTCCCAACTGATTACGGAAAAGGTGTAGCAACCAGGCTACCCCTATTTTTTGATAGGGTCGAAGTATAGCTTCCAAATTCTCAGAGAGAGCAGGCGGATGGAGGGATGTGATATCTTGGAGCGAGACACTTCGTTTTCTCCATTCAGCAGGAGGTTTAAAGTGAGGGTCGGCAGATAAAATATACTCTCCAATAGATGTTGTCTGATATTTTGCCACTTCGTGACAAAATTGTGAAAGAAGAGGAACTTCTGGATTACCAGATAGCCTTCGCTGAAGTTGCAAAGCTTTCTCTCGTAGTTCACGAGTAATGAGATATACTTTTTCGTTGTGGCGAACATGGTTTCTTCCCGTTGCCAAGGCATTTTCGATTTGATCTCGTGGAGTATCTCCAGCTTCAAAACTTATTTCGAGTTCCGTACTTTCTTCAGATTCGGTTGCTTTTGCCCGAAGAATTGCCTTACCGATAACTTGGGTCAGTTTTCTAAAGTTGTCCGTAAACTCGGCTTCAAAATCGATTTCTAAATCTTCCTGATGGGTGGCGAGAAAGTCGAGCACCTTGGATGAGTCACGTAGCCACCACCAGTGACGGTGGGAACGATCACGCAGAAAATTCCATTTTCTCAGCATGCTAAGCATCGTAGAGTACCCCGGATGTTCGGAAGAGGGCAGTATGATACGTAAATATTCAGTTGAGCCTTCCACTTCTATGGGTGGACCTGTGTATTCGGGCAAATCACCTACTGTAAGATCAGACGCTTTATCGGAAGTAGTGATTTCTCTAACTGGACGAGGCCGATTCTTTTCTTCTCTGGGCAAATATTCACTTACTCCTAATAGATTTCCACTCTCCCAAGGAATAGCCTCATTGGGTTGGTTTGCTGGATAGAAGCATGGAATCCCACTGAGTATTTTGATAAGTTCTGATGTCTGTTTAAGGTCCAGTTGAAGGAAAGAAGATAGCTTACCTTGGCACCACTGGGTTAGGGCAAATAAAGCCCCCCTTTCGGAATCAGGAAGATCAGCAAGGAGCTCCATATCCACTTTTTCGGGTGGTATTCGGACACCTTTGTTATCTTCCAACTCGACTTTCGCCGGAATAGAATCTCTCTGAGCACACCCCGCCATTGTCGGAGGTAGCAATATACGCAGCCTCACCCTTATTTATTAGGAAATGAAAGGCTTTGCAAAGCCTGTTTAACTCCTTTGCCCACAGGAGCTCCACCCATGGCGAAATCTGGTTTTCCGCCCCCTTTTCCATCCAGTTTTTGGGCGAGTTCCCCAAGGTACTTACCGGCTTGATGACCGGCTTCGATTGCTTCCGGGGAACATATGCAGACCATTCCGCATTTGCCGTTGGATTCACTGGCAAGGAGCACCACGGAGGGAGCTGCTCGTTTATTCACCTGAGCGGCAAGCGAACGGAGATCATTAGGGTTGATATCGGGCACGACCCCTTTGATGAAACGCAGGTTTTCTATTATTTGAGCCTGATCAATTAATTTATCGGCCAGTCCAGACTGTCCTTTTTGTTCAAATGCACGCAGCTTTTTATCCAGCTCCTTATTTTTGGTCTGCACCTGACTGATCCGATCGGCTAATTCGTCTGGCTTGCAGGCAAGTTGTCGGGTCAATTGTTGGATGAGGGAGATTCTATGGTCGGACCACTGATATGCGGAGAGTCCCGCGACTGCCTCGATACGACGGGTGCCTGCAGAAATGGCAGATTCGCTGGTGATTCGAATAGATCCAATTTCTCCAGCCGAGGAAACATGGGTTCCACCACAAAGTTCTTGGCTCCATCCTCCAAGGTTAACCACACGAACAGAGTCGCCATATTTTTCATCAAAGAATGCGATAACTTCTTCGGGTTTTTCTGAGAATGGAACTTCGTACGCTTCGAGCCCGTCGTTCCGAAGAATTTTTTTATTGGAAATATATTCAATTTCTTCGATCTGTTCTGGTTTGATTCCCTCGAAGTGGGAAAAGTCAAAACGCAGCCTGTCGGGTTCAACAAGGGAGCCTGCTTGCCTGATGTGTTTCCCTAGGACTGTCCGGAGAGACCAGTGTAATACATGGGTGGCTGTGTGGTGCCTTTGGATGGCTTTACGTCGTTCGATATTGACATTGAGAATAGCATCCTGTCCAAGAAATTCTGCCTGATCGGGCTTGGATTTGAGGTTGTGTAGGAAACGCCCAGAGCTGTCCTTTAGTACATTTACCACAGGGATTGTTTGATCGCATATAAAGACATTACCACTATCACCAACCTGTCCACCCATTTCGGCATAGAAAGGAGATTTTTCAAACACGAGGTAAGTGATTTCATCCTTTTCAATAATATCGATGCATTTTGTGGAAAAATTGCTTAGATTTTCCATGCTGTAGCCAGCAAATTCAGTGGCATCTTTTCCGTCTGATTCTTCGCTCACCAATATATCTACAGATTTATGTGCCTTTCTTGCTCGCTGGCGCTGCTGTTCCATTTCCTTTTCGAAGGCAGATACATCAACTGAAAGACCAGATTCTCTGGCCATGAGTTCAGTCAGGTCGAGAGGGAAACCATAGGTATCATAGAGTTTAAATGCAAAAGATCCACTCAACTGTTCACCGGTTTTTAAATCGCTCACTTCTCGTGTAAATAAATCAATTCCACGATCGAGAGTCTTGTTAAATGAATTCTCTTCTGAGAGCAGGGTTTTAATGATTAATTCTTTCCGCTTTTTAAGCTCGGGAAAGAAATCGCCCATTTGTTGAATAAGGGTAGGGGCCAACAAATGAAAGAATGGCTTCTCGAATCCAAGGGTCCGTCCATAGCGTATTCCTCGACGAAGGATGCGACGAAGTACATAATTTCGATCTCCATTACCCGGTAAAATGCCGTCGGCTATTGAGAAGCAGAGTGCCCGGAGATGATCTCCGATGACACGAAAGGCAATATCTATTTCTTCCTGGTCATTGGTCGTTTTGCCATCAGGTGGAAGGGTGGATTGATATGATTTTCCTGATAATTCTTGTACTTTTTCAAAAATCGGAGAAAATACATCGGTGTCGTAATTCGAAGTGGGGCGAGAAAAATCGGTAAATCCATTGGTGGACTGTATCACCGCGGCGACGCGTTCAAATCCCATCCCGGTATCCACATGCTGAGCGGCAAGTGGGGTGAAGTTTCCCTCGCGGTCCGCATTGAACTGGATGAAAACGAGATTCCATATTTCGATACAGAGGTGGGAGTCGGCATTGACTAAGCTGCCTTGGGAATTGCCTTCAGGAGTGAGGTCAATATGGAGTTCACTGCAGGGACCACAGGGACCAGTTTCTCCCATCATCCAAAAATTATCTTTCTTGTCCCCGTTGACCAAATGAATTTTTGGGTCGAGTCCGGCTTTTTCAAAAATCCTAGTCCATATGTCGTGAGCCTCCTGGTCAAAATTAGCGGGTTCGCCTTCGCCGGGTTTGTAAACCGTCGCATAAAGTCGTTCGGGGGGGAATTTCCAAACTTCGGTCAATAATTCCCAACTCCACTCGATTGCTTCTTTCTTAAAGTAGTCGCCAAAAGACCAGTTTCCCAGCATTTCGAAAAAGGTGTGGTGGTAGGTATCAAACCCTACATCTTCTAAGTCGTTGTGCTTACCACCTGCACGTATACATTTCTGGGTATCTGAGGTTCGGGGAAATGGGGCTTGTTGATCGCCTAAAAAAAAGGGTACAAACTGGTTCATTCCTGCGTTTGTGAAAAGCAAATTTGGAGACTCGGGTAGAAGTGGGGCTGAGGTGACTATTTCATGCTTCTTATTTAGGAAGAAGTCCAAGAAAGACTGGCGTATTTCCATTGATCTCATCTCGAAAGCTTACGAAGTTTCAAGAGGGTAGACGCTCAATAATTGCCTGCCCCATTTCTTTTGTGCCGATAGATGATGAGTCTTGGCAGATATCTCCGGTACGAAATCCGTCTCGAATCGTTTGTTTCACTGCATCTTCAATCGCGGATGCCGCATCTTCCATTCCAAAACTATACCTCAACATGAGTGCTGCACTTAAAACCTGTGCACATGGATTGGCTAAATTCTTCCCAGCGATGTCAGGGGCAGTCCCTCCAGCAGGTTCATATAAACCGAAAGGATGACCCAGAGCGTTTTTTCCAGTCCCTAAGCTGGCCGAAGCAAGCATTCCAAGCGAGCCACATATAACAGCCAACTCATCAGACAAGATGTCGCCAAACATATTTTCAGTTACCATGACATCGAATTGATTCGGGTTCCTGACAAGTTGCATGGCTGCATTGTCAACATACATATGAGTCAGCTCGATTGTTGGATCAATTCGCTCAACACATGCTGTGACCACTTTTCTCCAAAGTACGGAGGTTTCCAGAACATTAGCTTTATCGACCGAACAAATCTTTTTTTGACGCAGAGCCGCAGCCTTTGCAGCGATTTCGGTTATTCTCTCGATTTCGCTGGTTTTATAAATCATAGTATCAAGGGCTTGCTCTTCTCCATTTTCGATGTTTTTTGTGCACTTGGGTTGCCCGAAGTAAATTCCCCCAGTCAACTCTCGCACACAAAGGACATCAATTCCACTGGAGACGGTCGAAGGTCGCAAAGGAGACAAGTCAGCCAGTTCCGGATAAAGATTGCCTGGTCTGAGATTTGCAAATAGTTCAAATGCTTTGCGAATAGGGAGCAATGCTGCCCTTTCGGGCTGTTCTTGAGGAGGCAAATTTTCCCATTTTGGTCCACCCACTGAGCCGAAAAGAATCGCATCCGAGTTTTGACATGCATTTAAAGTTGATTCCGGGAGGGCAGTTCCGTGATTATCGATACCAATTCCGCCCACATCATGTGCGGAGGTTTCGATAGAAAATCCAGTTTGATTTCCAAGGCTTTCGAGTACCTCAAGGGTAACCGACATAACCTCAGGTCCAATGCCATCTCCAGGTAAATTGGTGAATCGTAGAGTATTCATGAAGGAACAGCATTCATAAGCGATTCTGTGTCCTCTGCAATGCTGAAAAGCGATTAACTCAGAGGGACTTAGGTATTCGTTGACAATTTTATGGAAAAAACTTATGAAAGGGAGATAATTTACAGTCTAATCCAAAAGGGGCGGGCATTGCTCGCCTTTTTTATTCCCGAAATTCCCGATAACCCAAACCAGCCAATATTATGAGTAGCGAAATTCTCGCAGTTCTCGAGTACATGGAAAAAGAAAAGGGCATCAGTCGTGATGACATGATCGCCACCATCGAAGGTGCAGTTAAAGCTGCTGCTGAAAGAGGAGTAAACAAGCAGGGGGAAGTTCGGGTTGAAATTAGTCCAAAGACAGGTGCAATGGAGGCATGGACCCGTTTGGAGGTTGTGGAGTCTGTCTCCGATACGGCGAGTGAAATTCATATTGATAAAGCTCGTCTTTATGCTGAAAGCCCACAGGTAGGGGATACTGTAGAGCGTGAACTTGATCCGGCATATTTAGGAAGGATTGCTGCAAGAACTGCGGAACAAGCAATCAAGCAAAGGCTCCGACAGTTTGAAAAAGAGCATATTTATGATGAGTTTAGAGATCAAGTCGGAGGCTTGGTGACGGGGATTGTTCGCCGAAAAGAAAGGGGAGATCTCGTAGTTGAGGTGGGTAAAGCCGAAGCTCTTTTACCCTGGCGAGAACGTGTTCCAGGAGAAGACTGGGTTCCGGGTGAACGAATTCGCTGCTTGCTTCATAAATTAGAGCAACAAGGAAGAGGCCCAGAGCTTATTCTTAGTCGTTCTAGCCTGAATTTTGTCCGTAAACTTTTTGAGATGGAAGTGGCTGAAATAGCCGATGGGACTGTTTCATTGGCAGCGATGGCGAGGGAGCCCGGTTATCGTACGAAGGTTTGTGTGAAAAGTACCGATGCCAAAGTTGATCCTGTGGGGGCATGTGTGGGTGCAAGGGGTTCCCGGGTTAAGAGCATTGTGCGAGAAATGAACGGTGAAAAAGTTGATATCGTCCGTTGGTATGAAGATCCTATTGAGCAATTGGCCGAGGCACTTAAACCAGCTGTTCCTCAAAATGTAAATTTAGACCGGGATAAAAGAAGAATGTATTTTGAAGTGGTCGAAGATGATTTATCAGTCGCCATTGGAAGAAAAGGAATTAATGCAAGGTTGACTTCAAGACTACTTGGATGGAAGTTGGATATCGGAAAAGTTGAAGTTAAGGAGGTAGGCTTTGATGAAAGAAAGACGAAAGCTGCCGAAGCCCTTACTTCTGTTGGAATTGAATTCGAAGTCGCAGACCGACTTGTTGCATTTGGTTTGGTTAGTCCCGAGGCTTTTGAAGGAGTAACTTCTGAAGATTTGGTTGGACTTGGTTTTGAGCAACCTGTTGCTGAAGATGTTTTAGCCAAAGTATCTGCTGATGTTTCTTCAGGTGAGTAAATCTTGTTGATTTAATAACCGTATATTTAAGAAAATTTAATTCATGAGTGTAAGAATCCACGCATTAGCGAAGGAAATTAAAAAAACCAGTAAAGAAGTCCTCGAGATTTTGGCTGATCGTGGGTATGAATTAAAGAGTGCTTCCTCTACCATTGATAACATCACCGCAGAATCTCTCGTAGATGAATTTAAAACCGATGATGTGATTGAAGAATCAACTGATACGGCTGCGGTTGTTCAAAATACGGATGGGACCGAAAAATCTGTAGCCTCTAAAATTCCTTTGGTTAAGAGTAAAAGTGATTTAGAAAGAGAGAAAAAAGAAAAAGAGGAAGCCGAACTTGCTAAAAAGGAAAGCGAGGAACCTGTCCCCATCGCTGAAAATATTAAACCTGAAGAAAATAGTGTAAGTGCAGATACTGCTGGTCCGACCATGGCACCCCCACCTCCGGTAAGCAAAGCCACGGCTCCGCCTCCTCCAGTTTCTGCTGGGAAACCTACCGTACCGCCTCCGCCTACTTCTGAAAAGAGTGAATCGCAAAGTACTGAACAGGATGGTGTCGTTGAAGGTAATCTGATCATGGTTAAGCCACCAATTGTGGTTAGGGATTTTGCTGTTCTTCTCGGACTTAAACCATTTCAATTGATCTCAGAACTTATGGAGATGGGGATTTTCGCATCCATGAATCAAACAATTGATGAGGATGTGGCGAGGAAAATTTCTAAGGTCAAAGGTTTTGATCTTGAAATTAAACATCGTGGTGAAAAAGCCGACCAACCTAAAGTCGAGAAAGAGAAGATTGATGAAGATGACGAGAGTCTTCTTCAATTTCGTCCTCCGGTTGTTTGTATCCTTGGCCATGTAGACCACGGTAAAACCACGCTCCTAGATACGATTCGTAAAGCTAATGTAGTTGCCGGAGAGGCGGGGGGAATTACTCAGCATGTTGGGGCGTATCAGATTACTCATGGCGATCAAAAAATAACTTTTTTAGACACCCCCGGGCATGCGGCTTTTTCTAAAATTCGCGAGCGCGGAGCAAATTTAACGGATGTTTCAGTTTTGGTAGTCGCTGCTGACGATGGTTTTATGCCACAAACAGACGAAGCACTTAAATTTGCCCAACGATCTCAGAGTGCGATGCTCGTTGCCATCAATAAGATGGATACCAAGGGTGCAGATGCAGAAAAAGTGAAGACTCAGATGCAGGAGCGTTCCATTCCGCCGGAAGACTGGGGAGGAGATATCGTCACTGTTCCTATTTCCGCAATTAACGGAGATAATGTGGACGAATTGCTTGATATGATTCTTTTACAAGCAGAAGTAATGGAGCTTAAAGCAAACCCTGACGCTGTTTCAGAGGGCGTGGTGATTGAGGCTAGACAGGAAGTAGGTCGAGGGCCAACTGCCACTGTTATCGTTCAAAAAGGTACTTTAAAGGTCGGAGATGTTATTCATTCAGGAGAAGTTTACTGCAAAGTGAAGGCATTGATTGATGACCAGGGAAATCAGGTTAAACTTGCTCCGCCAAGTACACCAGTTAACATTTTAGGTTGGTCTGGTGTACCCGATGCAGGTGCTGTTTTCAAGCGTTGTAAAAATGAAAGGGAAGCTCGTCGTGGAGTTGAGGATTATATGCAACTCAACAAGCAGGTTGAATCATTGCCTGAAGAGGAACCAAGTGAGGAGACTGATACTTCTGGTGTGGATGCTCTTTTTGCCGCAATTTCCAAGAGCAAAGCAACTACCTACAAAGTCATTCTGAAAGCTGATGTGCGAGGTTCTTTGGAAGCATTGCAGGATTCTCTTGGAATGATCGATAGTGACAAGGTTATTTTGGAAATTCTGCAAGGAGATATTGGTCCTGTAACCAAAAATGATGTGCAAATGGCGAAAACCTCGGGTGCTGATATTCTCGGATTTAATGTTAAGCTCGACAACGGAGTTATGGGTGAGGCAAAGCACCAAGATGTGCAGGTATTTCAAAACAAAATAATTTATGAAATCATAGATTTAGTGAAAGATAAAATGGCTGATCTTTTGGAACCCGAGATTATCGAGAAAAAATCCGGGCGTGCTGAGGTTCGTCAGGTATTTCGTTTGAGTAAGGGTAGGACAGTAGCGGGTTCAATGGTGATGGAGGGGGCAATTACTCGTAATCGTGGTGCACGCCTGTTACGAGGGAACGAAATTCTTGCTGAAGGGAAAATTGATACACTCAAGAGGTTTAAAGATGATGTCACTGAAGTCAAAGCAGGGTTTGAGTGCGGTATACGGCTTGCCGGTTTTGATCGTTATGAAGAAGGTGATGTGATTGAGTCTTTTGAGTTGGATAAGACTCGACCCACCCTTTAAAACCAATAATGAGTCTCCGAATCGCTCGGGTAAATGAGCTTCTCATGCGTGAAATCGCTACTTACTTGGGAACCCGCTACAGAAGTGAGACTGTTAGGTGGACTATTACTTCTGTAGAAACTGCCGCAGACTTACGTAATGCTTCGGTGGCATATTCTGTAATAGGAGAAGAGTCGGACGCTCGGGAAGCTTTGCAGTTTTTTAGAAAACACGCTGGTGAAATAAGTAAGATGGTCAGCAAAAATGTAATTCTTAAATATTCCCCTAAACTTCACTTTGTTCGCGATTATGGAATTGAAAGAGGAAATCGTGTAATGGAGATTTTAGATGAAATCGATACAGGATCTCCTGCTGATGGCAAATGACACATCTAAGCGTCTCACTGTGTGACATGCTGTGCCTATGTGGCACACTGTAGGCCTCTATTTTTAAGCCTTAAAAGACTTCTTTTTCTGTAAGTAATTAGTAATCATGTTTTTATGTTTTAATTTAAGATGGGCATATAAGTTGCAATCAGATGTTCGTGAGTAAAATAATTGGTATTGATCTAG
>ERZ802830.5004-NODE-5004-length-10345-cov-6.31691_pt1 | contig 10345 bp, 10 predicted proteins | sample MGYA00345654_ERZ802830 | MGnify/ENA primary metagenome ERZ802830 (study PRJEB30503, sample SAMEA104212375) | marine metagenome | biome: Westerlies Biome; feature: [SRF] surface water layer (ENVO:00010504) within the epipelagic zone...; material: water...
AAAAAAGGGTTTTGACTTGCACAGGTTCCTGCAAACTCTCCATTTTTTTTCCCCCATATTTTTATAGCTATTCCAGCAAAGCAGAGGCCTAAAAAAAAACATGTTAAAAGGAATAATTTCATTTTACAAATATATAAAATCAAATTATAGAATTATGATTTATAATTTAAGTAAACTATCAAAAAAGTGTAATTTTAAGAGTATAATTTTAAAGATGAGCTATAAATTTAGTTTATTGGTGTTATTTTGTTCATTAACAATAAATTTTCAGGCTTGTAATTTTATCGATTTACGACAAGTTTCACAAAATGAAATTAAAAAAGCTTCTGAATGGTCCGAAAACGATCAAGTACCGTCATATTATGAATGTGAAAAATTCAAAACACTAGAGGGTCAAAAAAAATGTTTTAAAGAAACATTAGTTGATTTAATTTATTCAGGACTCACAAATGAAGAGTTGAAATCTAAAGAAGAGGTTAATTCAGAATTAATGATTCAAATAAAAATTAATGAAAATGGAAATTTTAGTTTAGACTCTATAGTTGACCCAAATAATATAATTGGAAAAATTCCTAAATTAAAAAAATATATAAATCAAACAATTCAAAATCTGCCCGATGCAATGCCAGCAATTAAAACTAATGTTGGATTGTTTGTAAATGTAAAATTTTCTTTACCCATCAAAATTATATCAAATAAATTAAGATGATAAATGAAGAATTAATTATTCTTGGGATTGATCCAGGAACAACAATTATGGGATTTGGAGTAATAAAGGTTTCGTCTAATAAAATGCATTTACTAGAATTAAACGAACTTCAATTAAAAAAAGAAAAAAATCATTATACAAAACTTAAATTAATTTTTGAAAGAACACTAAATTTAATAGATCATTATCACCCTGATGAACTTGCTATTGAAGCTCCTTTTTTTGGAAAAAATGTTCAATCAATGCTGAAGTTAGGAAGAGCGCAGGGCGTTGCAATATCTGCTGGTTTATCAAGAGAATTGGTTATAGCAGAGTATTCCCCAAAAAAAATAAAAATGTCCATAACTGGAAATGGAAACGCATCTAAGGAACAAGTTGCCAAAATGCTTCAAAATATTTTTAAAATCAAGTCATTACCAAAAAACTTAGACTCTACCGATGGATTAGCTGCGGCAGTTTGTCATTTTTATAATAGAGGATCAATTGATTCCAAAAAAAAATATTCAAGTTGGTCGTCATTCATAAGTCAAAACCCATTAAAAATAAAATAGTATCAAAATAAATGGCAGGCGTATATTTTCACTTTCCTTTTTGCAAACAAGCTTGTACTTATTGTAATTTTCATTTTTCCACTTCCTTAAATAAAAAAAATTTAATGATTAAATCAATGTTAAAGGAGCTTAAATTGAGAAAAGATTTTTTTAATAATGATATCGTAGATAGTATTTATTTTGGAGGAGGAACACCATCATTAATAGATGCTAAGTTAATTGGAGAATTTATTTTAAGTGTAAAAGAAAACTTTAAAGTTTCTGATGACATAGAGATTACTTTAGAATTAAATCCTGATGATTCATCAATAAAATATTTAACAAGTTTAAAAGAAAATCAGGTTAATAGACTGAGTATTGGAATTCAGTCTTTTAATCAAGAAGATCTTTTTTTAATGAATAGGTCTCATACCGCTAATCAATCTTATGATACAATAAAAATGGTAAAAGATCTTTTTGATAATTTTTCTTTGGATTTAATTTATGGAATACCTCATAGTAACATTGATAAATGGAAATTTAATTTAAATGAGGCATTATCATTTGACCCTCCACATATTTCTTCTTATGCACTAACTGTTGAGGATAAAACTATTTTAAAAAAACAGATTTTGTCTGGAGAATTAATTCCCCTTGGAGAGTTAGACGTTGAAAAACAATATTGGCATATGATAAATTATTTAGAAGAGATTAACTATGATAATTATGAATTTTCAAATTTTTCGAAACCAGGATATTATTCAAAAAATAACTTGGGGTATTGGGGTGGAAAAGCATATTTGGGAATTGGTCCATCTGCCCATAGTTTCGATGGAAATATGACAAGAAGTTGGAATGTAAGTCAAAATATGTCATATTTAAACTCCATAAAAAAAAATTCTTTGCCTTTATCACAGGAGTTACTTAGTTTAAAAGATAGATTTAATGAATTAATAATGACAGGATTGAGAACTTCTTCAGGGGTTTCAACCAAAGAAATCAAGGATAAAATTGGAGAAAAGTTTGTATGTTATTTAGAGGATAACGCCAAGAAAAGAGTTTTATCTAAAGACTTATATTGGGATGGTGATTATCTCCATGTTTCAAAAAAATCTAAGTTTTTGTCTGATGGAATTGCTTCTGATCTTTTTTTGATAAATCTTTAATCTATACTAAAAAGCTCTGCAAAGTTTTTATGAAAATAAGGAATAGTTTCAATGCCCTTGAAAAAATTAAAAACTCCAAAATGTTCATTTGGAGAATGAATAGAATCACTATCAAGTCCAAAACCCATTAAAATTGTCTTACATCCAAGCACTTCCTCAAACATAGGAACAATTGGAATACTTCCCCCATCTCTGACTGAGTGAGGGGGTTTGCCAAAACTTTTTTTATATGCTAAATGAGCTGCCTTATATGCAATACTATTAGTTGGAGTCACATACGCTTGTCCACCATGATGTGTTTTAATATCTACATTAACTGACTTTGGTGCAATACTTTTAAAATGTTTTATAAACAATTTACTAATTTTTTTCCAGTTTTGATTTGGAACTAATCGCATAGAAATTTTTGCGTTGGCTTCACTTGGTATAACTGTTTTTGCACCCTCACCTGAATAACCTCCCCAGATACCATTAACATCCAGTGTTGGACGAATAGATTTTCTCTCAGGAGTTGTAAAACCTTTTTCTCCATATACTGAACCTATACTAAGTGACTTTTTAAATAATTCTAAATCAAATGGAACTTTTAACATTTCTTTCCTCTCTGAATCACTAACATCTAGTATATCATCATAAAATCCTGGTATTGTAATTTTATTGTTTTCATCTTTTAAAGAACTAATCATTTGACATAGTACATTAATAGGATTTGCAACCGTACCACCATATAAGCCTGAATGTAGATCTCTATTAGGTCCAGTTAACTTAACTTCCATATAACTCAAACCTCTCAATCCAGTTGTTATTGAAGGTTGATCATTATTTAGAATTCCTGTATCAGAAATTAAAATAACATCTGATTTTAATTTTTTTTGATTTTCTTTAACAAAAAATTCTAAGTTACTGCTTCCAACCTCTTCTTCTCCTTCAATCATGAGCTTAACATTACATGGGAGCTCATTTTTTGAAATCATTATTTCCAGAGCTTTAATATGCATAAATGTTTGCCCCTTATCATCACATGCACCCCTTGCATATATTGCACCTTCAGGATGGTTTTTTGTTTTTTTTATTACTGGTTCAAAAGGAGGATTATCCCATAGATCTAATGGATCAGGTGGTTGAACATCATAATGGCCATAAATTAAAATAGTCGGAAGTTTTTCATCAATTATTTTTTCACCATATACAATAGGATGTCCCTTGGTTTCAATTATTTCAACATTTTCACAGCCAGTTTTAGAAATGGAATTTGACAACCATTCTGCTGCCTTTCTAACAGAGTTTTTGTAGTTAGTATCAGCACTAATTGAGGGGATTTTTAGAAAGTCAATTAGTTCATTAAGGTATTTTTCTTTCTTACTGTTGGACAATAAATACATTGGTATTGTTTTATTTTGTAAAAATAGTAAATCATAATAATGATATCTACCATCTCTAATGTTTTTTATAAAACTTGATTATATTTGTTGGCCTTAACTTTTTAGCGGGTGTGGTGAAATTGGTAGACACGCTAGACTTAGGATCTAGTGCTTCACGGCTTGGGGGTTCGAGTCCCTTCACCCGCACACTACCAACCTCAACATTTTGTTGAGGTTTTTTTATCTTTGATAAATGATTCCTTTTACAGCCATAATATTCATTAATTCTATTCTGTTTGCTATTGCATTTGGTCTTAATGAAGAAAATTCAAAGATCTTGTTGGCTGGTTATAACAATATGTCAGAGGAAGAGAGGAAAAAGTTTGATATAAAAAATTATCTTAAATTTTTAAGAATTTTTTTAATATTTATATCCATTAAATCAACAATAATTTTTGGATTAATTTTTTTCTTTGTCAATAATAGATCAGCAGGAATTTACTACTTAATTTTTTTATTAGCCGCGATAATATTTTGGATGTTTCAAAGTAAAAGATATGAAAGATAGATAATAATTATCTTTTAAATTTAAATTTCATAAGCTGAATGTCATCTAAACCTTCGTCATCAAATGGGTATTCCATTTGATCTTGAATATTGTAAAGTGAGATTAAAATAAATTCACTTAAAACAACCACAAAATATGTTAGATAAATTGAGTCTTGACCAGCTCCCATCTTATGAATTATTGTGGGAGTATAGACTAAGGGGAAAAGATATATGAAAATCAGACAGTATGCTTTCAGGCTAATTGGTGTTCTATGTAGATAAATTGCAATCAAATTATCTTGGCCATCACTAACATCTCTCAAAAAGCGAATTGCTTTTTGTCTTATACCACCAGATATGTCTTCTTCATTTATTTTAAAAAATTTGAAAATGGATTCTGTGTTTGAATCAATCTTTTTAAGATCAATTTCTGGCTTCGAGAGTTCTTTCAAAAAATCATTCTCTAATTTTTTGGTAAGATTAGACAACTCTTTTAGTTTTTCCTCAGTAAGTTTACTCATTTTGAGGTAGTGTTCAATTGTTCTCAAATTACTTCTGAATTGACTAAGGTGTTCAAGAGCCTTTTCTCTTCTTCTAAAGGCTGATCTTATACAAAAAACTAAAGGAAAAATTATTGCAATACTTATTAGGGTTAAATCGATATCGTAATCTATCTGATATTTGTAAGCAAGAAAAAGTACAATCAAAGAAATTATAATTGCTAGAAATGTTTTATAGTTTATAATAACAATGTATCTATTTAGCATAAGGTTAAATATTTTTTATATTTGATAAATTTAACAACTATATTATGAATAAACAATTAAACTTATTATTGTTCCTGTTTTTAGGGCTAATCCTTAATGCTCAGGATGACAGTAACTTGTCAGCTTTGTTTCAAACTGAGGAGCCATTAAAAATTAAGCTGAACTACTCCAATAAAGTAATGAATAAAAAAACTAACGACTCAACTTTTATTGAGACGCAAATGTCATATGATGAAGCTGGAACATGGAAAAAAATTGATGTTAGATTAAGAGCAAGGGGGAATTTTAGAAGAAATGAGTGTTATTTTCCTCCAATAAAAATGAAAATTAAAAAAGCTGCTAGGAAAGGAACACTATTTGATGGAAACAAGAATTTAAAGTTGGTACTACCATGTAAGCAGGAGTCCGACAAAAATGATAATATTCTTAAGGAGTATATGGCTTATAAACTCTACGAGCAAATATCCCCGTATCATTTTAATGTTCGAAGAGTGGATATTGAATTTACTGAGATAAGAGGTAAAAAAGAAAAAATGCATCAGTTAAAGGGTTTTTTAATTGAAGACGATAAAGTTATTGCTAAACGCTTTGAAGGAAGGGTTGTAGATAGGTTTATTCACCCACTAGCAATGGATGCGACTGTTTCGGTCCAAAATGCTATTTTTAACTTTATGTTAGGAAATACAGATATATCCGTTGCTTATCAGCACAATGCAAAATTACTTTACATAGAAAAGAAGTTAATTCCCCTTTCTTATGATTTTGATATGTCAGGATTTGTTAACCCAAGTTATGCTACTGTAAATGAAACACTTGGTATTAGTTCTGTTAGGGACAGAAAATATAGGGGTTTTAAAAGAGACACTTCAATTATGCAGGATACACGTGAGCTATATATTAGTAAGAAAGATGATTTGATTTCCATTGTTGAATCTCACAAATCTCAATTTGATAGTGAAAAGGAATACAAAGAAACAATAGGATTCCTCAGCGAATTCTATGAAATAATGGAAGATGATAAAAGTTTTCAAAAGGAAATATTAGATGCAATGAGAACCAAATAAATCAAATACACTAATTAATTTGATCTACCGCGGTTTTGAGTTTACTATAGATCGCGGTATTATCATATATACCAGTAAATAGTTTTGAGTTGGGGCCGTAACTGAAAACAGGAACCATACTTCCTGAGTGACCAATAGTTGTAAAGTCCCCGGAAACAGATTTTTTCTTTAAATTACCCTTTTTAATTGCGAGTCCACCGGTTTCGTGGTCAGCAGTTACAACAATTAAAGTGTTGTTATCACTTTTCGCATATTCAAGTGCTGACTTAATAGCTATATTAAATTCTTTAAATTCGGATATTATGTAAGGTAAGTCATTTGCATGTCCTCCCCAATCAATTTGTGACGATTCTACCATTAAAAAGAAAGGTTTATTGGAAGATTTTAGTTTCTCTAATGTCGCTTCAACAAGCAGCTCTAAGCTTGGTTTTCTCCCCATAGATTTTTGTGGTGGTTCATCAGTATAGGTAAAAAAACCTAGTTTATCAGATGAAGAGTTTTTAAAATTATTAATATTATTTACAATTGTATAACCTTCAACTTCCATTTCCTTAAGTAAATTTCTTTTATCTTCTCTTCTGTTAAAGTATTTTTGGCCACCACCAATAAAATAATTAACATTATGAAATCTTAATTGTAGTGCAATATCTTCGTATTGTCTTCTAGAAATCACATTAGCATAAAATGAAGCTGGGGTGGCATGAACAATACTCGAGGTTGCAACAAGTGCAGTGTTATATTCTTTTGTGATACAATATTCTAATATTGATTTTAGCTTTTTATTTTTAGAATTAATACCAATCACACCATTAAATGTTTTTTCACCACATGCCATAGCAGTTCCACTTGCTGCAGAGTCTGTAACTAGTCTGTTATGAGCGTGGGTTTTTTGTAGACCAACGAATTCCATTTCTTCTAGTGAACTAGTATTACCATTAGAGTATGTTCCTGCAGTTACTTGAGATAGACCCATTCCATCTCCTATCATAAAAATAATATTAGGCAGCTTATTTTCAATATTGAAGGATTTGGGGTATTCTTGATCTTGAGAAATTAAATTATTAGAGTGTAGAAAAATTAAAGACAGAAAAAGTACTGTCTTGTGATTAATATTCATTATATGTTTTTTCAAAGATTTACAAAGTTAATAAATGATACTAATCATCCAAGAATAATTCCAATTCATTAAAAATCTTATCAGTTGCACCCAGATTTTTCATTATGTATTCTCGTGGATTAACTTTGATATAATTTGATTTAATTGATAATTTTTTAACTACCTCGATAAATTCATATTTATTAGATACTGAAAAACAATCTCCTCTCTCAATTAAATCAGTAGCTTCTGGAAACTTTTTATAATTGTCTCCAATTATAATTGGAATTCCATAAACTGCGGGTTCAAGAATATTATGTAATCCTTTTTCTCCCATTCCTCCTCCAACATATGCCCATATTGCATATTTGTATATATATTTTAAGTATCCTATGGAATCAATAATTAAAACTTTTTTTAAATTATCACTTTCATAAGAGTAGGAGCTAAATTTTGCACAAGGTATTTTTAACTTTTTTTCGATTAAAGAAATAGAACTAGGACTACAATCATGTGGGGCTATTATTGCCTTTGGACTTTCTATATTTTCAACATATTCTAAAATTAAATCATAGTCTTCTTCCCATGTACTTCCTGCTATCCAACATTTTTTATTTTTTTTAAAGTGCTCTATTATATTATTTTCGTATTTATTTGATGCTAATTTATAAACTCTATCCATTCTTGTGTCACCAACACATTTTGAATTTTTAATACCTTCTTTATTCAATAGATGCTCGGATTTATCATCAACAGTATAAAAGTATTTAATAGTTTTAATCTTTTTAAAAAACCAACTTGCCCATGGTTTGAAAAAAAAATTTTTATTGTTAAATCTAGATGATACAGAAATAACTGGAATACTTTTTTTATTCAGAATACCAAGTAAGTTTGGCCAAAATTCATTTTTAATAAGAACTACTAATTTTGGATTTATGAAATTAGTAAGTTCATTGATTTTATTTGAATTCTCAAAAGGAAGATAGCCAGACCAATCACATAAATGCTTTTCTAGTTTATTTACAAATGCTGAGGAGGAAAAAAAGGTCAACGCAATTTTATAATTAGATTTTTTATCTTTTAATTTTTTTATTAATGGTAGAGATTGCTCGTATTCACCAAGAGACGAACAGTGAAACCATATAACATTTGAGCCAAGTGTTTTATTTTTTTTTATAGATCTCATTGTTCTTTTTCTCCCGATAACAAAATCTTTCAATTTATGGCTGAATGGAGATGAAATTCTAATACAAACCCAAACTATCTTTAAAAGAAAATTATATAAAAGATTCAAAATATTTTTTTTTCAAATTTAGTTAAATAAAGTTTGAAATAGTTTTTAATCATTTGTAATTACTTTTGATATTTGATTATTTTTGAATGAAATTTTTTTATGAAAAAAATAAATATGGTTGACCTTGCAGGTCAATATAGTGCAATCGAAAATGAGGTAAACGAAGCAATAAAAGATGTTATAAATACAACATCCTTTATCAATGGACCATCAGTATCAATTTTTCAAAAAAATCTTGAAAATTATCTAAGTATAAAAAATGTTATTCCTTGTGCTAATGGAACTGATGCGCTTCAAATAGCGTTAATGAGTCTTGATTTAAAACCTGGAGATGAGGTTATTACAGTTGATTTTACATTTGCCTCAACCGTTGAAGTGATTTCCCTGTTGAATTTAACACCTGTTTTGGTTGATATTGAAATTGATACTTTTAATATTGATATTAAATCACTTGAATCTGCAATAACAAAAAAAACTAAAGTTATTATTCCTGTTCATTTGTTTGGACAAGCAGCTAACATGGAAAAAATAATGCTAGTAGCAAAAAAATTTAATTTACATGTTATTGAAGATACAGCGCAAGCTCTAGGTGCAATCTATAGATTTTCGAGTGGAAAAAAACAAAAAGTTGGAACAATAGGAACAATTGGAACTACATCATTTTTTCCTTCAAAAAATCTCGGCGCTTATGGTGATGGAGGTGCTATTTTTACTAACGATGATCAATTAGCAAAAAAAATTCGTGGAATTGTAAACCATGGAATGTATGAAAGATATCATCATGAGATTGTTGGAGTAAACTCTCGGTTAGATTCTATTCAGGCTGCAATTTTAAATGTTAAATTAAAGTTTCTGGATCAATACAATAATTCAAGAAAAATTGCAGCATCAAAATACTCAGAATTATTATGTAACAACAATAAAATAAAAATACCCAAAGTAGTTGGTGATAATGACTCACATGTCTTTCATCAATATACAATTATATTAAATTCAAAAGAAAGAGATGAATTAGTAGAATATTTTGTGCAAAATCAGATTCCTTATGGAATTTATTATCCAATTCCTCTACATAAACAAAATGCATACAAAAGCGATAGATTCTCAGAGAATGATTTTAAAAACACCATTAATCTCTGCAAATCTGTAATTTCATTACCCATGCATACGGAATTAAACAATGAACAAATTAATTTTATATGTAGTAAAATCATCAGTTTTTTGAAATAAAATTTTTGTAGTTTAGTTTAAAAAGTAAAAATGAAAAACTTTTTATTTATCCTATTTTTTAGCTTTTTCATAAAAGTTCAATCTCAACAAACGTATATATATTGTGGCAATTTATTTGACTCGAAATCTGGAAAAGTCATAAAAAATAGAACTATAATTATAGAAAAAGAAAAAATTCTTTCGGTCGAAAAAGGATTTATACTCCCAAAAAGTAACGATACTAAATTAATTGATCTTAAATCTAAAACTGTAATGCCAGGGTTTATTGATATGCACGTGCATATAGAGGGTCAGTCAAGTAAAAATTCTTATTTAAACGAATTCACTCTTAACGACTCAGACATTGCATATGATGCGGCTATTTTTGCCAATAAAACCCTAATGGCAGGCTTTACAAGCGTTAGAGATGTTGGTGGAAGGGGTGTTAATGTTTCTCTTAGAAATGCAATAAATCAAGGTAAGGTTTCAGGTCCAAGAATTTTTACTGCTGAGAAGGCAATTGGAACAACAGGTGGACATGCAGACCCAACCAATGGTTATAAAAACGAATTAGTTGGTGATCCTGGACCCAAGGATGGT
>ERZ802830.5010-NODE-5010-length-10337-cov-16.8494_pt1 | contig 10337 bp, 12 predicted proteins | sample MGYA00345654_ERZ802830 | MGnify/ENA primary metagenome ERZ802830 (study PRJEB30503, sample SAMEA104212375) | marine metagenome | biome: Westerlies Biome; feature: [SRF] surface water layer (ENVO:00010504) within the epipelagic zone...; material: water...
GCATTAGAAAATAATTTGTTTCCTGTAAATTCTTAATCATGAAGTTATAATTTAGTAATGCAAAAAGATATTGTAGTTCAGAACAAAGAAATTATCTCTGTAGGGGAATTGAACAGATCAGCAAAGTATTTATTGGAAGATGCTTTCACTAATATATCAGTGATTGGAGAAATATCTAATATGTCGAGGCCAAGCTCAGGTCATATATATTTCACTTTAAAAGATGAGGATGGTGCTATTGGATGTGCAATGTGGAGGTCACAAGCATCTAAACTTAATTTTAAACCTGAAGATGGTGATAAGTGCATCTTAAAAGGTCAAGTAAGTCTTTACCCTGCAACGGGTCGTTATCAATTAATGGTTAAATCAATTGAACAGGCCGGCTCAGGAAATTTAATGCATCAATTTGAACAACTTAAAAATAAATTAGATTCTGAAGGTTTGTTTGATTTATCAAAAAAATTATCATTGCCAGATTCACCTACGCACATTGGAGTAATAACTTCACCCTCCACAGCTGCTTTTCAAGATATTTTAAGCACCATTAAAAGAAGAGCACCCTCTTCACAAGTATCGCTTAGTCCTGCAATTGTTCAGGGAGATACTGCCGCAGTAAGTTTAATAAGAGCCTTAGATAGAATTATAAAATTTAATGACAACAATCCAAATAACATCATTGATGTTGTTGTTATATCTAGAGGTGGTGGATCAATAGAAGATTTATGGTGTTTTAACAACGAAGACCTTGCAAGGCAAATTGCTGCATTTCCAATACCAGTTATTTCAGGGGTTGGGCACGAAATTGATTTTACTATTTGTGATTTTGTTTCAGATATGCGAGCTCCAACCCCTACAGCATCAGCCGAGATAGTTACAGAATTTAGCTTCCAAGTCTATGATAAATTAAATGAAATTCAGAGTGATTTGCAAAGATCTATAAAAATTTCATTGAAAGACAAACTCCAAAAAATACAATCTTTAAAAGGAAGTATTAAAAGCCCTCTTCTTGTTCTAAGAGAACAGAGTCAAAAAATTGATAGTTATGAGTTTAAACTCAAACAAAATATGAAATTAAATTATTCAAATAATAAACAAAGGTTAAATTTAGTTATTTCAAAGTTTAAAGAAAAAAGTCCAGCTACATTAGTACAAGAATATTACTTAAAAATACTTAATTTAAAAGAATTAATGAAAAGAGGCATTAAATTAAACCTCTCTAAAAATATCTCAGCATTAAAAGAATTTGATAAAAATCTAGATATTTTAAATCCTCTATCAATTCTTGAGAGAGGGTACTCAATAATTCAAAATAAATCAGGTATTTCAATTAAATCTATATCTGAAGTTGAAACTGGCGATGTCCTTACAGCAAGACTTAATAAAGGCTTTATCGATGTTGAAGTTAAGAATAAAAAAAATGTATAAAAATGCATTTACTTGTTTAGTATTTTTATATTCATTTAGACTATTCAGTGAGATTAATATAGATCCAGGAGAAATATTTTTCATAAAAGTTGCTGATTGCCCAGAAATTAAAACAAGAGAAGAGCTTTTCATAAATTTTGAAGGAATTGAATATGCAATTCTGCCAGCACCCTTCTCAAAAAAAGAATTAACACTTAGTGATTATTGTCTTCCAGTAAAAGTAAAAAAGAAACGATTTGGTGAATCAAGAATTACTATTGAAGATACAGCAATGGTTGATTTAAGTAAAAGTGATTCTGATAGAGCATTTAAAGAATCAAAGTTAATTAAACAATCTTTAAATACGTACTCAAAAGATTTGAAACCATCTCTAAAATTTATATCTCCGGTAAACGGAATAATTTCAAGTCGCTATGGTAAGCAAAGGTATATCAATGATAAGCCCAGATCACCCCATTTAGCTTTAGATATTGCAGCAGCAGACGGCACTTCAATTATCGCTCCTTCAACAGGAAGGGTTGTTTTGATTGGTGACTTTTTTTATTCTGGGAATTATCTTATTCTTGATCATGGTAATGGCTTATTATCTTCATATAGTCATATGTCCTTGGTTCATGTGAGTGAAGGTGAGATTGTAAATCAAGGAGATGTGATAGGAGAAGTTGGATCTACTGGAAGAGTTACAGGCCCTCATCTTCATTGGTCAGTATATCTATCTAAAAGTAGAATAAATCCTGAATCTTTAATTCAAGATAATTATTTAGAAAGTTTATTTAACAGATTCTAAAATAGAATTCAGGCTATCTCTTGTTTGAGGTCTAAATAAAGATTTTACTAACTCCCCTTCTGGATTAATAAAGAATGTTGCAGGAACTGCTGGGGGTGTTTGAATATTCCATATTTCTCTTGGATGAGAGATTAATGAGGGTAAGGAAATTTTGAATTTATTCGCAACAGGAGCTAAGTCCTCTCTATCAAGCTCATCAAAATTAAATACATAAACAGCGATATCTTCATTATCCTCGGCAAATTCAAATAACTCAGGTAACTCTTTAATACATGGAGCACACCAGTCTGCCCAATAGTTAATGACAACCCACTCACCTTTTAGCTTATCGATAGATGTATTTTGTCCGTTATAAACCTCTATATCATTTTTTTGGCAACTGAATAAAATGAGGAGACATAAGAAGGGTATAATTTTAGCTTTCATGAATATCATAATAGGCTAAAAAATTAATATGGAAAATAAATATTTATTAATTCTTTTTTATTCTGCGGGGGGCTCTGTGCGAAATATTGCTCATGCTATTGCTGATGGAGCAGATGAGCATAACTTAAATGTAAAAATAAGAACGGTTCCTAAAGTATCTGAAGTGTCAGAAAAGATTGAATCTGTAATACCTAAAAAAGATGAAATATATTGCACAAAAGATGATCTTATAAATTGCAGCGGATTAGCATTAGGCTCTCCAACAAGATTTGGCTCGATGGCATCACCCTTAAAGTATTTCTTAGATTCTACAGGAGATCTATGGGCATCAAACGCTCTAGAAAATATTCCAGGTATTGTATTTACTTCAACAGGTTCTATGCATGGCGGCCAAGAAATGACTCAATTTAACTTATTAACTTATATGCTTCACCATGGAATGATTATTCTTGGATCTCCTTATTCAATCCAAGAGCTCAATGAAACTAAATCTGGCGGAACACCCTATGGCCCGTCTCATGTTGAAAGTTTTAATAACTCCAATAAGTTAACCCCTCATGAATATGAAATTTCAAAATTGACTGGTTCTAGAATTGCTAAATTTATAAATAAATTTAATGATTAATAGCCAAAATTTAAAAATTTATACATTTACTTTAATATTTTTATTAATTTTCATTAAATTGTTAACAGTCCTAGACGGAAGAACTGGGCAGTTCTTTTTTGTTTTTTGGTCATCTCCCTTTTTAATCTTTATGCCTTTTGCTAGCATGCTTTCAATAAAATCATATCAAAGCTTTGCTTTTGTTCTTTTAATTTATTTTATGTCATCTTCGTTGAGAGTTTTTGGTATTACTCCTTACATATATGATTTATTAGAATTAATTTTAATAGTCTTATTTTTTATACTATCTATTTTTGCTCCTAAAATAATCCGAAAAAAAATGTAAAGCTTGCTTTACATAAAGAATATACTAATTTATTATCATTGACCTTATTTGGAGAAAAATATGTCTGACAAGAAATCAATATGGGCTACAGCTGATAACTTTTTAACTAAAACTAGAAAGATTATTATAAATTCAGTTACAGCTTTACTATTAATAGTAATAACTTTTTCAATCTTGGGTGGTGTTGGCTCAATGTTCAGCGGCTCAGATGAAATTGATACAGAGAATAAAGTTTTATGGTTTAAGCCTATTGGTGTCGTTGTTGACTCTGAAGTTAGAAGTGGCGGAAACATTGATATTGATGCCATTCTGGGAAGCGGCGTTTCTGTGAAACAGCATGAATTACAAGATTTATTGGATGTTTTAGATAGTGCTGCAACAGACAAAAATCTTTCTGCAGTTTATGTGAATGTTTCTGAACTTGGAATGTATTGGGCATCAGCATTTAAATTAGCAGAAGCTGTTAGAAATGTTAAAGAAAGTGGAAAAAGAGTTATTGCTTATGCTGAGCAATATAATAATTCATCATATTTAATTAGCTCTCAAGCTAACGAAGTTCTCATAAATGAATATGGTCAAGTTAGTGCCTTTGGTTTTTCAAGAAAAAGAGAATATTACAAAGACTTATATAAAAATTTAAAAATAAATTACAACGTATTTACCGCAGGTGATTACAAGTCTGGTCCTGAACCATATACAAGAGATTCAATGTCTGAAAATGATAAATTAGCTTGGAATGAGTTTGCTAATCCAATGTGGGAAAAGATGACAGGCATGATGGAAGAAGGAAGAGAAATCCCAAATGGCTTTATACAAGAATATGGTGATACGGCAATTGATCTCATGACAGAAAATCCTGAAACTGCTCAAGTAGCGCTTGAATTGGGTTTGGTTGATATGGTTGTTACTAGAGAAGGAATAAAGGCTTGGATGTTCGAAGAATATCCAAATGAAGATAATGATGCATACTCTTTTCCAGACAGTGTTTCAATATATGATTATTTATCAACAATTGAAAAAGAAGAAGAGACTTCAAAAAATAAAATAGCAGTCATTAATGTTGAGGGTGCAATTATGACTGGGGAAGCAGCATATGGCGTCGCAGGGTCTGACACTATAGTAAAAAATATTCAATCAGCAACGAAAGACAAGAGTGTTAAAGCAATGGTTCTTCGTGTTAATAGTCCTGGTGGAGATGTGTGGGCAAGTGAATTAATCACTAATGCCTTAAATGAATTTAAAGAAACAGATAGACCAATTATTTCCTCTATGGGAGACATTGCTGCATCAGGTGGAGTTTGGGTTACAACAAATTCTGATGAAATCTGGGCAGAAGAAGATACCTTAACTGGATCAATTGGAGTTTATGGAATTGTTCCAACATTAGATGGTATATATGATTGGGCTGGTATAAAAGTAGATGGGGTTAGCTCAACTAAAGCTGGTGAGTGGGATGAAAGAGAGGCTATGCCTGAAAATATAACCAATCTAATTCAATCAAGTATAGATAGAACTTATAATAAGTTTGTTTCTAAGGTAGCTGAAAATAGAGGAATGTTATATGAAGATGTACTTCCTATTGCTGGTGGAAGAATATGGGCAGGATATAAGGCTCTAGAGCTGGGGCTTGTAGATAAAATTGGTGATCTTGAAGATGCCTTAAAATCTGCAGCAAAGCTTGCAGAAATCGAAGACTTTACAGTTAAAACTTATAGAAAACCTATAGACCCATTTGAACTATTTTTAAATGAGCTACTAGAAAATATTAACTTAACAATTGATGTTGACCCTAGATTAAGGTTGATACATGAGAGCTTAGAAAAACATTCAAAGATTATTGATCCCACTAAAAGAAATGTTTTAGCTTATTGTTTTGAATGTGAATTTAAATAACTTCCTTTATTAAAGGTATTGTAATTTTTCTTTTCATTTCCATTGAGAGCTGATCAAGGCTCTCAAGGATTTGAACCAAATCAGAAATATTTCTATTAGCATAGGTAAGTAAATACTGTGCCTCTTTAGAACCTAATTCTATAGATCTTAGGTTTGCTATATGCTTTAGTGCAGATAAGATCTCATCATCAGCAAGAGCATAAAGCTCATGACTTTGAATTTTTCTTAGTCTTGAATCTAAATCTTTAAGTTCAAAATTCATAACATCAATATTTTTAGAGGATGTAAAAATTAATCTATTTTCAGAATTGAGTGATCTATTAATAAGATTAAACAACCCTATTTCCCATACCTTGTTGCCAACTATACTTTCAATTCCATCAATACAAACCAACTCCATACTCTCTAATGATTCAAGAATATCAACACTGAGTTCTTTAGCCTGCTTCATGGGTAAATAGAAAGATGATTTGCCTTGATTGATGAAATGATTACATAAGGCCTGAAGTAAATATGTTTTTCCTGAATCTTTGGTGCCGAAAATCAATAGATCATCTTTAAAGGTATTATTCTGAAGTAAAGATAATAGATGCTTATTTAATTTGCTTGCATAAAAGCTATCAAAGGAGGACTTATTATCTTTATTCCATGGGAAAGTAAGTTGTTTTGGATTACTCATTATGATATTTATTTATGCTTAAGAACCAATTTCTGGCATACACAATAAGGCTAAGCAAAGTAACTATTATTATAAAAATATCTAGCGCCATTAATGAAAAGGCGATATCAAATATTTCAAAAATGAAAACAACAATAATATATGCTATTTGAAGACCTGTCGTAAGTTTTCCTAAAATATTTGGCAAAGGTGTTTCTGATTCAATCAGTGTCATATGAACTGCTGCACCAAGGAGAATTGCGATATCTCTTCCAATAAATATTACAAATATATATAAGGGAATATATGAATTAATCCAAAGAAAAAAAATTGTACCTGATAATAATAACTTATCAGCTACAGGGTCTAATATAGTACCTAAATAAGTTTGCCAATTCATTTTTCTTGCAAGAAATCCATCTAAAGCATCAGTCAACGAAGCAATTACGAAATACCCAAGACTTATTAAAAAATTACTCATTAAAATATTATTTAAAATTGGGTAAATAAGCCCTATTCTTACTATTGATAAAAGATTTGGAATAAAAATAAAATATTTACTCATTTTAGATATATTAAATTAAGTTGCTTATTGTTTTTATAATCATTAATTTTAAAAAAGCTATTATTTCTGATGTCTCTATTTAAAGAAGAGGCGTCACCCATAATATTTGCTTTATATCTAATTATATTATTTTTAAAACTAAGAATCTCTAAATCTGTTATACCCATCAATGTCAACAATTTATCTTTTGAAATTTTATAATCTTCATAGGAAGATATTCCCTGAATATCAATAGTTATTGAAAAAACAATAGAGGTATCAATTATTAAATCTTCAAGAGCTTTAGAAATAACAGATTCTACATGTTCCAAAAAGATACTCTCGATATCTTTTTTATATAACTTGTTTGAGATGGAACGCTCAAGGTCACCTAAAAATGACCACTCATTCAGTCCGATATTTATTAGTTTTATATCTACAAGTTCATCAAAATTATATTTAGAAATTAAATAGTCTTTAGGTGAAGATAAAATATTGCTATTTGATAAAACTTTTTGGTCTTCGAGATCTAAAATTGGTATCTCTAAAAAAAGCCCTCTTTGCTTTGAAAGTCTATCAAGAGTATTTATAAAAATAGTATCTAAACCATTTTTGGCTTCTTGTGAAACAAAGTAAGATGATTCTGCGCCTGACTCTATCTCAATTAGAAAAAGTACTACTGGTCGTGAGTAGCCAATAATAGGTATAGATAAATCTTTGAACTTTGAGATAACTTTATCTTGATTAAATTTTACTTCTAAGAAACTCACACCATCAAAGTTTTTAATAGAATAACTAGTAATAAAGTCTTTTCTAGCAGAACCAGAGTTTATAATTCTCCATATATTTGAGGGTGAGTTTGATCCACTAATTCTAAATATAAGGTTATTGAATGATGAATTAATAGATGATTCTATTTTAGAAGAATTTTCAATAGGCGCATATATAGTAAAAAGTTCCTTAAATTCCTTTCCAAAGGACTGATTAGAAAAGATAATAAGAACTACTATAAAATGTTTAATAAAATTGTTATGCATTTCTTTCACAATGAGTATTCTAAATGACAAAAGAAATTATAGAAAATGATCCTTACAAATCTGCTGGTGTTGATATTGATGCTGGTAATAATCTTGTTGATCTTATTAAGAAAGATGTTGCTTCAACACACACACCTAATGTACTTGGAGGTATTGGGGGTTTTGCTGGCATGTTTAAGCTTGATAAAGAGTATAACAACCCAATTTTGGTTGCATGTACAGATGGAGTTGGCACGAAGGTGGCTCTTGCACAAGATGCAAATAAATTAGATGGTATCGGTCAGGATCTGGTTGCAATGTGTGTAAATGATTTAATAGTATGTGGAGCTAAACCTTTATTTTTTCTTGATTATTTTGCTTCATCAAAACTGGAAGTTAGCGAGGCAGCTAAGGTAATCAAAAGTATAGCTAATGCTTGCAATGATTCTGGCTGTGCATTACTTGGCGGTGAGACTGCAGAGATGCCTGGTCATTATGTAGGAAAAAATTTTGATCTAGCTGGTTTTTCTGTTGGATGCGTGGAAGAAGATAAAGCTATAGATGGTTCAACTATTAAAGAAAATGACGTTTTAATTGGAATAGAATCTAGTGGACCTCACTCAAATGGCTTCTCACTTATAAGAAAAATAATTAAAGATGCGGATTTAAGTAAAGAAGAGTATGAGAGTATTGTAGAGCTTACCCTTAAACCTACTCATTTATACCCTAATATAATCATGGATCTTATTAAGAAATTTGATATTCATGGTATGGCTCACATCACTGGTGGAGGTTTAACAGAAAATATTCCTAGGTCTATTCCAGAAAATCTATCAGCGTCTATTGATACTAGTTCTTGGGCTATGCCTGAGATTTTTAAATGGCTCCAAACTAATGGAAGCCTTGAAGATGAAGATATGTTTAGAATTTTTAACTGCGGTATTGGCATGATTCTTATAGTTAAAAAAGAGGATTCTGAGAGAGTGCTTGAAGAAATTAAAAATCATGATTTTAACTCTTTTAATATTGGTAAAATAATAAATAAAGAAAGTAATAATTCAGTAGTTTTTAAATAAATAAATTAATGAAAAATATTGTTGTTTTGATCTCCGGAAGTGGAAGCAACCTTCAAGCTATTATTGACAATTGCAATACAAAATATATCAATGCTGAAATAACTTGTGTAATTAGTAACAACCCAGGTGCTTATGGATTAGAAAGAGCCACTTCTGCAAATATTAATAGCATTGTAATTAATAATAAAGATTATAAATCGAGAAGTTGTTTTGATTCTGAGCTAATAAAAGTTCTAGATGATTTAAACCCTGATCTAATTGTTCTTGCAGGCTTTATGAGAATACTTACAGAAAAATTAACAAGCAAGTTTTTTGGAAAGATAGTCAATATTCATCCTTCACTTTTACCAAAATATCCAGGCTTAAATACTCATCAAGAAGTTATTAATAATAAAGATAAGATTCATGGCGTTTCAATTCATTATGTTTCTTCTAAACTTGATTGTGGTCCATTGATTGCCCAGGGAGAAATCAAAACAAAAGCATATGAAAATATTAACCATCTTATTAAAAGAATTCATAAAATAGAGCATATAATTTACCCAGAAGTTATTAAATACATATGTGATGATCGAATCTCAATTGAGTCAAATCAAGTCAAATTTAATAATATAAATACAATAAATTCTATTATTTATAATAAATATGAAGTGTAAAATCTTACTAATTCTTGTTTTAAGTTTTCAAATCAATGGGCTTGAGCTGCCACCGTATGAAGCTAGATATTCATATGAATCTGATGAAATCAATATAGAGGGAATAAGGAGGTTTTCCAAAAACTCTAATGGCTTTAGCTTAAGTTTTAAAGCAAAAAATTTGCTTGCATCTATGGGTTTCGAGTCTAGTTTTTTAATTGAAAGTTCTCAAATAACCTCGAAAAATTATTTTATTAAAGTAAGACCTAAATTTGTTAATAGAGATCAAGAGATAACCTTTAACTATGATGATAAAATTATTAGCTCTATTGGCAGGGATGCTTGGGAACAATCTTTAGATCAAGCTATGAAATCAGCAGATCCTATGAATGCTCAAATTCAAATTAGATTAAACCTTTTAAGGGGTATGCAAGAATTTACAATAAAATTATTGGAAATAAAAAATGGAGAAATTGAAGATAATTTTTATAAGATTATGAAAAATGAACCCTGTTCATTAGGTGAAAATAGCTACGATTGTATTGTTTTAAAAAGATTCAGAGAAAAAGAAAATAGAGAAACTTTATACTATTTAATACCTGATCTTGATTATATGTTTCTTAAAATAATAGATAGTGGTCCTGAAAGAAACCAAAAGCTTGAATTATTAGAAATACTAAGTCTTGGGTAGAGTTACTCCAGTTTGTCCTTGATACTTCCCGCCTCTATCTTTATAACTTGTTTCGCATTCTTCATCTGATTCAAAAAAAAGCATTTGTGCAACACCTTCGCCTGCATATATTTTTGCTGGAAGATTGGTTGTATTTGAAAACTCCAGGGTTACATGGCCCTCCCACTCTGGCTCAAGAGGAGTTACATTCACTATAATTCCACATCTAGCATATGTAGATTTTCCAAGACATATTG
>ERZ802830.5011-NODE-5011-length-10337-cov-9.54075_pt1 | contig 10337 bp, 9 predicted proteins | sample MGYA00345654_ERZ802830 | MGnify/ENA primary metagenome ERZ802830 (study PRJEB30503, sample SAMEA104212375) | marine metagenome | biome: Westerlies Biome; feature: [SRF] surface water layer (ENVO:00010504) within the epipelagic zone...; material: water...
CATCGCGGCCCGGGGATTCTACGAAATCTTCAATATCCATCTGTCTGTCCTATCTTGCTGTGTGGCTTGATGAGAAAGGGTCAAATGACCCTCAGATATAATAATACATTAGCTCCAAGGAAAAGGGCTGCTTGAGGTCGGGTGCAACTCCCCCTTGGCAAACCGATCGAAACGGAACGGTTTCAAAAGCTCTTGTTCGCTGCCCATTATCTCGTCGGCCACCAAACGCCCTACTCCCAACATTTTATATCCGTGGTTACTGTCGGCTATGATCGAAACATTCTGTCTGAAACGGTCAAATACGGGGAAGCTGTCAGCGGTGAAACATCCAATACCACCCGATTCTTCGCGGTGATATTTTGGCATCATACCTTCGAACCGCTTATGGCAATGTGCCAACGCCGAAACCCACATATGTGCAAAATCCTTGGATGAAATGAACTCAGGGCTCGAGGGGCCATAAGGATCAATCGCCACGTCGTTGACGGGGGTATTAACTTTGTAAGGGGCTGCACCGCCTTGAATGCCGTTAAAATGCCAATCAGGCTTGTAATAAATGCCCCATAATTCATCGGTCACCAGCGATCCATCGACATCAGAATAAAGCGGCGCGTCTGTATCCACATGGATAACCGGCGGCATCTTTCCATCATTGCTCATTAAGGTTTCAGGCGGCACAGTCAGCACGCCCTCCTCCAATTGCCAATAACGCCACATATCCACGTTCGGATGTGTCTGACCCGTCAGATCTTTGACTGTTATCTGGCTTGGCAAGTCCAACATAGACCAGAAATCGCGCACCCAAGGACCTGTGCCAACCACCACCTGCTCACAAGTGACCGGTCCCTTATTGGTCTCAACTCCGCGCACCGCGGATGATCCGTGCTCATAGGTAAAGCCCAAAACCTCGACACCTGTGATTATCCGCACTCCAAGGGCTTCAACTTTTTTCGCCAATCCGTACATCGCCGGCGTGTTGTTGGCATAGCCACCGCGCTTTTCATGCAGCACAGATGTGATGCCTTGGGCCTGCCAATCGCTGAAGATATCCTTCATATAGGCCGTACAAGCAGACGCGCCTTCTATGAAGGCGCTGTCATATCCGATGGCCTGCTGCTCGGCGTGGATCTGCGCCACATCCTCATGCATCGATTCACAGGAAATCTGCATATAACCGACCGGATGATAGCAAAACGCATCTGGATCACTTTCCCAGACCCCAACCGAATGCGCCATTAATTTGCGCATCGCGGGTTGAAAATAGTTATTGCGCACCACTCCGCAGGCAATGCCTGTCGCACCCGATGCGATCCCGCTTTTGTCTAAAACGACAATGCGGCCCTCAACGTTTTCGCCGGCTTCAGTCAATTTTTCCGCAAGGCGCCAAGCACATGACAATCCATGAATACCTGCGCCTATAACAACAAAATCCGCGTGTTTGGGAAAGGCCATGCCCGATCTCCTGTTCACAAGTCTGATTTGTACCAAAAATAAACCAATAATACAGCACTTTTGACATTTTATCTATTTTACACACTAATACAACGTATTTTGGACGAAAAATTGAAATTTAAATTTTTATTGCACTTAAATTTTTTATTTGGTACATTTTTGGTACATAAGAGTCATACGGTCGGGATACAATAAAATGAAATATGGTGCTGTTGAAATCGCTGGCGAAATCACGCGTGAAATTCTTGCAGATGTTTATCTACAGAAAGAAAGATTGCCTTCGGAACGCAAGCTCTTAGAACGTTTTGGCTGTGCCAGGGGAACGATCAGGCAGGCACTTTCTTTACTTGAAGATAGGGGGTTGATCGAAATCAAACCCGGCAGTGGCAGCTATTTCATTCACCAACATAAAACTCGTAACATTACGGGAATTGACCAGGCCCGCCCGCTTGAATTGATCGACGCCAGATTCGCTCTTGAGCCCCATATTTGTCGGTTGGCAGTGCTCCAAGCGACCGGACGTGACCTTGAACAGGCCGAATCACTTTTGCTCGAGATGGAAAACTGCAACGATGACATGATTAAATTTGCCACTGCAGATGCGGCCTTTCACGTGCTGCTGGCCGAGACCACCGAAAACTCGATTTTGATATGGGTGGTTCAGCAAATCAATAGCGTTCGCGCCCACAAGCAATGGGAGAGAATGCGCAATCTGACGCTCACTCCGCCCATGGTGGCCAGCTACAACCGCCAACATCGCGAAATCTTCAATGCCATTGCCGCACGGCAACCGGAACAGGCGGCCGATGCAATGAAACGCCATCTTGATGAGGCGCGGCGATCATTAACCCAAGCCGTATCCGACGGGACAAGCTGATTCCATTCACCCACTGGCTGATATCAGCCTAAATTGCCCCAGTCCCCTAACTGTACAAACGCATGAGCCCATTCTTATCCAACCGACCTCGCAGGCCAATACAGATGATCGCGCAGTCACTATGGGGGCACTTCCCTCCGGCACCGCGGCAAGCTGCCAGCGCGATCCAACCACTTGCAACAGCGTATGGCGGCCATCTTGATTGCAGATAAATCCCTTTGCACAAATTACCCCATACATTTGACTGGCCAACGCCTGTGCCAATAGGACAGCGTCAGTGCCTGCTTTCGGCCTAAACACGAAACTATCGAACAGCGTCACCGCGGGATACGCCACATCCGCAGGACGCTTGCGCGGAACGCCACCCAATATAGCATCAAGCGGCACCCTGGCATGTCTGGCTGGCACCTGCCGGGCCTGCGGCGCCTTTTGCGTCAGCCAATGCTCTAAGCTGGTCCGCTCAGGGCCTTCGATTAAATCAATCTTGTTGACGATCAAAAGATCTGCCTCGGTCAGTTGGCGCTGCACAGTGTCACCAATATAGATGTCTTCAAACGCCGTCTTCACGGTCTCTGCATCGACCAACACAACGATACCGTTCGATTGAACCCCCGGCAGAACGGTTAAGCTGGTGTCAATCGCTGCAGGTATCGCCACGCCTGAGGCCTCGATTAAAATATGATCCGGAGGCGGCTTGAACGCACTTATATCCATCAAAGCCGCCGAAAAGTCATCTCCGAACGAACAACAAATACAGCCGCCTGCGATCGAGATAATATCGTCCTGTTCAGCCTCTATGAGATCTTCATCAATCGAAAGAGCCCCAAATTCATTGACCAAGACTGCCAGACGCATGCCATTGGCAGTGCGTAACAGGTGATTGATCAGAGTGGTTTTACCAGCCCCCAGATAGCCGCCGATCACCGTGACGGGTAAAGTAAGCGGCACCCCAGTAGACATGCGTCTCACTGCTTTTATCACAGCGCAGTGACCGGAAAAATCCGCCGCCGCCCCCTGCACCGTCCCCCAAACGCCAATATCTTTCAGGGGTGCATCCTCGACCGCCGAGGGGTCGGCTTCAAGCACAGCGAAATCAGCGTGTTTTCCGACCTCGATCGAGCCAACCTCGTGATCAAGTTGCAGCGTATAGGCCGCTCCCAAGGTGATCGCATAAAGAGCCTCGGCGACAGTGATCTTCTCAGCTGCTCCCTGCACCCATCCCGAAGCAGTGCGCCGGTTAACCACACACCACGCCGTAAAAAGTGGCCCCAACGGGGTCACTGGCGCGTCGCAATGGATTGCCATTGGAACGCGTTGATCCAATGCGGTGCGACAGGCATTCATCCGCAGGGCGCGGTCGGGGCCCACAGTCAAAGCGTAATGCGCATCCCCCCAGTAAAAATGGTGATTGGCAAACAGATTTACGCACACACCCAAAGTCCGCATCTGGCGAAATTGGGCGCGATCGGCCAGTTGGCAATGTTGCAGGGTAAAGCGGTGGTCGCGATGGGGGTGCGCCTTGAGGGCTGGGCCAAGCATTTCCAGCGCCAAGTCAATGGCTTGATCGCCATTGGTATGGGTGTGTACCGAACCGCCGCCTGCAACGCCAGATGATAGATTTCTGACAGTTGCTCCGGGGTGATATACCAAAGCCCGTTCGGGGCACCATTATAATATCCAGGCCAGCGCATCCGAGCTGAAAATCCATGAATAGATCCATCAACAACAATTTTGATTTTTCCCAACCGCAACCGGTCAGTGGATCGTTTTGCCAGTTTGCGAACCCGTGCGACCAAGTCTTTGGGCGACAGGCCAATAAAAAATTTTAGTGGGACCAAACGTGCTGGAAAATCTTCTGCACTCGTAACCTTTTCCATCATCTCAACAGTCTCATCGCTCAGCCGCGATGCCAGATCTGTCATTGTTGTCACACCTGCACGCACGCAACGTTTCGCGAAATCCTGCAAACCCTGCGCATCTGCATCGGTCAGCGACCGGTCAAACCCAACATAACCTGCGACCGACATTATCACTTCTGGCCCCTTTAACTCTCCTGTTGGCAGGCCATCATCATCCAGCAGAATACCCGGATGATTAATACCAGAGGTAAGCAAACCCGCCAATGAAAGAGCTTTGGTATTCACATTCAATATATGTCCAGACGCATGCAGAATCCCGATGGGCCACGTGGCGGACACACGGTCAAGATCACGCCGCGACAGACGTTGGTTCCCCATGTAAATTGGATCTAGTTGCCAACCAGACAGCGGCGCATCGCACTCATCTAGCTGCTACTCGGCCTCAGACAAACGCACCAAGACGGCCTCAATTGTTGTCAATCCCGACCAGATTTTTCCCTCTGGGTCCATCCGGTCAAAATAACCACAGTAGGTTTTACGCCAGAAACTGCCCTCCATCGCATGGGCATGCCCCTCGACAAATCCCGGCATCAGAACTTTATCTGCAAACCGCTCATCAAGACTGTAGGCTCCCCAAGCCTTTAGCTCCGCCAGCGCCCCCACACCAAGAATGCGCCCCTCTCGCACCGCCACATGGGTCGCCTCCGGTCGGGACGGATCCATAGTGATTATTTTTTTGCTGAAAAAATTGTCGTGGTCATAATGCGACCTTGAAATTAATACCGCTATCAGCCGAGCATATGGTACAGTCAATAAATCTAAAAATACTTTTACCGTCTCAATAAAGTTCTTTTTATAGTGGAATACCCGGTGCTGAATTTTACCCTCAAGCAGCTGCGTTATGTTGAAGCCGCAGGAAGACTGGGATCAATCGCCGGTGCTGCAAGCAAGTTAAATATCTCGCAATCTTCCATCACTGCGGCCATTGATGTCCTCGAGGCCGAGCTCGGTTATGATTTATTCCTGCGCACTCCGGCGAAGGGTATTCATCCAACGTCTGCAGGGTTTGAGACCCTGAAATTGATCCGCAGCTATCTTGATCAGACATTACATTTCGAGGCTGATTTACTGTCTGTGGGTGGCGCCGAGACCGGTTTTGTTAAGCTGGCCTGTTATTCGACAGCCGCCCCAAACTTTCTGCCACCCGTTCTGAAATCAATCACCACACGCTTTCCAAACCTGTCGCTCAGCATGCTTGAGGGCCATATGGAGATGATTATCAACTGCCTGGACAGCGGAGAGGTCGATCTTGTGTTCACTTATGAACGATCCGTCGATCACCGGCATACGTTTCACGCTCTGTTCGCCGCACCGCCCTATGCATTAATCGCCATCACCGATCCGTTATCGCAGCAAACCGAGGTGACACCCGCCCAGCTTGCGACCCGCCCCATGGTCTTATTAGATTTGCCCTTCACGCGTGATTATTTCACCAGCCTGTTCGACGGCATGCAGGGCGTACCAACTGTAGCGCATTCCACGCGGTCATCAGAAATGGTGCGGGCGCTGGTTTCGGCAGGGTTCGGCTTTTCAATTTTAAACATCCGCCCCTTAGAATACGGCCAAGGTGTAGCTGAAAACACGGCCTATCACGCGCTGCCCATCCGACCTGCCGGTACGGCACCCATATTTGGCATTGCGACCACTGCGACTGTAAAACAACCCAAGATAGTGCTTGCCTTCATTGAGACCTGTCTTAACCTTAAAGCACAAGGCGCTTTTGATCGAATGTTGGTGTTCTGAGGTCTGTATTTTTGCCAGAGTGATAATAACAGTAAGTAGTGGAACTAGCCCCATTAAATCTGTTTTGTATCACAAGAAAACTTGTTTAGCGTTCTCATATCATTTCCAGACGGCATTTTAACACACTGAAATTCACTTCGAAAAACAGGGTAAATGATATGAAAAAAACACTTAATGTACTGTCCGCTGGTGTGTTGATATGCTCTGTCGCACTGGCAAGCGGTCTCACCGCAGAAACGCCAACACGCGGCGGCACGTTGATTGCAACGCTCAACTCAAACGTGCGCAACCTAAACTCGGCTGTACAATCTGGCACTGTGACAGGCTTTCCAGGCGCGCAACTGTTTGCATCGCCCCTGCGCTATGATGAAAATTGGACGCCACAACCCTATCTTGCCGAAAGCTGGAACGTCTCAGGGGATGGTCTGACAGTCACCCTCAATTTGGTCAAGAACGCCACGTTCCACGACGGCCACCCGATCACGTCCAGCGATGTGGCCCTTTCAGTCAAAGTCATTCAAGAAAACCATCCGTTCAAATCAATGTTCGCCCCGGTGGCGTCAGTCGATACACCAGATGAACACACCGCCGTGCTGAACCTCAGCCAACCGCACCCAGCATTGATGTTGGCAATGTCGGGGCAATTGATGTCGATCATCCCTGCACATATCTATGGCGACGGTCAAAACCCGAAAACCCACCCTCGTAATAATAAAGACGTGATTGGGTCCGGGCCGTTCAAACTAGTCAAGTTTAAAAACGGCGAGCATGTGATCGTCGAGCGCTATGACGATTTTTTCCTAGAGGGCCGTCCCTATCTTGATCGAATTGTCATGCGGATTATCACCGACCCGTCAGCACGGGCGATTGCACTGGAAAACGGCGAGGTGCATATGTCGGGCTTTGAGTCACAGGCGCGGATCATCAACCGGTTGAAAAAAGTGGATCATCTGATCACCACCTCCGAAGGCTATGGCGCCATCGGGCCGTTGGATTGGCTAGCGATGAATACCACCAAAGGACCCACTGCAGATGTCCGCGTACGCCAGGCCATCGCCTATGCGGTTGATAAGAACTTTATCCTTAAGGCGATCATGCAAGGCACGGCCATCGAAGCCAGCACTGGCATCCACCCAGACAGCCCGTTTTATACCAGCGATGTCGAAACCTATCCACTGGATTTGGACAAGGCCAACGCCCTGCTCGATGAGGCCGGGTTTGCCAAAGACGTCGACGGAACCCGCTTTGGGCTAACGATCGATTTTGGCTGGCCCGCGCTCAAACCGCACTCCGAATATGTCAAAGCCGCGCTGCGCAAGGCCGGCATCGACGTCACCGTACGCGCCTCGGCGGATTTCCCCACTTGGGCCAAGCGCATGGGTGATATGGATTTTGACCTGAGCTGGGACACCGTATTCAACTGGGGCGATCCGGTGATCGACGTTCACCGCACCTATTTAAGTTCGAATATCGCCAAGGGCGTCTGGTCAAATACCAAAGGGTACGCCAACGCGTGGGTCGATGAGATTTTGGCAGCCGCGGACCGCGAAAACGATGCCGCAAAGCGCAAGGCGCTCTATGCCGAATTCCAGCAGTTAATCGCAAACGAGCTGCCACTCTATGTCACCAATGCACTGCCTTATCACACGGTGTATTCCAATAAGATCGGCAACCCGCCACTTGGGATATGGGCCACAAGCTCGCCGTTGGACAGAACCTATCTGAAACAATGATCGCGCACCCTGTCTGTGGCGTATCAACACCGCCGCAGAGCCCCCTGCTCTCTGGGCCATGTCTTGCCGTGTGGCCCGGATGAGCTTCTTACAGTCTTTAATCACGCGGGTCTTTTATGCCGCCACGCTTTTGTTAGCTGTTCTTGTCCTGAACTTTTCTTTGATACATCTTGCGCCTGGCGATGTGGCAGACACGACTGCACAATCCATGGGCGGCGCAGATGCGCCAGTGATGGCTGAAATACGGGCAGATTACGGGTTGGACCAACCGTATATTATCCAGTTGGGAAGCTATATCGGTAAAGTTATGCAGTTGGATCTTGGCTATTCGTTTTTTTACAATGAAAGCGTTACTGACCTGATCTTACAGCGTTTGCCTGCCACCTTGCTTCTGGTCGTTCTCGCACAGGTTTTGGCACTGTTTATCGGGGTTTTACTTGGGGTCATATCAGCCCAAAACCCCAACGGATTGACCAGCCATTTTGTAACTTTTCTGGCATTGTTTCGATATGCAGCACCAGTATTCTGGACCGGAATTCTGCTTCTGATTGGCTTTTCCTTGAACATTCACTGGTTTCCCGTCGCCGGCATGCGCGAAGTCACGGTCAGCGGCGGTTTTTGGGTGCATTTTGTCGATGTGGTAAGGCACCTCGTTCTGCCAATGCTTACCCTGTCATCAATCTTTATCGCGCTGTATTCACGACAATCGCGCACTACCATGATACATGAGTTGGAATCTGACTATGTGCGCACAGCAATTGCCAAAGGCCTGAGCCAGCGCGCCGTGGTGTACCGCCACGCGCTGAAAAACGCGCTATCGCCGGTCATTAAACGCGCTGGCCTGCAATTCTGTGCTGTTATCTCCGGCGCCGTTTTGGTGGAAACAGTGTTCAGCTGGCCCGGACTTGGCACTTTGGCGTTTCAATCCATTATCGCGCGCGACACCCCAATAATTTTGGGCATCTTGTTCTTTTCAACCCTCGTAGTTGTGGTGGGCAACTTATTGACTGATCTGGCGCTGCGGCTGGTCAATCCGAGGATCAAAGGCACAATATGACCCCAATTCCGCCAACCCCACAACAGGCCCAAAACAAAACCAGCAGCAAAACCCGCCACCCCGCCGCCGAGGCGCGGGGGCGGTTTTGTCAAAACTACGCGGCTGTGGCGGCCCTGATGATGCTAACGACAATCGTAGTCTGCGCAATTTTTGGCCCAGCGCTTTATCCAATAGACCCGTTCGATATGGTTTGGGCACCATTTTCGCCGCCCGGGCAGGACGGGTTTCTGCTTGGGACCGATTATCTGGGGCACGATCTAATGGCCGTCCTGATCCATGGTGCCCGTGTCTCCATCTTAATCGGGTTTGCGGCCGCCTTTATGTCAGTTTTTATCGGGGTGACCGTCGGTGCGCTGGCTGGGTTTTACCTCGGATTGGTCGAAGAGATCCCGATGCGGATTACCGAATTTTTTCAAGTCTTGCCTACCTTGCTGTTCTCTATGGTTATCGTTGCACTGTTTGGTGCCTCTCTGCCGATGATCACTGTCGCTATTGGCGTGGTCAGCTGGACGGCTGTGGCGCGGATCACCCGAGCCGAATTTCTGCACATCAGAGAGCTGGAATACGTGATAGCTTCCCGTGCCTCGGGCACCCGAAATCACCGTCTGATGTTTCGGGTTATTCTGCCCAATGCCCTAGCTCCCATCATCGTACAGGCCGCCCTTATGGTGGGCTCTGCCATTCTTTTTGAGGCCGGGCTGAGTTTTCTGGGGTTAACAGACCCGAATGTGGTCAGTTGGGGACAAGTAATCGGCTCAAACCGGCAATATATTCTGGATGCCAGCTATACGGTGACCGTGCCGGGGCTGGCCATTTTCTTCACCGTATTGTCAATATCCATGGTGGGGGATGGTCTGAACGATGCCTTTAACCCCAAACTGCGAAAGCGCTAAACAGAGGAAACCTAAAATTTCGGGGCCGCATTCGAAGCCTCCGCCAGTTTAGACCAACTGCACCCGCAGGGTCAGCTTCAAGGCTGGGCAAAAGGTCTGTCGCTGCCACAAAACGCATAACTGGGTTGCAATCGGTGTCGCCGTATTGTGCCCATAACAGCCCGTTAGACATGTTCCGAAAGCCCGGCAGTCATTTTATTTCTGGATAGGCTTTAAAAATTTATTTATTAAGGATACCCTGATTTGAATACAAACATTGGCGCAGCATTAACGCACAATCACATACTTATCTATAGTCTCGCAATAAGACACAGAAAATGACAAGCCCCGTAAGGGGTAGCATATCTAATTTACGTCATATTTTAAAAAGGCTTCATAAAAATTGACCAATCCAAGTCTGCTTATTCTTCTTCCCAGCCCCGGCACCGTTCACACACCGTTTTTGACTTCCATGATCGGACTGACTCAAGCCCTGCAACACAAAAAAATTCTCTTCAAAGTAGCGACAATCGAATTATCTGATATCGTGATGTCACGCAATTATCTGATGTCCGTTTTTCTGTCTGACGAAAGGTTCAGTCATGCGCTGTTTGTAGATAGCGATCTCTCCTTTGAGCCAGAACAGTTCTTTCGTCTGCTCGATTTCGATGCGGATTTTGTCGC
>ERZ802830.5012-NODE-5012-length-10336-cov-5.6051_pt1 | contig 10336 bp, 7 predicted proteins | sample MGYA00345654_ERZ802830 | MGnify/ENA primary metagenome ERZ802830 (study PRJEB30503, sample SAMEA104212375) | marine metagenome | biome: Westerlies Biome; feature: [SRF] surface water layer (ENVO:00010504) within the epipelagic zone...; material: water...
CCCAAGCGCTGTTTCCTCGCGCGCGCCGGCCAGCCCCGTGGCGCGGCCCGACGATTTCTCGCGGTCTGAAAAATGAAAACGAAAACGGGCCTCCCGCTGAATCCATGGGGGATCAGGAAGTTCAAAAGATATTCGAAACACCAGTGCCGAATGTGTTAACGAAGCTGCGAGCTACACCGGGGGAAGAAATTTTAGCAAAGATGAAGGAGCGCTGGCCCGTAGTGATGGATGGTTGGGTATTCCCCAAAGCACCCCATTTGATCCACGCCGCCGGCGAGCAACACGATATCCCCATCATTATTGGAACCAATCGAGATGAAGGAACGATGTTTGGGCCCAGCAAACCCTTTGGAGGCACCTTGGACAGTTACCAGATCACGATGTTGGAACAGTTTGGCGAGTCTGGTAAAAAAATCGCTGAGTTTTATGCCCCAGCATCGAAAGACGGACTCTATAAGGTGGGTGTTCAAATGATCACGGACACCTGGTTTGTGCAACCATCACGGGAATTTGCCAGAGCGATGAGTCAACATGGCAATCCGGTATGGATGTATCACTTCACCAAACCTGTGTGGGGTTGGATGGGGGCAGCTCATGCTGCCGAAATTCGATATGTATTTGGCAATTTGGAAGAGCCAAAGCCAGAAGACAGAAGGCTTTCAGAAGCATTCATGGATTACTGGGTGCAGTTCGCCAAATCCGGCAATCCGAATATTGATCATCAGCCGGCATGGCCCTCTTACACGCGCAGCACAGACCAACATCTGGTGATGGATCAAAGGATCACGGTAGAGAGTGCTTTACGCAAAGAAGCCTGCGATTTGATCGACCAGGTTCTGAAAGAACGACGGAAGTGAGAGGCATCAACAAAACGCTGCCCCCTCTAAAGACGGCTATGATATGGCAACGAGTCGAGCAGCTTGCTGACCAACCTGTGCTTATCAAGCAAACAAGCGCCTTGTTGACTGAGCTACGAAGGTTTGACTGACGATCGGACAGCGAAACATAGTTTACAGATTTAGAAAGTTTATGAATCGATTGAGATATATTCCCTTTATAACATGGTTTTCAGTTCTGGCATTGGCAAATGCACAGAGCAGCGATGAATCACTCACTGCACAGCGACAAGCATTCCGCCTGTCTGAAAATTTGCGGAGCACAGTTGCTGAAGCCACGCCAGAGGAGAGATCATCTTCCATTGAAAACAATCAGAAGACATTGACCTCCGGCAAGTATGTTGTCACCCAGTCGTGGTCGCAGGAAAAAAAATATCCACGTCCCTACTATGTCAATGTCCCCAAGTCCCGAACTTTGGAATCCACAGACAAACACAATAGATTTCCTGTGTTCATTTTCCTGCACGGTAATGGTGGGAACGCAAGATCTGCAATGCAGGGGTTCATGCGACGTCATGAAAAAATGGTCAATCGTTATATCCTAGTTTTCGCCCAGGGCTACCAGAAGAGCTGGAACATAGTTTCTGAGCGTTCAAAGGCGGATGACCGGGGCTTTATCGAAACCATAGTGCAGACGCTGGCTACATTCAAGAACGTGGCACCCGACGACTTCAGCATCATGGGAAATTCGAACGGCGCTGCTTTGGTCAACCAGATGGCAATAGAGACTACTCTACCTCACATTCGAAACTACATCACAGGGGTCAGCCAGCTGAACGCATGGCAGCATGATGGAGAACATTTCAAAGCCAAGGGTGATCAAAATCAATACCACGCAGTGGCCGCACCCATGAAAGGCAAACGTTTGATGAATATTTCAGGCACCGAGGATAAGCTAGTCCCCTATCATGGAGGACCTTCAAAATTTATTCCAGCCAATGACGGTAAATTGGAGTTCGTTGCTGCGGAGGAATCAATATACCTCTGGGCCAGGGAAATGGGTTACACGGGAGAAAAAAAGACGCATCCAAGCAGCAAGGTCGGTCGTCTTGAAATCTTCAGCTACCTGAATGGAGACGTGGTTCATTACAAAGTGAATCAGGAAGGTCACGGAGCCACGCGAAAAGTCACGGAGGATCAACTAATGAAATTTTTAAAGACTGAAAAAACCGTAGTGCCGCAATAAAATCTTTGAGTTTTTCATGCGCTGGAACAGGCACTTCCAGTGGAAAGGATTTCAATATCATGTTCATCGATGATTTCCACTTGTTGATGAACGCAGATTTACAGTAAATTAGAAAACCATCAAATTTTCGACTCCCAATCCTGCCCGCCATATGTATAAAAATCTCATGAACAGACAGATTGCAACGATCACCCTTGTAGCTCTCTTTCTCTGCACAGCCACCCATGTAGAGGCCAAAACGGATCAACCCAACGTCGTATTCATCCTGATCGATGATCTTGGTGGAAGGGATTTGCCTGTTTATGGCAATCGATTTAATGAGGCGCCTAATATTGATCGTCTGGCAACAGAAGGAATGTTGTTTCATAACGCATACGCAGCACCGGTCTGTTCTGCTACACGAGCAAGCATTCAATCAGGCCAATACCCAGCAAGAGTGGGGATCTTCGATTTCATACCAGGACACTGGCGCCCTCATGAAGAAGTGATCGTGCCAAAGCACCGAGTACAATTCCTGCCGAATCATATCACCACACTGGGAAATGTGATGCATTCTGCCGGCTACAAGACTGGATATTTCGGAAAATGGCATCTGGGGAACAGTAAGGAGCATGCACCCAACGCTCGTGGTTACGATGAAGCACATGTTTATGCAGGTGGCGGATTCTACAAACCGAAATTCAGACCGGGATATAAAACACAGCAAGGAGAGCGTCTGAGTGACGCGCTGACAAGAATGGGCGTGGAGTTTATCAAGGCACATCGTGATGAACCGTTTTTCCTTTTTATTTCACACTATGACGTACACGTGCAATTGGATGCTGACCACGATCTGATTGACAAATACATGGAAAAGAAAAGGGATCCTGATTATACCTGCAATGCCGTCTACGCCGCGATGATCGAGCATGTAGATCGAAGTGTGGGCAGACTGATGGAGGTTTTGAACGCAGAAGGTCTCGAGGAGGAAACGCTGTTTATTTTTTACTCTGACAATGGAGGTGTCGATAATCGATTCGACAACATTCCATTGCTGGGAGGAAATAGTCGGAATGTATATCCAGATGAACATCCACTGAAATACATTGCCACTACGAACGCCCCTTTGAGAGCGGGTAAAGGCACCCTTTATGAAGGCGGTATTCGGGTACCATTAATCGTTCGATGGCCAAACGAGATCCGTAAGGGCTCCACGTCCAAGGCCCTTGTTTCAAGTGTCGATTTTTTCCCAACTTTTCTGGACTTGGTTCAGGGCCACAAACCCGGGCAGCAAACACTCGATGGAATCTCCATGCTCCCTGCCCTGACCCAGAACAAATTCGATCTCGAACGCGAAATTTTCACCCATTATCCCGTATACCATCACGAGCAGCCGATGTCGGCCCTTCGAAAAGGTGATTGGAAGATCGTTGAAAATCTGGTGACTGGTAACTTCGAGCTTTATAATCTCAAATATGATGTCAATGAAATGACCGATCTCAAATTTAGTTATCCAGTGAAATTCGACGCATTAAAAAAAGCTCTGAGCAAATGGCAGGCGGATACCAAGGCTCAAATGCCAACACCAAATCCAGACTTTGATCCCAGCAGAAGATATGAGTGGGGTAAGCATCCGGATCGTTGATTGTCCGTCACTAAAAAAAGAATTATTCCCTTGAGAAAATTGGCGAAGAATCAATCGGCGCATGCTGATTTGCCTTGAGAAAGTTGGCAGGGAAATAAGCTGGAATCAACTGGACTGTCCTTGGGGAACTTCGAATCACAGGCAATGCAGAATTCGTATCACTAAAGTTATTTTCCGCAGGAAGCAAAGTGGTGTTTCACGCAAGTGACAAAGACGATTAAGAAATGAAAGGGCTCAAAAAGCTTATCCTGCTCATTGAGGAGGCCATGCGATTACAAAACTGATCTGCAGCCATTGCCATCTTACCCCATACATTCAAACAGTGGCATTTCTATCATTAAACTCATGAAAGTTGACTCCATCCGTCCTCGCTTGAGTGACCACAAATTGGAAGTCTCTAGCATCTGAATCAGTGTATTTGCACATTTAACACAAGAGACTGAGATCCACTCAGCAGATTCATCAAACATCGCAGTTGTCATACAGGGCACCGGATCTTGAATAAGGATCATTGAAGAAAAACCATGGCATTGTGGGCACTACACCTCTGGGAGAGTAGCTCTAGGCATTGAACAATTCCTTCGATATCGACAAACCCAAAAACACATTCCTTGACAGCAAAGGGCCAAGCAGCCTAAGGGGATACAATTAGATTACAAAAAAAACGCATTGACCCAGTGAAATGTAGTCCGGGACCAATAGCGGTCATCAGGATATTTTAACTTCCCTTCCCTCGTTTGCTGATATTTGAGCAGCATCAATTATTCGTGCAATATTGCAGGCAGTCTCAATATCAAGAGGCAATTCAGTGCCACAATCAAGGGCATCGGCAAAGGCATCCATGAGAAGGAAATCATTGTCATTATCAATCCTGATGTTTTTGAATTCATTTTTTGGCTGGTCTTTATAATGCAGTCCAACCTCAGGTCGGGCCTCACTTACCACCAAAGCCCCCCTTGTCCCGATCAGGTGCAGTTTGATTTCTCCAATGTCAGGATGACTGGCGGCCCCGATACGACCAATGGCGAGAGAACCGATTACTCCATTTTCCAACACAAAAGACAGGGCAGCCAGATCATCAACTTGGTTATCAACATTGGCCTGATGAAAATGGGTCGCCGTGCTGGCAACAACACGCTCGAAGGGCGATGAACATATGGAGTTAATGTAAGCCAGAGGGTATATGCCTTCAATCTGAAGTTCACCCATGGGCTGCGTGCCGACACCACCGTCGGAACCATCGGCATGAGCTTCCAATTGGCGATCTAGCCAATCGATGGGAGGGCTACCCATTGTTTCAGTCTCTTTGGGAGGTCCTGCATCTTTGGAAAAATAAAAATCACAATGAACCGCCAACAAATCTCCGATCGCCCCTTCGCTCAGAGCCAGCCGAGCTTCAATCAATGCGGGAAGGAAGTTACGATTCCACACCATCCCCTTAAGTCCGCTTTGTTTTATTAGTTCAGAGAGAGACTGGCACTCCTGCACATCAGGCGAAAGAGGTTTGTCGACGATGATATGCAGCCCAGCCCGGACAGCACGCATGGCCAGGTCACAATGACGCTCAGCTTCAGAACTGATGACGGCGATGTCACAGTCAAAATTTCTGAATGCTTCCTCCACATTCCTGCAATAAGGGATTGCATGCATGTCAGCATATTTTTGGTTACGTTCATGCGTCCAATCGGGCCGGAGGGCATCATCCGCTACCGCCACCAATGCAAATCTTGGATGTGCAGCGACTGCGTCAGGAAGATAAGCATGCTTGATCACACTCAGGACCAACACTCGATATGTTTTTTTACCAGGATCAGCCATCAACAAGCTCCTCCAGCAACTCATGAATCCGTAAAGTATCTTTCAAAGTAACATTCCAATCCCTGTCGTTTAAAATTCCATCTACAAACTCACTAACAAGCCCCATCAATCCATGCATGATGTTATTATGCTGTATACGTGCAGAAATGCTATTTTTCCGGAAATGAAGATGGGTATTGTGATGATCATCTCCATAGGCAGCTCCGGTTGCCCCAATCAATTGAACACTTTCGTAAGCGACTTCTCCTTCGAAAGGATTTGAAACATTCATGAGAGCCATTCCGTCGCTTGGAAATTGAAGATGGCAAAGGAGCGAATGCTTCGTCTCAACCCATTGGCGCATGCTGGGTTCATCTTGGAAAAACCAGCGAGCCAGATCTATTGGCCCAAACATGGCTTGCTTCAACGAGACACCCTCTGTTGCCCAGTAATGAAGCCGCATCAACCCTGGTTTTCCCAGCTTGCCGGCACGCAGCGCTTCATCAATGGGTTTAACCCTGGAGCTAAATCGCAAAGCATGAGCAGGCATTATGTGACTGTCTGATTTTATCAAAGACGCTAAAGTATGGCTGACAATCCTTTCCGGTTGATCAACCAGGCAGGGAACACCCTGATTTGAAATCGCATTCTCTGGCCCAACGATTCGTGCATCAGGGGCAGTATTGGCATCGTCGCTCACATAAATGGATCGAAGGCGGCGTATCGCTTCTTCGTAGAGAGATTTACGCTTCGGTTCCAGTTGTATTTCAATTTTGAACATCATTCGCTAGTGCATCATATTTCGTCGACTCGTGTCTGGTGCAAAGGATACCAAAATCATGCCAAAAAGGAATATCAGACTGGTAATTCGCCCAATACGAGCATAATCGCCTTCAAAAGCAGTCATCAATGCTCCAGTGGCAAAGATGGTCAGTGCGGTCAGGATACGGCCAAAATTGAAGCTGACACCAATTCCAGTGGAACGAATGCTGGTAGGAAAAAGTTCAGGCAAAAAAAACGGTAACCAACCGAAATAAAACCCGTTGAACAATCCCAGAAAAGCCACACCGACAAGAAAGCTGAAATCACCGGGAACGGTCATCCAAAAAGCATATTGAGCAGTAACCAAAGCACCGAGACTGATGAAGAAATACATGCGTCGCCTTCCCATCCAGACAGCCAACATACCTGCAAAAAAACTTCCAACGATGCTAGTGAGGGAACGAGCCATCCCAATGTGGGCTTTGAGATCCTCTTTACCAATCTGAGAACCGATTTCATCTGCCCATGGCATCATCCAATTGGCGCTACCCCATCCCCCAATAAGCGGAATAGTGGCTAAACCGATTCCAATGAAAACACATCTCAAATGTTCTCCCTTGAAAACAGAGGGAGAAGATTCGGATTGCATTCCAGTTTGCTGTGATGATTGCTTCTTCCAGGCGGGTGATTCGGGAAGAAACAAAAGAACGCCCAAACCAATCAGGGCTGGAACCGTATTTACCACCATCACCCAACGCCAGGAGTCTGGGGTAACAGCATGGATGGCAGCCATGGAAGACATGGCAAAGATCCCGAGATTACCCGCCATGCCGATGGCACTGGCCAATGCTGGTCGAAATTTATTGGGCCACACCTCAGAAACAAGTGCAACACCATTTGGCCAGGCTCCACCAATCCCCAGACATGCGAGAAATCTGAGGAAAAGGAGTTGGTGCGGACTTTGAGCAAACCAGGCGAGACCGGTAAAACCGGCAAACCAGAGGATGGATATTCCCAGCATTTTAGTTCTTCCATAACGATCCCCAAGTTTCCCAAAAAGATAACCGCCAACGGCGGCACCGAACAGGAAAGCACATTGAAACCAGGCATACCATTGGGAAGCCACGGCATTCCATGCATTGAGCTGCGCCAGTTCCGATCCGACAAGTTCACCAGCGCGTCGATTCAGATCCGTAAAGACAGCAAAATCCAGCATGCCTTGGCGCCCCATTAAATCCAATGAGGCAGCCCGCATGCCAAGGTTTGTCAACAAAATCTGCATACCCCCAAAAAACCACGCTGAAAAAGCAGCCACTGAAACACCAATTTGCGCCGGGCGAGATAAAGAATCAGATACTTCTTGTGTGGAAATGTGGTTGGGCATGTCAAAAGTCTGATCAAAGAAGTCATACATGGCCAGTCAAAAGGAAACTCACTTTCTGCCCCAAAGAGGATTGCGTAAATTGCTTTACTTTCGTATGGATTGCACATGCCTGAAACCATATTTAAGGTCGGCGTTCTGGGAGCGACAGGATTTATCGGAACACCTTATCGCGAGGAAATCAAAGCCTGTAAAGAGGCTCGAATCATTGCACTGTGCGCGCGACGAAGGGATTTACTTGAAGCGGCGGCAAAGAAAGATGGAGCTTCCTGCATCACTCACAACTGGCGAGAGGTCGTCACTCATCCGGATGTCAATATGGTCATTGTGGCCACACCCGATGTGCTGCATCACGAAGCAATCATCGCTTGTGCAAAAGAAGGCAAGCATGTGCTTTGTGAAAAACCAATTGGCATGCATGCAGGAGAAGCTGGTGAAATGTGGGAAGCCTATCGTGAATCGACACCTCCACTCGGACATTTCGTTCCATTCTGGACGCGGTATGTAGAAGTATTCAGGCTGGCCAGGGAAATCGTCAATGCTGGGGAATTGGGTGAAATACGATCGACGGTTTTCCGCTGGCATAATCCGCGGCCTGATAACATGCCATTAACTTGGCGGGACGATCCCAGCCTTTCTTCAGCAGGCACCATTGCGGACGTCGGATCGCATGCCTATGACGTGGTTCGCTGGATTATCAATGCAGAAGCCACGAAGGTCCTTGCGCATGGTGAAACATTGACTCCTGACAAACCTGACCTGGGAGCTATCAACCTAAGAGAAGCGATCGAAAAAGGTCAATCGACCAGCGAAAATGAAGTAGCACGCAAGCGGGGAGGAAATTTTGATTATGCCTCTATTAGTTGTGAGTTTTCAAATCGAGCGACTGGCCTTTTTGTTTTATCACACACCAGCCATATACGGAAATTCCTTGCTCCCGAACTGGAACTGCACGGAACCATAGCTTCCCTGAGTGCTGATCGCTATTCAGGAAAGGTCATCCTGACAAAAGCAAATAATCAACTGGAAACGCGCCATGAATTACCTCCTTCTTTTGATTTTGGAAACCGGTTCAAATCATATGTCTTTCCCGCATTGAAGCCGATTTTGGAAGGAAGCAGAAGCGAGATGAAACACCCCAATCTGGAAGACGGATTGCGTGCTCAACAATTTACTGATGCCGCCTATCTTTCTGCCCTCGAGGGGAAATGGAAACAAATGTGAATCTGCAATCTTCCTTAACGTCGTATCAAGGTCAGTAAAGTTCGCCTTCGCTTGCTGCTGACAATTCGGGATACTGATTTCTCTTATGACGTGTTGATTTTAATCGCATGATCTCCGTGAGTGGAACAGTAAAAGATAGCGCCAATAGTTGTTGCCCATGAATGGGCCCAGTCTTTCATTGCGAGGGCACATCACTGAAGTTGGAACGATGAGAAAAAACCGAAAGAATCATGAGAGAGCTTAGCCTTTCGTGACAAATATTATCCAGAAAACCATCTTGACATATACCATTGAAAAAAATCAGTAAATGAGTGTTTTTTAATATACAAACGTCGATTTAAACTTCTATAATCCAACTGTTTTTGACAGACCATACATAATTGAAAAAACTTAAAAACCATTAAGATAAGATGAGCGAAGATATCATTACCAAACTTTTTGACGAATGGAATAGTGCCCTGCAAACAGGGAACCCTAAAAATGTATCCGCACTTTATGAGACCAACGCCATTCTCTTGCCAACCGTCTCCAATAAAGTACGCCATACCCATGAGGAAATTGAAGACTATTTTGTCCATTTTCTGGCTAAAGGCCCCCAGGGAAAAATAGATGAATCGAATGTACGTACCTTTGGTGATATTGCAATCAATTCAGGTGTCTACACGTTTACTTTCAAGGACGGCAACTCCGTACAGGCAAGGTTTACATATGTGTATCGCTGGACCGGTCAACGCTGGCTCATTATAGAACACCATTCCTCAGCAATGCCGGAGTAACTCAATACCATATTTCTTCCATAGCTAAAAAAATGAAAAAAATCTTTAGGCAGCTTCTGATCGCCCTAATGGCACTTGGCGGCATTGCGCTTGGAAATACTCAAGACGCAAAAAAAACCGACTGGTTATCTTTGTTCAATGGCAAGGATCTCGCAGGCTGGGAAATCAAGAGCGGCAAAGCGGATTACCGTGTCGAAGATGGCATGATCGTCGGCAAAACCGAAAAAGGCAGTCCGAACACCTTTCTTTGCACGAAGAATCTCTACGGCGATTTCGAACTTGAGTTCGAAGTGAACTGCGACGCCGACTTGAACTCTGGCTGCCAGATCCGTTCTAAGTTGAAGGGAACGGATTTTGGCGGGCGCGTAAACGGCCCGCAGGTGGAGATCGAACACAGTGGCTCAAAAGGCGCTGAATCCGGCTACATCTATGGAGAAGCCGCCGGAGGATGGCGCACATCCAAGATAGATCTCAAGCCGCACAAACACTACAAGGACGGCGAATGGAACCACTACCGAATCGTAGCCAAGGGCCCCGTGATAGAGACTTGGATCAACGGCGAAAAGATCACCAGATTAGTCGACGAGGAAATCTACAGGACACATCCAGAAGGCATCATCGGTCTTCAGGTCCACGGCGTGGGTAATCGCGGCCCTTTCGAAGTTCGCTGGCGTAATCTGCGTATCAAGA
>ERZ802830.5014-NODE-5014-length-10335-cov-20.7406_pt1 | contig 10335 bp, 11 predicted proteins | sample MGYA00345654_ERZ802830 | MGnify/ENA primary metagenome ERZ802830 (study PRJEB30503, sample SAMEA104212375) | marine metagenome | biome: Westerlies Biome; feature: [SRF] surface water layer (ENVO:00010504) within the epipelagic zone...; material: water...
TAATATCAAAACTATCTTTTAAAATATTTTTTGCTAAATGAATGGCAAGACCCGCATTAAATTTCTGGTGCTTTCCAAGCAAACTTAATTTAGATAAATTTATTTTAATCTGCTCAGAAAAATATGTATCTGATTTAATAGTCCATTCATGATTAAAGATTTGTGCCTCTAGCTTTCTCTTATTGAGCTGATCTTTAATAAATTTCATTACTTTTGGTTTTTGCTTATTGATAATATTAATGCTTTTAGAGTTTAAAATTCCAAGCTTTTCAAAGGCAATTTGTGATAGGGAGTTTCCTAAATAATCTTGATGATCGATTGAAATTGGTGTTACTGCGGCAAATTTCTTTTTCTTGATAACATTAGTAGCGTCAAACCTTCCACCTAAACCCACTTCTAATATCAAAAAATCAGCTTGATGATCTTGAAATGCTTTAAATGCTGCTGCTGTCGTTATTTCAAAGAAAGTAATTAATTTGCCATTATTTATTTCTTCGCAAAATTTTAAATACTTTATTAGTTTTTTATTAGAGATATTTTTTGAACGTAATTGAATTCTTTCATTAAAATTTACTAAGTGTGGTGTTGTATATAGATGTGTTGAGTAACCATGTTCATTAATAATTGATTTTAAAATTGCAGCAGTAGATCCCTTACCATTTGTCCCTGCAATATGAATTACTGTAGGTAGCTTTCCCTCATCAAAACTTATCTCTTTTAAAAGTTTTTTTATTCTTCCTAGCGATAAATCTGAAAATTTTGGATGAAGGCTAAGTAGTCTTTTAAAAATAGGGTCTTTCAAAGAAATTATTTTTTTACAAAAGATACGACACGAGAAAGTGTGTCTCTTAATTCTTTTCTATGAACTACCATATCAATCATTCCATGATCAAGTAGGTACTCTGCTGTTTGAAAATCTTCAGGTAATTGTTCATTAATTGTTTTTTCAATAACCCTTTTACCTGCAAAACCAATCATACTTCCTTTTTCAGCAATAATAATATCACCAAGCATAGCGAAAGACGCACTAACACCACCAGTAGTTGGGTGAGTTAAGAGACTAATAAAAGGAATCTTTTCTTTATCTAAAAGGTTTACTGCAGCTACGGTCTTTGGCAGTTGCATTAAGCTAATTAATCCCTCCTGCATTCTAGCGCCTCCAGAGGAAGATATAGAAATAAAAGGACATTGAAGTTCTATTGCTTTTTGACAGCCTATTTTGAAGGCTTCGCCTACGTATTGTCCCATCGAGCCTCCCATAAAACTAAAATCTAAGAGAAATATACATGTTAATTGGCCACCAATTTTACCTGTAGCGACTATTGCGGCATCATTTTGATTTGTTTTTTTTTGGGCTTCTTTTAGACGGTCTGTATATCTTTTAAGGTCTTTAAAATCAAGAGGATCAGTGTTTTCTATAGGAATTTCGATTAAATCAGATTTTTGTTCATCGAATAATTGTCTAAACCTACTATCAAAATCAACATACATATGCTGATCACAGTGGCTACAAACATATAAGTTTTTTTCAAGATCCGATTTATAAAGCATTAAATTACACTTAGAGCAAGTCGTCCAAAGATCTGATGGAGTTTCTTTTTTGCCAACAAGGGAGCTTAATTTTGGTTTTACAAAATCAGTAAGCCAATTCATTTTAAATTTTAACCTGTTTAATAAATTTATTTAAAGCAACTAAGTACTTTTTAGAGTTCATATTTTCTTCAAAATATTTTTTAATTAATGCTGATCCTATTATAATACCATCAGCTTTTGTTTTATTACTTATAGCTAATGCATCTTTTCGAGATTTAATTCCAAAACCTACAAGCACAGGAGTTTTAGTTTGTTTTTTTAAAAGAGAAACATTTTTATTTATTTCAGAATAATCAAGTTTATTAGAGCCCGTTATACCAGTTGCTGAAATATAATAAATAAATCCCTTTGCATCTTTTAATAATTTTTCTGATCTTTTTTTATCAGTCATGGGGGATATTAATTTAATTAGATGAATATTATTTTTATCTAAAAGTTTTTTTGTTGAAGCTTCTTCTTCAAAGGGAAGGTCAACTATAATTATTCCATCAATAATATTTTTAATTTCATTAATAAATTTTTTAACTCCAAATTTTTGAATAGTATTTAAATAACACATAATAACAAAAGCTGTATTACCACTTTCTTTTTTAAGAGACTTAATTAAATTCAAAGACTGCTTTGTTGATAATTTTGATTTTAAAGCAATCTTACTAGACTCTTGGATGATAGGACCATCGGCCATAGGGTCAGAAAAAGGGAGACCAAATTCAATGATATCTGGTTCATGTGATAACATTTCCTGAAAAATTTTTTTACTTTGAGGTAAATTTGGGAAACCACAAGTCATAAATAAAGAAAGTATTTTTTTCTTAGGTAAATTATCTAATTTATTCATCAGCATCAAAACCTATGGCCTTTGCCGCCGTAAATAAATCTTTGTCACCTCTACCACATAAATTTAAAATAATAGTCTTTCCTTTTTGTTTATTTTTAAATGCCTTTACAAGATAAGCTAGAGCATGAGAGGGTTCTAAAGCTGGAATTATACCTTCTAATTTTGAACATAGTTGAAAAGCACTTAATGCCTCTTTATCTGTAACACCATAATATTTTGCTCTTTTGATATCTTTCAAATAGGAATGCTCTGGACCAACTCCAGGATAGTCTAATCCAGCTGAAATAGAGTGAGCCTCTTTAATTTGGCCATCATTATCCTGCAAAACATAACTGTAGCTACCATGAAGAATTCCAGGAGTGCCTGATGTCATAGTGGCAGCTGTTTGGTTAGTTTTTGGCCCTTTTCCAGCTGCCTCAACTCCAATAATATTGACGTTTTTATCATTCAAAAAAGGATAAAATAAACCCATAGCGTTAGAACCACCGCCAACACATGCTATTAGGTAGTCAGGTAATTTTTTCTCTACCTTTAAGAACTGTTCTCTTGCTTCTTTGCCAATGACAGATTGAAAATCTCTTACCATTTTAGGGTAGGGATGAGGTCCAGCCGTGGAACCAATTATATAAAAAGTATCTCTGACATTTTTTATCCAATCACGAAGTGCTTCATTCATAGCATCTTTAAGTGATTTACTGCCAGACTCTACAGGAATAATATTTGCACCAAGTAATTTCATTCTAAATACGTTTGGCTTTTGTCTTTCTATGTCTTTGGATCCCATATAGATATGGCAAGGTAGACCAAATAAAGCACAGACTGTTGCAGTAGCGACTCCATGTTGACCCGCTCCTGTTTCAGCAATAATTCGAGTTTTACCCATTTTTTTTGCAAGTAAAATTTGACCAAGACAATTATTAATTTTATGAGCACCTGTATGGTTTAATTCATCTCTTTTAAAATAGACTTTAGGGCCATTTATATATGCAGATAAATTTTTTGCATAATGCAAAGAGGAGGGACGACCTACATAATTTTTAAAAAGGTCAGATAGCTCTTTTTGAAATTTTTTATCTTTTTGTATTTTTTGGTAAGATTGATCTAAATCAATTAATAAAGGCATTAAAGTTTCTGAAACATACATTCCACCATAGTCACCAAATCGACCTAAATTATTGGGTTCATTATATTTTTTCATTAATTCTTGAGAGATGAAATCAAACTATCAATTAAGGATAGATTTTTTTCACCTTTTATTTCCTCTACGCCTGAATTTATATCAATAAATTCTGTCCCTGTTAAGTTAATTGCCTCAATTATATTATTTTGGTTGAGACCACCAGATAAAATAAAAGGATGACCCAATGGGTTTTCAAAATTTGACCAATTCCACGTTTTATTATTTCCCCCAGGTTGTTCTTTTAAATCAGGTTTAGCTTCAATTAAAAATCGATCAATATTTTTTAAATTAGTTACTTTAAATTCTTCTGGAGAAATTGACTTATATATTTTTTTTTGGAATTGAGATTTAATTTTATCAATAAGCTCTTGATTTTCATCACCATGAAGTTGGATTGTCTGAAAATTGTATATATTTAATTTCTCTTCAATTTGTTCTATTGAAGGATTCACAAAAACACCTACAAAAATATCTTGGAATTGTTGAAAATATTGATGAATAATTTTCAATGTATCATTGTCTAAGTTTCTGGGACTCCTATCATAAAAAATAAGTCCTTGTTGGTTAACCCCTATATTGAGACAATGTTCAATGATTGCAGGGTTAGTTTGTCCACAAATCTTTATTTTTATTTTCTTCATAATATTTTTTAAGTAATTTTAAGGGATCTTTACTATCTATTATTTCTCTGCCAATCACAACATAGTCTGCTCCATTTTTAAGGGCATCATGAACAAAAGTAACTCGTTTTTGATCATCTTTTCTTGCAAACAATTTTACACCAGGTGTAATTTTAACAAGTTTTTTAAATTTTTCTAAATTGCCTAGGTCTTGACCTGAACAAATTAGACCATGTATTTTCGAGTCATTAGCGATATTAGCAAATTTATACACTAATGAATTTGTATTTTTTTCTGAAAAAATTAATTTGCTATCTTTCTTATCGAGACTTGTCAATAAAGTAACCCCAAGAATTTTTGTTTTAAGTTTATTTTTTTTTATAGTAACTAAAGATTGTTCTAACATAGTCTTTCCTCCAGATATATGAAGTGTTAGATAATCAGGATTAATTTTTGATATAGAAGTAATAGCAGTAGTCACAGTATTTGGAATATCGTGGAGTTTTAGATCGAGAAACAAAAAACATCTATTTTTTTTTATTTCAGCTATTAGTTTTTCCGATCCATTGCTATAAAAAGACCTATACCCTACCTTAAAACCAAATACTTGAGTGGATAGTTTTCTGACAATGCTAATATTCTCGTTATTAGTTTTACAGTCTAGTGCAATGAAAGCTTTAAATTTTTTCATTGAGTTTTTTGTTTAAATTCTCACTTAACTTAAAAGCTACCTTCCATTTAGAGGGTATATAAATTTTTTTTTTATTTCTAGGGTCCGAACCATACCTAGGTTGCATTAGCTTTGTTTTGAAAATACCAAAATTTCTTAATTCAATATTTTGATGTTTAGATAAAGATTGTTCTATCAATTCAAAGAACCTATTAAAAAAAGATTCATTAATTCGAGGATTTAAATCTTTTTCAGAATACAAAAATGACTTTAATATGTCAGATTTATTCTTCTTTGGTATCCTTGTCTTCATCCAAAGCCTTACCTAATATATCGCCTAGTACTGAACCAGATGACTTAGAACCATATTTTTCTAATAAGCTCTGCTCTTCATCTATTTCTAATTGTCTAATTGATAAAGCAAACTTTCTATTAGTTAAATCAATTGAGCTAATTTTTGCATCAATTTTTTGACCTTCGTTATATCTTGAAATATTTTGCTCTTCTTTATTTTTAGATAGTTCTTTTCTGCGAATGGTCGTATCTATAAAGCTTGCAACTTCTACATCAATTCCATTATTGTTAATCTTGGTTATGGTAGCAGAAACAATATCTCCTTTATTTTTGTCCTTGAAAAACTCGTTAAAAGGATCTGCGGATAATTGTTTAATACCAAAACTTATTTTTTCTTTGCTAGGGTCGATTTCTATAATCTTAACCTCAATATTTTGACCTTTTTGATACTTCTTTAGGGTTCTATCTCCATTAGAGTCGGTCCAAGAAAGATCATTTTTATGTATCAATCCATCAATATTATCATTCAATTTAGCAAAAATTCCAAATTCTGTAATATTTTTAATTTCCGTTTCTATAACTTGATCCTTTTTGTACTCATTAAGAATATTTTCCCATGGGTTCGGTTCTGTTTGTTTAATACCAAGACTTATACGCTTTTTTTCCTTATCAATTTCTAAAACTTTGACACGAATATTAAAGCCAATATCTAAAATTTTATTAGGATGAATATTTTTTTTAGTCCAGCTTATATCATTGGAGTGAACCAATCCCTCTAAGTCTTTATCAATAAGTTGAACGAATGCTCCATAATCAGTTATGTGAGTAATTTTACCATCATAAATTTCATTAGTAGAAACTTTATTTTCAATTTTTTCCCAAGGATCGTCTTTTAACTGCTTATAGCCTAAACTAATTTTATCTGAGTCATCTGAAATCTTTAATATCTTAAAATCATATTTTTTTCCAATCTCAAGGACATCAGAAGGATGACCTATCCTACTCCAAGATATGTCACTCAAATGGACCAATCCATCAATGCCTCCCAGATCCACAAATGCACCATAGTCAGTAAAAGTCTTTACCCTGCCATTTACAACTGAGTCAGACTTTGATTTTTCTATAATTTCATTTTTAATAGTTTTTTGTTTTTCTTCCAGTATCGCTTTTCTAGAAACAACGATATTACCTTTAGAGTAATCCATTTTAAGAATTTCAAAAGTCTCTTCAGTTTTTATAAGGTGGCTAACATCTCTTACAGGGCGAACGTCTACTTGACTCAAGGGTAAAAATGCATTTGTTCCCATAATTTTTACATAAAGACCTGCTTTTGCTTTGCCTACTATAAAACCTTTCACTCTTTCTTTATTGTCGTAAAGTTTTTGTAACTTTTCCCAAGATTTCATTTTAATTGCTTTTTCATGAGACAGTCTTATGTTTCCTTCTCTGTCTTCTAGCTTTTCAATAAATACTTCAATAGTTTGTCCAGTTTTTAGATCGTCTATGGACCCGGTATTAAGAAATTCTTCTTTTGGTATTTGACCTTCACTTTTATATCCAATATCAACAACAACATGTTGTTCGCTTATTTTTAAAATTGTTCCAGGGATTATTTTGTTAGCAGAAATATTCGTTTTAGTTTCAAATTGTTGGTCTAGCAGTTTACTATACTCGTCGTTAGATATCATAAGTCATTATTAACCTTTCAAATTAGTTAGGTTTTTTTAAAGTTTTATAAACCTTTTTCAAGGAAAATTAATGCAAATATTTTAAAATATGATGAAAAAAAGAGGGATAGCTTGTTTTTACACAGGATTTATCTCTAATTATATTATTCTTAATACAGATTAAATTAGCTAAATAGAACGACATTACTATTCTATGATCATTGTGATGAACTATAGTGGCACCACCTTTTTTTAAACTATTACTTCCATATATATGTAAATCAAATCCCTTTATCTCTGAATTGACTCCCATTTTTTTTAAATTTTGGTGAATAAGCAGTAGTCTATTACTTTCTTTAACAGTTAATTCTTTTAAGCCCTTAAAAATACTCTTACCCTCTGCAAATGAAGCTGCTATAGAAAGAATAGGTATCTCATCAACCTGCAAAGGGACATCTTTTGCCTCTAAAATGATGGGTTTTAAATATTTTTTTTGTTCAATTTTTAAATCTGCTACTAACTCAAAATTTACTTTCTTTTTTTTTAATATTTTGATTTTTGCACCCATTTTTTTTAGAGTGCTTATAAAACCAGTACGAGTCTTATTAAATAACATATTTTTGATAATTAATTTAGAACCTGGCTTTAAACAGGCAGCTGTTATAAAAAAAGCAGCCGAAGAGGGATCCCCGGGTACATTGTAATTTAAGGAATTAAGATCTTTATCATTTATCATTTTTATATAGCGATACTTATTGTTCTCTTTAACTTTGATATTATAGCCCATGGCCTTTAACATATTTTCAGTATGGTCTCTAGTTGTTTTAAACTCTTTAATTTCAATTAACCCCTTAGTATTTAGAGCTGATAGCATAATTGCACTTTTAATCTGAGCAGACGGGATCATGATGTTATATTTTAAAGGTAAGGCCTCTCCATCTCCTTGAATTTTAATAGGAGGATAAGAATCCTTTTTAAGATTAATAAGCGCTCCAATTTTTTTCAAATGAACTGTCACTCTTTTCATGGGACGTTTGCTTAAAGACCCATCTCCAACTAGCTTGGCTTTAATATTGTTAGATGCTATTAGACCACATATTAGTCTTATACCAGTTCCAGAATTTCCAAAATCTATGGGCTTATTAGGTTGAAATAATCCTCCTGGTGGGACACCAAATACAACATATTTTTTATTTTTTTTGGAGATATTAGCTCCCAAAATTCTCATTGCTTTTAGAGTATTAAGGACATCTTCGCCCTCTAATAAATTTGATATTTCAGATTTACCCACAGTTTGGCTTGCTAGAATGAGAATACGATGACTAATTGACTTATCACCTGGAGGAAAATAAGTACCCTTAATTAAACTATTATTTTTGATAGTCATCTATTTGATTATTGGTAGGTGTTACCTAAGTATATTTTTTTAACAAATTTATCTGAAGTTATTTCCTTAGGATTTCCTGATTTTATTATCTCTCCATTATAAATAATATATCCAAAGTCAACAATACTCAGAGCTTCTTTGACATTATGATCAGTTATAATAATACCAATATTTATTTTTTTAAGAAGATCTATTGTAGATTTAACTTCTTCAATCGCAATTGGATCAATACCAGCAAAAGGCTCATCTAATAATAAAAATTTAGGATTACTGGCAAGAGCTCTTGCTATTTCTGTTCTTCTTCTTTCTCCCCCAGATAAAAGTTTACCTTTTGTTTTTTGAAAACTTTGAAGAGAAAATTTTTGAATTAAATTGTTAGTTACTTTAATTGATTTTGATTTTTCGTAGAATAATTCAGCAATTGAATGAATATTATCATATACATTCATATCCCTAAAAATAGAGGCCTCTTGAGGTAAATAAGAAATACCTAATTTTGATCTCAAACTTAAGCTTAATGATGTTAAATCTTTACCATCTAATAAGATTTGACCCTCATCTGGAGAGAGAAAGCCAGCGATAATGTTAAATAAGGTTGTCTTACCACTGCCATTTGGACCTAGGAGCCCATTAATCTTATTACTATCAAATTCTAGACTAACTTGATTAAGCGCTTGTTTTGATTTGAATTTTTTACTTATTTTAATGAGTTTAATTTTTTGCATTATTGTCTAAAAGAACTTCAACTAATGATTCATCGTCAGCAGAGTTTAAAATTCTTTTATTATTATCAATATCAGCTATCAATTCATATCCTGTTAGAAGTCGAGTTGGGGATTTAATAGAAACATTCCCAGTTAGCCTAATTATATTATCCTCACGCGTGTATATGGCATAATCACCCTTGAAGATCTCATCTTTAAATTCAATTATTACATCATTAAATAATTCAACAATTGTAAAAACCTCCTTATCTTTTTGTTCAATATATTCAGCAATCATTTCATCAGCAAAAGCAATAAACTTATCATTTTGAAATTCGACGTCCCCATTGGCGGTATAAGATTGTTTTTCAGAGTCCCAAATCAAACTATCACCCGCTTTTACATAGCTTTCTGATTGAGCATATTTGAAGATAAATAAAAGTATAATAAGTATATATTTAGTCATGGCTTACAAAAGTTACCTTTCCTTTAAATAAAATTTTTCCTTCGGAGTCTAAATTTGTGAAACCCTCTGCATTTAAAATTCCCATAGAATTAATTACTTCAACATCGTCTTTACTAGAAGAAACATCATTTTCCATATCAATAAATATATTACTTCCATAAATTTTATATTTACTGTTTTCTAAATAGGATATTCCCTCTAAAGAAATATTATTTCCATCTACTTTATTTAATTTTTCTGATCCAATTTTTGTCATTCCAGATTTAGACAAAACTATACTAGAGAAGTTTTCTACACTAACACTTTTTTGACTAAAAACTTTAGTTGAGGATTTTGTATTAAGATAATATATGAATGTTTGAAGTACTATAATAAAAAAAATGATTAAATTTAATACTTTTGGAAAGAATTTACTCATTATCAACACACTGTTTAAGATTTACAATGCCAATTGGAATATTTTTATCTGCTATAATTAAGCTAGTAATTGAATTCTTATTCATTAATAAAACTGCAGAGGAAATTAACAAATCATGAGGTGCTGTAATAGGTTTATTTTTCATTACAGAAACAACTAAATCATCCATTTTGATACCTTTAATGGCTCTCCTTAAATCCCCATCAGTAAAAATTCCCTTAATTTTTTTATTTTTATCAATCATTACCGCACAACCATATTTTTTTTCGGTCATCTTTAAAACAGCATCCATAATAGTGGCTTTAGAATTCATTATTGGTATATCTTTATCCATAATTTCATTAAGTGTTTTTAGTTTTTTTCCAATTTTTCCACCTGGATGTAATTCCTTAAAAGATTTTTTATCAAAGTTTCTAATATCTAAAATTGTGCAACATAAGGCGTCTCCTAAAGCTAAGCAAAGAGTGGTTGAGGTTGTAGGAATTGTATTTAATTTAT
>ERZ802830.5015-NODE-5015-length-10335-cov-11.1432_pt1 | contig 10335 bp, 9 predicted proteins | sample MGYA00345654_ERZ802830 | MGnify/ENA primary metagenome ERZ802830 (study PRJEB30503, sample SAMEA104212375) | marine metagenome | biome: Westerlies Biome; feature: [SRF] surface water layer (ENVO:00010504) within the epipelagic zone...; material: water...
AAATCTATTGTTTCTGTTTTTGACAAAATAGAAATCCAATCTTTTCTTTGTATTTCAGACACTTTATTTTGCTCTTAAATCTTGATTTGAATTTGAAAATGAACCAAGAGGAGTAATTATATTTCTTTTCTTAATATCTAAAGATATTTCTATTGGTTCATCACCATAAACTTTCCATGAAAATTTATTATCAAGGGAAATTTGTCCCCAAGATTTTGTCGGTTTTCCATAATTAGAAAAACTTTCAGTGAGGGATTGCTGAGTAAGATATGTAATTCCATCTTCTTGTGCAAAAGTATTCCAGTGTACATGACCAGACAGAAAAAAAACAGGCATTGATGCTTTACATAAATTATTTCTTACACGAGAAGAATTAGGATATGACCCAAAAGAGGGATTGTTTTGAAAGTAATAGTTCCCGATCAGAGATGCAGGAGAAATTGGTACATGAGAAAAAATAATAACTGGAACCTTGGAATTCATTACTTCGGTATTTAACCATATAAAATCCATTTCATTAATTTTAAAACCTCTAAAGTTATCTGTGTGATATATTTTTGCATCTGCTCTCCATAATATTATTTTATAATTATTTAAAAGAATAACTTCATTTTCTAGAGACTGATTAAATATATCTTCATTTTCACTAATAGAAAGATTCACCACATCGTGGTTTCCACAAACATGATAAGTTTTAATTTTATTTTCATTTAATTTCTTAAATATTTCTTTTTGCAAAATTATATCATTTTTTTTATCAATATCATTAATCCGATCACCCAAATCAACGATTAAATCAGGTTTTTCTTTATCAACAAAAAGATTAAATTCATCTAGCAAGCTAAGTGCTGTATCACCTCTTTTAGTTAAAGTGTTCTTTCCATAATGAATATCAGCAATTGTAATTATTTTTATCATTAGTTTCTTGTTTCTATCGAATAACTATCTTCAGATTTTATATAAAGCAAAGAATAATATGTTGAGCCAATTATTAAAATTATACCAACTATAATATTAATTGTTAATAATTCATTAAAAAATATAAATCCAAAAATTATTGCAGCAACTAATCTAGAATATTCCCATGGAGCTATATACGACACATCAACTAATTTATAAGCAGTAAGAAAACACCATTGAGAAATAGAACCAAAAGTGATCATAATTAGAACTGGTAAAAAAATTGAAGTTGGAATTTCATTCCAACTATAAATAGCGGGTAATAAAAACAACAATGTTATAGCAATATTTGGAATTAGCATTATCCTTAAAACGGGCTCTTTTATGGAGAGCTTTTTAATAACTATAGTCAATCCAGCAGCAAAAACAGCCCCAATTATTCCAACAAAACCAGAAATTAAAATCGATGAATCTGAAAATTCTAAGCATAATAATACACCTAAAAATCCTATAAAGGTGACTAGTATTTTTTGAAAAGTAATATTTTCTGATAAAAATAAATAAGCTAACCAAAGTACAAAAAAGCTTTTAGAAAAAGATATAGCGGTTGCTGTTCCCATAGGTAAGTTAACAATTGAATAAATCCAGCAAACTATAGCTCCAATTATTAGAAATATTCTTAAAAAATATAAATGATAACCATTTTCTGGTAAAAATTTTATACCTGAAAAAATAAATATTGGTAATAGCAGTAGAGTGCTGCCAATAGATTTAATAAATATAATTTGATAGAATGATAGATATTGACTCGAAATTTTAAATGCCGACATCATACTTGCTATTGTAAGAGCACTTAATAAAACTAAAAAACTTGCAAGGTATTTTTTATTGATAAAATTTTCTAATTTTTTTCTATAAGTTTTTTCGGTGTACACAATTTTAACTAGAAAGAAGCATTCTATGATTTTCTAAATTATCATCATATTGTAAGTCTTCCTCAAATTGATATCCTTTCTTTAATAATAAATCACTTTTTATTTCAGAAAACATTTTTGGTTGAGTCATCTTTATATTTGGATCAGGGGTAGGAACTGATTTAATTAAGTTTTTTGTATAATCATGTTTAGTTTTTCTTAAAACATCTTTAACTTTTCCACTTTCAACAATTCTTCCAAAATACATAACTGCAACCCAGTCACTTATTTTTTCAATTACTGATAGATCATGTGAAATAAAGATATACGTTAATTTTAATTCTTTTTGTAAATCTTCAAAAAGTTCGAGTACAGTTTCTTGAACAGAAACATCTAAAGCTGAAACAGGTTCATCAGCGATAACTAGCTTTGGCTCAAGAGCTAATGCTCTAGCTATACTTAACCTTTGCCTTTGTCCTCCTGAGAATTCATGAGGATATCTATATAAATGTGAATTATCCAAACCCACTTTATTTATTAACCATTCAACTCTTTCTTGTATAAATTTCTTTGAACCAGCATTATGAATTTCTAATGGTTCTGAAATTTGTTGAGCAGCTGTTCTTCTTGGGCTCAAAGAAGCGAACGGATCTTGAAATATCATGCCTATATTTTTTTTAAAGTTTTGAAGATCTTTTCCTTTTAAATTTAATGTGTTAGTTCCATCTAAAATTATTTCTCCAGATTCTGGTTTAACTAATCCTGCAACAGTTTTAGCAATTGTGGATTTTCCACAACCTGACTCTCCAACAATTCCTAATGTTTGACCTTCTTTAATTTTGAAGTTTGCTCTATCTACAGCACATAATTCAGTTGTAACATTATTTAAGATACCTCTTCTTACAGGATATTTTACAGTAACATTATTAAACTCTAAAATAAATTCGTTTTCCTCTCTGTATAATTTTTGATGTTCATTCCCAAGTTTTGGCACTGACTCTATTAAATTTTTGGTATATGGATCTTCTGGATTATTATAAATTTGATTAACGGTACCTGTTTCAATAATAGAGCCTCTTTTCATAACAACTACTCTATTTGAAATTTGAGCAACAACACCTAAATCGTGTGTAATAAACATTACTGCTGTACCATGATTTTCTTTTAATTGTTTTATCAACCATAAAATTTGTGCTTGAATTGTTACATCTAGAGCCGTTGTAGGTTCATCGGCAATTAATAATTTTGGTTCACAAACAAGTGCCATCGCAATCATTATTCTCTGTCGCATACCTCCTGATAATTCGTGAGGGTATTGGGAATATCTTTTTTCAGCTTGAGCAATTTTAACTTCTTTCATTGCCTCTATTACCATTTGCTTCCCTTTTTCTTTTGACACATTTTTATGGGTAATTAGGGCTTCTAAAATTTGCTCACCTACTGTAAAAACTGGATTTAAGGAAGTCATAGGTTCTTGAAAAATCATCGAAATCATGTTTCCTCGAATGCTTCTTGCCTTCTCTTCTTCGATATTCACCATATTATATTTTTCATCAAATATGATTGATCCATTTTCAATATTTCCACCTGCCTTTTGAATTAATGACATTACGCCCATTGCAGTAACAGATTTACCTGAGCCTGATTCACCTACTATAGACACAGTTTCATTTGGATAAATATCAAAACTAATATTTTTTAGAGCTTTAAAATAACTATCATCATTACCGAATGATAATTCTAAATTTTTAACTTCTAATAATTTTTTTTTCATAAAGTATTAATCATGAAGGGCAGAATAATCTGCCCTCCTTAATAATTTAATTTAGTCTGTCATCCTCAAACATACCTGCTCTAAAATCAAGAACATATGGTATGTGTCCAGGGAAAGGATCCCAATGAAGATCTTCTCTCATTCCATAACTTTCAAATGGTTGATATAGAACTAACATGAAAGCATCTTCTTTGACTAGATCCATTATTTCACCATATTTTGCATTACGTATTTCAGGGTCTAATTCCCATCTAAACTCATTATACAATTCAGTATATGCTTCCATACCGATCGATGGATTCCAAAGTTCTCTAGTCATTCCTGCACCACCTGGAGCCCACATTTTTCCAAATGAGCCATGAGGATCTGCATAATACATTGGATTTGACCAATTCTGCATTTGACCATTGTATCCCCAAGAACCAGGTTCACCTTTAGCAGCCCAAGTTTCCGTTGTTCGAATAGTTACATCAATACCAATTTCTTTCCACATCTCAGCCATTGCCTGAGCAGCTAGAAGACCATTTGTATAATAATATGGATCAGTCCAAAATTCTAATTTTGTTCCTTCTAAATTATTATCTTTGATAAGTTTTTTAGCTTTTTCAATATCGTAACTAAAAGTGTCAAAATCAGGAGTATAAAATTTCCCGTAGTTAGGATATGAATGCGTACTAGGAACTACAGATTTTCCAAACCATAAAGCATCATTTAAAAGATCTCTATCTACAGCTGATACCATTGCTTGACGGAGTTCTTTAGTGAAAGTTTTTGATCCACCAGAGAGAGCATCACTTTCCCTATCATAGCCAGCACCACCAAAATAGATTACATGAAATAAAGGAGTTACTGCACCTGTGGTTTTATAACCTGGGGAATTATCAATTGTTGCCAACTGATCTGGTGCTATGTTTGTTGCTAAATCAATTTCTCCATTGATAAGAGCAGTTACTCTTGCCGCAGCTTCTGGAACTCTTATCATAGTTATTTTATCGTATGGTGCTTTTTCACCCCAATAATCATCATGTCTTTCATAAACAATTTCGACTCTTGGATTAAATGATGTAACCTTATAAGGACCAGTACCAACAGGTGCTAATCCGAAAGCACGATAATCAGATATTTCATCAATATCAGGATCACCTGTCAAACTCATAAGATATTTCTTAGGATAAATCATTGATTGTTGTGAAGATAGAAATAATTCCGTTAGAAAATCTGGTTTTTTTGTTATAACTCGAACAGTGTTTTCATCGAGTGCTTCAGCTCTAGCTATATTTCCAAAAAATTCTTTAGATCTTTCTGTTCTTATAGGATCGGTAACATTAATCATTGATTGTAAAGAAAAAAGAACATCTTCAATGGTCATGTCATCGCCATTATGAAATTTTACACCTTTTCTAATTTTAAAATCAATAATTTGTTTACTTGGATGAATTTCATACGACTCAGCCAATCCACCAAACATCGGACCAAATTCATTATCCATATTTTTTGCATTTTTACCTATCAAAGGCTCCATCATGTTTACAAAAAATTGTGAATCAACGTTTGAGTGACTTTGTGCTGGTGCAAACGTGGCTGATAGATTTAACACACCAACTTTTAGTTCAACTGCATTCGCAAAAGAAGTTAAAGATAATGATAAAATAGATGTTAGAAGGATAAATAAATTTCTAACAAAACTTTTTATTTTCATAGTTTTCTCCGTTAACTAAAAAGTTAAATTTAGTTTTATTTTTAACCATTAAAAATAAAACACTATCTCTTGAAATCATTTTCTTTGTAAACGAACATCAAGAGAATCTCGTAACCAATCACCCAGTAACAAAAATACTAAAGCAATTGATAAAATCACTATCGCTGGCAAAACACAAATATGAGGATAAGAAGATAAAAAATCTCTTCCTAAGCCAGTCATTGATCCTAAAGTAGCTGTTGGAGGTTGAATACCTAAGCCCAAGAAAGATAAAGAACTTTCCAATAAAATTATATTAGAAATACCAAAAGTGTATAAAACGATAATTGGGGAAGCAATATTTGGAAGCATATGAAGAAGAATAATTCTTCTTGGTTTCGCCCCTGCTACTTGCGCAGCAGATACATAGGGTTCATTTTTAATTTGTATTACTTGACCTCTTACAACTCTTGCATAATTTTCCCAACCACTAATACCTACTACAAAAATTAGGATTGTAATACTCGAGCCAAAGACAGATATTAATAATAAAGCCATTAAAGTACCTGGAAATGCAATCTGTATATCTACCAACATCATAAAAATGTTGTCTATGATACCTCCAACATATCCAGATATGACACCTATTAAGGTTCCAATCGTCATGGAGATTAATGATCCTACTAAAGCAATAAATAAAGTAAATCTTAAACCATAAATTAATCTTGAAAGCATATCTCTTCCAAGCTCATCGGTACCTAGCAAAAAGCCAACTTTAAATTTTTCAAAACCTAAAGGAGGTCTTAATCTAGCTAACAAGCTCGTCGAATTTGGATCATAAGGTGCAAGAATAGGCGCAAAGATAGCTACAAGTATTAAAAAGAATAAAAGAAATAAACCTCCCTTAATGATTAAATCACTTTTTTTGAATTTTTTAACTAATTCACTATTATTAAGAATTGAAAACATCAGTTTACTCTAATTCTAGGGTCTAATAATGCATATGTCAGATCAACTAAGAGAGTAGCCAATACAACTATTGAACCCCATAGCATCACACCATATTGGAGTATTGGATAATTGCTAAAGATTGCAGCTTTAACAATTAAGTTCCCTATTCCATCAATGGAAAAAACTGCTTCAACTAAAACAACAGCAGCAATAAAACCTGCAATTTGTAATCCAAGAATTGAAACGATAGGCATTGATGCATTTCTAAATGCATGCTTAAAAATAACTATACGTTCTGATAAGCCTTTTGACCTTGCAGTACGAATATAATCTTCATTGAGAACATCAAGCATTGCTGAGCGTGAATAACGTATTTTTCCAGCCAACATAGACATAGCTAAACAGCCTACTGGCATAATATAATGATAGGGAGTTTCTAAACCTACAGTTGGTAATAAATGAAGCGTAAAAGAAAAAAGAAGGATAGCAAATATTGCTAATATATAATTAGGGATTGCATATCCAGTAAATGCTAAAGCCATTATGAATGTGGTTAAAATTGAATTTCGGTAAATAGCAGCGTAAATTCCAAGAGGAATGCCAATTATTAATGAAACTAAAAATGCGTATCCAAATAATGCCAAAGTATTAGGTAATTTACTAAAGAAAACTTCTGTAACAGGTTGAAAAGAAAAATAAGAAAAACCAAAATTACCTTCTATTATTCCTTTAAAATAACTAATATATTGGACAAAGTAAGACTCATTAAGTCCAAAATACTCCATTAAATAGTTATACTCCTCATCACTTAAACCTTCAGGGGCAAAATTATCAATCGGATTTCCTGCTATTCTTGTAGCAATGAAAGTAAGAGTAATGACTCCCCAAATTGTAATAAAAGCTCTTAGAGTTCTTATGATTATAAACCGCATTTTTATAAATAAACCTTAAATGGATGGCCCCAGGCCTGTTTTCCGTCATTTGTTCTTAATATTAATCTTGCCCAACTATTATGAAACTTTGCTAATGGTAGTTTTGCTTCCTTTAGGTTTTCTCCTGAAATTTTTTCAAATCTTGCTCCTCTACCAACTAAACCGATAAAATCGACATTGGAGGTCTCTACATGAAAGTACTCACTAATTATTTCACTTTTAAAAATTTCAGGACCTGTTGATCCATAAAAGTTTTGAGTTTTAAGTGCATCTAAAATATCATTACTGGAATTGGATTTTGCTTGAACCATGACCCATCCAGCCTTGGCGTCATTTTTATAATAATGAGCATCATCAGTAGCAATAGCTCCAATCATTCTGTCTGAAGCCATAACTTGATCAATTAAATATGAGCCATTTTCTCTTCCAAACGTTTTGCAAACACCATTAAATACTTCAATTGCATGAATGCCTAAAGGCATAGATAATGCATCATTTAGATTTAAACCTGACCATTCAGGATGGGCGATAGCAACAAAAGCTCCAGCTTTTAAAGCTCTTGTAGCTATTTCAGGCCCAGATTCATCTTCGGTAGGAGAAGTGAAATTTTGAGGAATACCAACAGATAAGATATGCCATTCGTCTCCATTACTATTTTTACCAGCGTGAAGTTCTGCACCAGTTATTGTTGTAAATTTATCATCAGAGAAGTTTGATGTATCACTAATCGTAAAATTAAAATCACTCTTAAAATGGTCAGTTAAAGAAATAAAATCATAATTTAGGTTTTTATAAAATTTACAAACCTTTTCAGGGGACAATTGACCATCACTATTAGTTGAGTGGCAGTGAATGTTACCTTTAAAAATTATATCAGAATTAACTATCACAAAAAAAGTAATAGAAAAATTATTTGTAAAAAAAATTACAAATATATTGAATTTTATTTAAATTATCTTCCAACTTTAATATTGTGTTGTAACCAACTTTATTGCTGTGTGAAATAAGAAAGTAAATGTAGTAAAATTGAAACAAAAAAATGTAAAAAATCAATATGAAACTTTTAAAAGATGATAAAAATCTATGGGAAGTATTATATTTTAAAATTAAAGAAAAAATTTTAAATAAAGAATTACTAAGTGGACAAAAACTAGAATCTCAAAACATATTATCAAAAAAAAATAATATTTCACGATACTCAGTAAGAAAAGCAATTCAAAAATTAGAAAATGAAAACGTTATAATTTCGCATCAAGGAAAAGGTAGTTTTATTACTAAAAATATTTACAGAGTCCATCTTTCCAAAAATAGTAAATTTCATTTAAATGCTTTGTTAGAAAAAAGAGATTCCTCTGCTATTTTTTTAAGGTCAAAAATAATGAAACCTCCAATATTTGTTCAAAATTTATTAGAAGCAAAAGATTTTAAAAAAATTATTATGTGTGAACTATTGAGAAAAATTGATGGTAGCGTTGTATCCATATCAAGGCATTATTTTATTAGAGAAAAATTTCCTGATATTGAAAAAAGAATAAAAAAATTCCTGAGCATAACTCTGGCTTTGAAAAGTTTGGGTGTCCATGAATTTCATCGCAGTAAAACGTATTTAAGTACAAGGTTGCCAGATGCATATGAAAGAAGAATTATTAAAATTTCTAAATTAATGCCACTCTTAATATCTACAGGTTTAGATATTGATAAAGATGGAAATAAAATACAGATATCCGTATCTTTAATGCGTGGAGATTTATCAGAGTTTTCTATTATACATCAGTAATTTGATAATAATATTTATTATACTATTAAATATGATTTTAGTTTTTGGTGAAATTAAAAATATGAAGGCCCTAAATTAATAGAGCCTTCTTCCCAGCCAGCGATACTTGTGCAAGAAACTTAAAAGAAATACCAAATGATGATGTAGATTAATCCTACAAAGAAAATTATCTTTGTGAGTATCCAACAAATCAAGCCCAACATCTATGCCTCCCTTTTAAATTTTAGTTTTTTAGCGAGATATTCTGCTTGAATATCCAGGTATCTTTGAAGTGCTTTTAACGTTTTCCAGTTTCCTTGTGCTTGCACCTCTGCCAAAGACCATCCACTCTTTATAAGATCTGTTGCTCCAAGATGTCGAAGAGTGTGAAAAGCTATATCAATGTTTGCTGCTTTGATTAGTACTCTCCAATAACTATCAAACTCATGTCTATCCGATACAGGAAAGTATCTACCATCAATTGTTGATGGCAACTCTTGCAAAACTTCAATAGCCTTAGGTGATAAACCTATTTTTACTGGCTTATTATTTTTAGTTTCAAGAATTGTTGCAGTACTTTTAGCAAAATCAATATCTCTTTTCTTTAATCTTAAAAGTTCACCTTGCCTCATCAATGTTTCACGAGCAAAAATTATTATTTGCTGCATGAAGTACAGAGGTTTAGTTTTTTTTGATCTATTACTTTTTGGGTATACAGTTTTAGCGAGTTCTAGGAGATAACTATACTCCTCGTCTGTACAATATCTGTTTATCTTTTGAGTTTCTTTTGCCTTTTGCACTAATGAACAAGGATTGTAAGTAACAGGAATATCTAATTCTCTTTTTCCATGATTGATTGCCCTGGAAATAAGACCAATATACTTATTTACTGTTGATCCACTCTTGCCTAGCACTAGCTGCTGATCCCTAAACTCTGCGATTACCTTTGGTTTTAACTGAGATAAGAACAAGTTAGATAATTTTTGACGCCTTAAGAAACCTACTTCGTAAGTAAATCTCTTAATGTGTTTTGTTTTACGTTTAAAACTATCAAAATAAACGTCTAACAATTCATTTACCTTAATCTCATTTAGCTTTTCTGTTTCCACTACACCAAAATACGATCCAGTTTCTATTAATGCCTCTACTCTGTATGACCATTTGCGAGCATCAGATTTATTTGTAAATGATTTTGCTATTCTAATTTTTTTCTTTTGGATGACAGCTTGCCACTTACCAAAATGTTTTCTTAGATGTGCCATTTCTCCCTTTCTAATCACGACGTATTCACGACGTAACTTTATTAAGGGTAGTTGGATTTAATTTTTAACGATTATTTTCGGCTCTTAGCCTAAGATTAATGCCTCGGTAGTATTGCTACTACACACGCTTTCCAAGCGTGCTGATTAAACCGCTCTCACATCTCTCCA
>ERZ802830.5016-NODE-5016-length-10334-cov-8.88053_pt1 | contig 10334 bp, 8 predicted proteins | sample MGYA00345654_ERZ802830 | MGnify/ENA primary metagenome ERZ802830 (study PRJEB30503, sample SAMEA104212375) | marine metagenome | biome: Westerlies Biome; feature: [SRF] surface water layer (ENVO:00010504) within the epipelagic zone...; material: water...
ACCCTGGTGTCTTTACCAATAATGACAGAGTCATACCCTTTTTCTTTAATTATTGAACCTGTATGAAAGCCTAAGCTTAAACAAAACTCAGGGGTAATAACGGTATCTGCTGGCCCTCTAAAGCCATCTGTACCAAATTTCATGATTTAAGTTCCTTGGACTGGCTTTGAAGAGCTAGAAACTTTTGATTTTTTTGTTGTGCCTTGATCATTGTCATCACTCTTATCTCTTGGAAGTGCACCTGCCATTATATCTGAAATTTGAACTTGATCTATCGTTTCATACTTCAATAATGCATCTGCCATATTATGTAGTTTGTCGAGATTTGTTGCCAATATTGACCCTGCTTTTTCGTAGCATGTCTGAATAATAGATCTTACTTCTTCATCTATTTGTCTAGCTGTCTCTTCCGAGAATATTCTTTTCTTAGACCCTGCTGACCTTCCTAGAAATGGATTCTCATCTTCATCATCATATTTAAGGGTTCCTAGTTTGTCTGAGAAGCCCCATTTTGTGACCATATTTCTAGCTAAGTCTGTTGCTCTTTCAATGTCGTTAGATGCACCCGTTGTGATTCCATCTTTTCCATTTATTATTTCTTCCGCAACCCTGCCTCCAAATAAACTAGTAATTTGGCTTATTAGAGCTGTTTTAGAGTATGTATAAACGTCTTCTTCTGGCAAGAACATTGTTACTCCCAAAGCGCGTCCTCTTGGAATAATTGTTACTTTGTAAACTGGGCTATGTTCAGGCAAATTAAGCCCAACAATAGCATGTCCTGCTTCATGGTATGCGGTAAGTTTCTTCTGATCTTCATTTAAGATCATCGATTTTCTCTCGGCACCCATCATGATCTTGTCTTTCGCAAAATCTAATTCTTCTTGTGATACTTTCTTAAGATTCTTTCTTGCCGCTAACAAGGCTGCTTCATTAACTAAATTAGCTAAATCTGCGCCAGAAAAACCTGGAGTTCCTCGAGCTATTACTCCTGGCTCAACGGATTTATCAACTGGAACTTTTTTCAGATGAACATTCATTATTTGCTCTCTACCCTTAATATCAGGCAATCCAACCATTACTTGTCTATCAAATCTACCAGGCCTTAGTAGAGCAGCATCCAGGACATCTGGTCTATTGGTTGCCGCAATAACTATTACTCCTAGATTTTCTTCAAAGCCATCCATCTCAACTAAAAGCTGATTCAATGTTTGTTCTCTTTCATCATGACCTCCGCCTAGTCCTGCTCCTCTTTGTCTACCTACAGCATCTATCTCATCAATGAACACGATACAAGGCGAATGTTTTTTTGCTTGCTCAAACATATCTCGCACTCTGGAAGCACCGACACCAACAAACATCTCAACAAAATCTGAGCCAGAAATAGTGAAAAATGGAACTTTAGCTTCTCCTGCAACAGCTCTTGCAAGAAGAGTCTTACCTGTTCCTGGAGGGCCTACCATTAATATGCCTCTTGGAATTTTTCCACCTACTTTGATAAATTTAGCTGGGTCTTTAAGGAAATCTACGAGCTCTTTGACATCATCTTTTGCTTCTTCACATCCAGCCACATCAGTGAAATTTGTTTTAACATGACCACCATCTAATAGTTTGGCCTTACTTCTTCCAAAGGTCATTGGTCCACCTTTGCCACCAACACCCCCCTGCATATTTCTCATAAAGATAAAAAATATACCTAGAAGTAATAATAGTGGAAAAGCACCTATAAGTAGTTGTGACCAAACACTCGGCTTTTCTAATGCTTCAAATGCTATTTCCACATCTGCTTCTGTAAGACTTTCATTTAAATCAGAGTCACTTATATACGCAGGTTTTTGTGTGGTATATTTTGTTCCGTTAAATCTTTCAACCTCAACTGTCATCTGATCGCCTTTATACACGATAGATTTGACTTTCTTCCCTTTGACTTCCTGTTTAAATTCAGAGTACGTTAGTTCTTCTTTTAATGTGCTGCCTGAAAAGTTCTCAAGCACCATAAATAGCACTGATCCAGCAATTAACCAAAAAAGTATATTTCTTCCAAAATTTTTCATGTTTCCATTATTTAGGGACTAATCCTAACAAATAAACCTCAGCAGAAGAAGTTTTTGAAGCAGGTGGTTTTTCTACTACAACCTTTTTAAAATTTTCTTCAAAAAGCTTTTTTAATTTTTTTAAATTTTGATTGCTGAATGTCTTTATTAATAAGGCTCCATTTTTATTTAGTATTTTTTTTGATAAATTTAAGCAAAATAAGTTCAATTCCAAATTTGCTTCATCATCTACTAGTTTTATACCTGAGAGATTTACTGACATATCACTTAAAATTAAATCAGGCTTTTTTGTTAAATTTTCTGATAATTCTGCAAACTCATTCGAATATAGGTCGATTTTATAAAAATCTATTGAATTAATTTTTTCCATAGACAGAATATCAATCGCTAAACATTTTGTGTGTGTTTTCTTTTTATTGCTTATAACTTGCGACCAACCTCCTGGGGCCGATCCAAGCTCAATGATTAAATCAGCTTGTTCGATTAAGTTATGGGTCTGGTTTATTTGAATTAATTTATATGAGGCTCTTGATCTATAGCCTTCATTCTTGGCTTTTTTAGCCCAAGTGTCCTGTATATCTTTCAAACTAGCTTTATTGCAGTTATTTCGTACTCTTTGATACCGCCAGGTGTTTCTACTTCTACGTATTCACCTAGTTCCTTTTTGATTAAAGATCTTGCGATTGGGGTAGTAAATGAGATTGTATTATTCTCAATGCTAGCCTCAGCATCACCAACGATCTGATATGTTTTCAAAGTTTCTGAATCTAAATCTTTAATTGTGACAGTTGAGCCAAAGATTACCCTATCTTCAACTCCCATTGTTTTATACTCAACAACCTGAGAAACAGATAAAACTTCTTCTAATTCCCTTATTCTTGCTTCATTTAGACCTTGTTCTTCTCTTGCAGCATGATATTCAGCATTTTCTTTTAAATCGCCATGCGCTCTTGCTTCAGATATAGCATCAATAATATCTTGTCTTTTAACATTTTTAAGCTGATCTAATTCAGCCCTTAGTTTTTTTTGCCCTTCTGGCGTTATTGGTCTTTTTTCCATCTTTAAGATAATTGAAGTGGTTTATATTCCCAATTCTCTACTCCTTTTTCTAAAGATTCAACAATTGCGAAGCCACCAGAGACTGTTGTGGTAAAGAAAACATTATGTTCAAGGGCTGACCTTCTTATAGAGAACGAGTCTTTAATGGATTGTCTTCCCTCTGTTGTATTAATTATCATGTCTATTTCATTGTTTAAAATTGCATCAACAATATGAGGACGACCTTCAAGAACTTTGTTAATTACTTTCACATTGATTCCAGTCCCCTCAAGTGCTTCAGCGGTACCTTTGGTTGCCACAATTTTAAAACCTAGTTTTGTCAGCTTAGTACATAAATCTGGTAGATACTTTTTATCATTGTCTTTAACACTTACAAAAACGTTTCCGTCTTTAGGTATACTTTCACCAGCACCTTTTACAGCTTTACCATATGCCTCACCAAAACAATCCCCTCTGCCCATAACTTCACCTGTAGATTTCATCTCAGGCCCAAGAATTGGATCAACTTTTCTAAATTTATTAAATGGAAAAACTGGAGCTTTCACTGCATAATTTGTTGGCATTATTTCTGCACTTATGCCCAATTCATCAAGAGTTTTGCCCAAAATAACTTTTGAAGCAATCTTAGCTAAAGAATTACCAATACATTTTGAAAGGAAAGGGATAGTTCTTGAAGCTCTAGGATTAACTTCAATCATATAAAATTTATCGTCCTTAATTGCTACTTGAGCATTCATTAACCCTACGACATTTAATTTTTTAGCAACTGCTTTGATTTCTTTTTTTAGGGTATGTAATTGTGTGTCTCCAACACTGTAAGGTGGGAATGAACATGAACTATCTCCAGAGTGAATACCTGCTTCTTCAATATGTTGCAACACACCACCGATAAGAGTTTTTTCACCATCACAAACTACATCTATATCAAGCTCTACTGCGTCATCTAGGAACTTTTCAATCAATAAAGGGTTCTCAGGAGAGATAACAGCAAATTTAGTTAGGTAATTTTTTAGGTCATTATCCGTGTAGATTAGCTCCATGGCTCTACCACCTAAAACATATGATGGTCTTACAATAACTGGATAGTTAAGTTCATTTACTGACTTGTAAGCTTCTTCCACACTTTGTGCAATTCTATTTTCGGGTTGAAGAAAATTGAAGTCTGAAAGAAAAGATTTAAATTTTTCTCTATTTTCAGCTGTGTCAATTGCAGAGGGTGAAGTGCCAAGTATTTTCACTCCATTTTTTTCAAATTCATCTGTAAGTTTAAGGGGTGTTTGTCCGCCAAATTGAACAACTACACCATAAGGGTTCTCGTGCCTTATTATTTCCAAGACATCTTCTGCAACGATAGGTTCAAAATACAATTTATCTGACACATCGAAATCCGTGGAAACCGTCTCTGGATTAGAATTAATCATTATTGTTTCAATATTTTCTTCTCTAAATGCCAAAGCTGCCTGAACGCAACAATAATCAAATTCTATTCCCTGACCAATTCGGTTTGGGCCACTACCAAGAACAATTACTTTCTTTTTATCAGAGACTTCTGATTCATTGAATTCATCGTATGTGGAATATAAATAATTTGTGGTGCTGTCAAACTCAGCAGCACAAGAGTCAACTTTTTTGAAAACTGGATGCACGTCAAGCTCATACCTATAATTCCTTACTTCTTGTTCCTTGATGTTCAAAAGATCTGCCATCCTAGCATCAGAGAATCCTTTCTTTTTATAAGATTTCATAGTCGTTTGGTCTATAGCACTTAGATCTGATTCAGAAATAATTTTTTCGTCATTAACTATTTCTCTTATTTGGTGTAAAAACCATTTATCTACTTGGCATGAATCAAAGATTTCTTGCATTGACCAACCTCTTCTAAAAGCATCAGCTATGAACCAGAGTCTACTTTCTCCAGGAGTTGATAATTCTAGTTTAAGTGCACCATTACCCTCATTTTCTTTCAAAATGCTAGAGAGTCCAACTAGACCATTTTCCATTGATCGAATAGCTTTCTGAAATGATTCTTGAAAATTTCTACCAATAGCCATAACCTCTCCAACTGATTTCATTTGAGTTGTAAGTCTAGAGTCAGTTTCTGGAAATTTTTCAAAATTAAATCGAGGTATTTTGGTGACAACATAATCAATCGTAGGCTCAAATGATGCAGGCGTCTTTCCGTCTGTAATGTCATTTTTTAATTCATCTAATGTATAACCAACTGCTAAAAGAGCAGCTACTTTTGCAATTGGAAAACCAGTTGCTTTAGATGCTAAAGCTGATGATCTGCTAACACGCGGATTCATTTCGATCACTACTAGACGACCTGTTTCTGGATCTTGAGCAAACTGAACATTAGAACCACCTGTTTCAACTCCTATTTTTCTTAAAACTTTGAAAGATGCATCACGCATTTCTTGGTATTCTTTATCTGTCAAAGTTTGGGCTGGAGCTACAGTTATTGAGTCACCTGTATGAACTCCCATGGGATCTACATTTTCTATTGAACAAACAATTATACAGTTATCATTTTTATCTCTGACAACTTCCATCTCAAACTCTTTCCAACCAACAAGCGATTCATCAATCAACAGTTCTTTTGTGGGAGAAAGTTTCAGACCATTCATACAAATCTCTTCAAATTCTTTTAGGTTGTAAGCAATGCCTCCTCCTGTTCCCCCCATTGTGAAAGATGGTCTAATAACACATGGCAAACCAATATCTTTATAAATCTTCCATGCATCTTCCATAGAATGAGCAAAACCGGATCTTGGAGTCTCAAGACCAAGCTCTTTCATACAATTGTCAAATTTCTCTCTATCTTCTGCGTTATCGATTGCCTCTCTGTTTGCTCCAATCATTTCAACAGAATGTTTCTCAAGAATTCCTCTCTTTGCAAGTTCAAGTGATACATTTAAGCCAGTTTGCCCTCCCATAGTTGGTAAGATTGCATCTGGTTTTTCTTTTTCGATTATTTTTTCTAGTGACTGCCAATCAACTGGTTCAATATAAGTTGCATCAGCAATTTCAGGGTCGGTCATAATCGTAGCTGGATTTGAGTTAACTAAAACAACTCTATAACCATTTTCTCTTAAAGCTTTACAGGCTTGGGTGCCTGAATAGTCAAATTCACAAGCCTGCCCAATGATAATTGGACCTGAACCAACAATTAAAATAGTTTTTAAATCTTCTCTCTTAGGCATTCATATCCTCAAAAAACCTCTTGAATAAAACTTCAAACTCTTTTGGTCCAGGACTCGCCTCTGGATGGCACTGAATAGAATAAAAAGGTTTAGATGTGTGTTCTATTCCCTGAATCGATCCATCGAATAATGATTTATGAGTAACATTAATGTCATCTCTATCAGCGACTTTTGCCACTGCAAAATTATGGTTTTGCGATGTAATAAAGACAGTATTATTTTTTAAGTCATGAACTGGATGATTTGCTCCATGATGACCAAAGGGCATTTTTTCAATTTCTAAACCGTAGGCTAATGACATTATTTGGTGTCCAAGACATATGCCAAAAATAGGCAGACCTAAATTCATCATTTTTTTTACTTCTTTGACTGCATCTTGCAAAACGCTGGGATCTCCCGGACCATTAGACAGAAAAATACCATCTGGATTTAAAGCCTTGATCACCTCTGCCGATGTGCTAGGCGGCACTACTACGATGTCGCCCCCCAGACTCTTCATAATTCGTAATATATTTTCTTTAATGCCAAAATCGACTGCGACAATTTTATATCTTTTATTTGTACCAGGATCCCCAAAATTATATTGTTTGCTGACAGCTACATTTTCAGTAAAATTCTTACCATCCATACTGCCAAATTTATTGATCTCTGATAGAGCTTCTTCATCAGTAAAAAGCTGAGTTGGATAAATAGCCCCAATTTTGCAACCTTCGTCTCTTAAAATTTTTGTTAGGTGTCTTGTATCTATATCAGATATACAAATTGTTTTTTGTTCAACTAAAAAATCCTCGAGCGACATCTTTGATCTATGGCTACTTGGAAAATCGCAGAAATTTTTAACAATCATACCGCGTGCTGCAATATTTTTAGATTCATTGTCCTCAAAATTAATACCAGTATTCCCAATATGCGGGTATGTAAATGTGATTATTTGGCCATCGTAAGATGGGTCTGTAAGAATTTCTTGGTAGCCAGTGATTGAGGTATTGAAAACGACTTCTCCAACACCAATTTTTTTAAAACCAAAACCAAAACCTTCGAATGAAATTCCATTCTCAAGTAGTAGCTTTGCTCCAAACTTCATTTTCGCTTCCGAATACTATAAAGAAGTTAGAACATAATTTATAGATCATTTAGAATTAACCCTATGTCATTTTCATTGAAGAGTAAAAAAGATATTGCAAAAATGAAAATTGCTGGGTGTAAAGCAGCAAATGTTTTGGAAATGTTAACAGAATATGTGGTACCAGGAGTAACAACTGGGGAGTTGGATGACATAGCTTTTAAATACATAACTGAAGAACTCAAATGCATACCAGCGAATATTGGTTATAGCGGTTTTCCAAAAACTCTTTGCACTTCAATCAATAACGTAATTTGTCATGGGATTCCTACAGAAAATAAAAAATTAAAAAATGGAGATATAGTTAATATCGATGTCACAGTGATATACGATGGCTGGCATGGCGATACTTCCAGGATGTACTTGGTAGGTAAAGTACCAGCTCATGCAAGAAGACTTGTTGATGTAACAAAGGATTGTTTGTTTGCTGGCATAGATGAAGTAAAGCCAGGAGCAACTTTGGGAGATGTTGGTTTTGCTATTCAAGAGCTAGCTGAAAAGAATCATTATTCAGTTGTTAGAGATTACTGTGGGCATGGTATCGGCAAGACTTATCATGAAGAACCTCAGGTAATGCATTATGGAAATAGAGGTGAAGGATTGAAACTTGAGGAAGGCATGTGCTTCACCATTGAACCAATGATTAATTTAGGCTCACATCATTCCAAAATACTTGGTGATGGTTGGACTGTTGTAACAAAAGATGGAAAACTTTCAGCTCAATGGGAACATACTGTTGCAGTAACGAGTAACGGTCATGAAATATTAACTTTAGGAGATTAGTGACGTGAAATTACCTATAGAAGCTCATGGTATTGCTCAGCAAGATGAAAGCGGTTTGCTTAGTATCAGATATACAAAGTTCCAAACTTCCACTGCTGCTGCTAATGAATTTTCATTGGATGACAAAGGTGGAAAGTCTACAAAAATAATTACACATCTTGTTGAAGACAAACCTATCGAAGACATTCCTACTGCTTGGCTTAAGCTCTATCTTCTATCGCTGCGCTTTTTTAAACCTAATGAACTTAGCTTTGAAAATATATTTTCTGTATTGCCGAACATAGCTTGGACAAATAAAGGACCATTAAGAGCGGAGGGACTTGAAAGTATTATCGCTGATGAAGATTTTAAACTTTATGCTATTGATAAATTTCCTCCTATGACAGATTACGTTGTTCCAAAGGGTGTCAGAATTGCCGATTCTTCTCGAGTTCGTTTAGGAGCCTACCTAGGCGAAGGTACAACTATAATGCATGAGGGTTTTGTGAACTACAATGCTGGGACTGAAGGTCCTAACATGATTGAAGGTAGAATTTCTGCTGGTGTATTTATAGGTAAAGATTCAGATTTAGGCGGTGGCTCCTCAACAATGGGGACTCTTTCAGGAGGAAATAAAGAAGTTATAAAAGTTGGGGAAAGATGTCTGCTGGGAGCAAACTCAGGCATTGGCATATCATTGGGCAATGACTGCATAGTTGAAGCAGGATTGTATCTAACTGCAGGGACAAAAGTAACAGTGCTTGAAAATAATAAAGTTCTAAAGGCCTTAGAGCTTAGTGGCAAAAATGGTATCTTATATTTTAGGGATTCTCTTTCAGGGAAAGTTTGTGCAAGACCAAATAAAGGTAACTTTAGACTTAATGAAGTTTTACACGACAATAATTAATTTTGGAAATACAAATAACTCAAGACCTGGTTCGCAAAGAATCAATCACACCAAATGATGCTGGCTGTCTTCAATATATCGAAGATTTTTTAAAGCAAAGAGGATTTAAAAATGAAATCCTTACCTTTGGCAGAGTAAAAAACCTTTGGAGTATAAATCGTAAGCCAGGACCACTATTGGTCTTTTTAGGGCATGTCGATGTGGTACCAACAGGACCCATTGATCAATGGGATCATAGCCCTTTTTCAGGGCATGACGATGGCACTTACATTAATGGTAGAGGTACAGGAGATATGAAAGGTGGAATAGCATGCTTTATGTCCGCCTTGTCTCGCATCGACCCTAATGATTTAAATTTTTCGCTGGGTTTCATTATTACTTCAGATGAGGAAGGCCCATCTAAAGACGGTACAGTCAAAGTTGTCGAAGAATTACTTAAAAGAGAGGAAGTAATTAATTACTGTTTAATAGGCGAACCGTCTACTATCGAAACCGTTGGAGACAATATAAGGATTGGCAGAAGGGGCTCCATAAATATAGAGCTTGAAGTTTTAGGCAAACAAGGGCATGCAGCTTACCCTGCAAGGGTTGATAATCCTATTCATAGAGTTGTACCTTTCTTAGATAAATTGTTGTCTGAAGTTTGGGACGAAGGCAATGAGCATTTTCCTCCTACATCATTACAACTTACCAATATTACAGCAGGAGTTGGAGCTCATAATGTCACACCTAATAATCTTAATTTGAAATTTAATCTTAGATTCTCACCTCAAATTACAGGCCAAGAGATACAAGCAAGAATTGAGCATTTTCTCGAGCAGGAAAATGTTAAATACAATATAAGTTTTGATATAAATGCAGAGCCTTTTTACTCAAACCCAAAAATATTTACAGATGTGGTGCAGAAAAGTATAGAAAAAGTGCAAGGTTTTAATACTGCACTTTCTTGTTCAGGTGGAACTTCAGATGGTAGGTTTATAGCAAAGACTGGCTGTGAGATTGTGGAGCTTGGCCCTAAATTTGAAACGATTCACAAAATAAATGAAAGAATTGAGAAGGAAGAATTGGAACGATTAACTGATATATACCATCAAATCTTATTAAATCTAAATGAAGAGACAAATAACTGAACTTTTTGTATAGAATAGACATTGTCGAAATATGAGAATTAAAAATTTACTAATACTTTCCAGCTTAATTGTCCTCGCAGCTTGTAGCGATAAGGAAGA
>ERZ802830.5018-NODE-5018-length-10333-cov-5.90942_pt1 | contig 10333 bp, 10 predicted proteins | sample MGYA00345654_ERZ802830 | MGnify/ENA primary metagenome ERZ802830 (study PRJEB30503, sample SAMEA104212375) | marine metagenome | biome: Westerlies Biome; feature: [SRF] surface water layer (ENVO:00010504) within the epipelagic zone...; material: water...
AATGATGTGCCAAGATAAAGTCTTTTCCGCCTGTCTCTCCAACGATACGAGGATAGGTTTTATATTTTTTTATATTGTCTCCAATTTTTTGCCACAAGTCTTGAAATACAAAAGTTGAACCTGTAAAATGTAGACCAGCAAAAGAGGGGTGTTGTAAAACGATATCAGTAATCATTTCAGGGTCTCCCGAAACGAGTGTAATCACACCATCAGGAAGCCCTGCTTCTTTGAAAATATCCATCAAAATCTTTGCAGTATACATTTGATGATCACTGGGTTTCCAAACGACCACATTCCCCATCATCGCCATACAGGAAGTGAGATTGCAAGCAATGGCAGTAAAGTTAAATGGAGTCAGAGCATAGGTAAACCCCTCGAGAGGTCGGTGTTCAATTCGATTGAACACACCATTTCCAGGGGCAGGTTGTTGCTGATAAATTTGAGATGCAAAGGCTGCATTGAATTTGAGAAAATCAACAGATTCACAAGTTGCATCTATTTCTGCTTGAAAGATATTTTTTGATTGGCCAATCATAGTGCCAGCATTGATGATCGCACGATAGGGCCCTGCAATCAAGTCAGCTGCTTTGATAAAAATCGAAACGCGATGTTCCCATGACATCGCTGCCCACTTCTTTTTGGCTTTGAGGGAGTTCTCAATTGCACGCTTGACGTGTGCTGGCTGCGCAACACTATAGGTGCCGACGATGTGTTGATGATCATGTGGGGGTCGAATGGGTCGGGTCTCTTTTGTAAACACCTCTTCATCCCCTAAATATAAGGGGACTTCAATTTTGGACTGAAACATCTTTTTGTATGCTTCTTCAACTTTTTTTCTCTCAGGAGATCCAGGTCTATAGTCGTGAGTAACTTCGTTGAGGGGGGTATCAACTGTAAAAAATCCGTACGGCATGATTTGTTCCTTGTTTGGTTATTTAACAAATCTATGGAAAAGTGTTAAATAAATCAATTAAGCGCAAAAGCAGGACTTAATTTAAATTTGGGGATATAGACTTTAAATTTTTTCGCAGTTGCAAGGTTGACAAAATTATAATGCCCCATCATAGCGCCGATAGATGATGAAATCAAACTTCCCGATTTGTAGCTGAAGGATTTACCAGGGTAGATGACTGGTTTTTTACCCACAACACCCTCACCATCAATAATGGTTTGAGGTCTCAAGGAATCGATAATGACCCAATGACGTGATTGCAATTGAACTGCCTCTTTTCCCTGATTTTGAATGATGATTTGGTATGCATAGGAGTAGTTGAGAATGTAATTTTTGAAGTATGTCCCCTCAAAAAAAACTTTGACAGAAACGCTGATTCCGCTTGTGAGTAATTGCAACATGAACTAAAGTTACAAAACTTTTGTTTTACCACTTGTTAATTTCGAATTTGATTTGAGTTTCCAAAGCCAATGCCAATCAAACGATCGTAGCGTCCTCCAAAGGGTCTGAAATAAACCAAGGCATAATAATCGTTTTCAGTCTCCCAGTGACTCCCACCAACACCATTTTCAAGTAATCGACTTGCTGCATCAATGGCCACATACTTGTAATTATACACCCCTTGCTTCAATCGAATTGTCGCTTGATGGGTGTTGATTGTGGGCTCGTATTGCAACTTGTAATACGACTGCGGTTGGTGCTGATTGAATCGACCAGTCACATAAAAATCATAGTTTGTTTCGGCTGTTTGTAAGCTGAATGTCACCTCAGTATAATCAGCATCTGTGTTTGGATTGAATCCCTCAGTGGTTTGAATCACAAAATTCCCATTGATGTCGGGGGCATAAGTATATACAATTCCATTACGCACATAATCAGGATATAAGATGCTTTGATAGAGTTCGTTTCGTCGAATTCGAACAACATTACCACCTGTTGAGCGAATATCTTTTGTATCAAAAAACAAGTACTCGTTGCCTCCTTCAAAAATCAAATCATTGCTGTATTCATACTGCAATGTTTGGTTCATGACATAATCAAATTTTGAAATTTTTCTGGCCGATGACCACTGAAAATTTTGAAGTGCCCAAACCTTTATTTCTTGTTCTGGCTGACGAGAATTGATGTTGTTGGTTTGCACACCAATTTCAATTCGCTGTTGACTGTCAATACCCTTCAAGTCACGCAATCGAAATACACCTAGCTGCACATTTGCTTGTTGTTCATAGACAACAAATCGGGTGGTGAAAACAAGATTTTGGTTTGCATCAAAAACACTCAAAAGGTAGTTTCCGCTGGTGGTGATTTCTACGTCTCTGTTTGGAACTGTAAGGGAATAGTGCGTGTAGCTTTGCAAGGTGGCTGATGAGTTGCTCATGTTTCGAATACGCACATCGTCAAATCCATTGAGATACTCCGATTTGAACAATTCCGAGGCTGCCCAATCTGCATCTGCATGTTGGATTGTGTAATAATAGTAGGACTCATCGCCATTCAAATCATCAAAATACAAAGTGAATGCCTTGCCGAGAGCTACCATTGGAATATTATCCATTTCATCCTGTGCCTGAAAAAGGATAGTGGCAATGTGATTTGGGGGTAATTTTTCATTTAAAATTTGTCCTGTCATCATTGCAGGAAAAACAAGCGCAAAAAAGATTTGTTTAACGTTTTTCAAATCAAAAAATTTAAAATTTTTACCAAAGATACCCAAAATCAGAGATGAAATGACAAAGTCAAAAAATGGTCAAAAAAATGAGCGTTAAACAAATTATTTGGAATTAATATAAATAAGAATAAAAAGAAGTCAGAACCTTTTTTTAAGCGCTTTTTACTAAGTAAATTTGCGTATCAAAACAAGCAATAAATCATGTCTATTGACATCAAGATCCGAAAAGGTCTTAACCTCCGTCTAAAGGGGGCTGCCCCCAACACGCTTAAGACCGCACCAGCATCAACAAACTGCGCGATAAACCCCACGGATTTTCATGGTGTTTTTCCCAAACTTGTGTGTAAAGAGGGAACCTCTATTCAGGCAGGGCAACCTTTGTTTTTTTCCAAATATCAAGACAGCATACAATTTGTATCGCCAGTCAGTGGAACAGTCAAAGAAATCAAAAGGGGGGCAAAGCGAAAGGTATTAGAGATTGTTGTTGCTGCTGATAAAAAACAACAGTCGGTCAAGCACAAACTGCCAGCATTGCATAAGATCACACCCGAGCAAGTGAAAGAGCTTTTATTGGCTTCAGGGAACTGGCCTTTTATCAAACAACGGCCTTATGATATTGTTGCTGATCCAAATGCAACGCCTAAGGCAATTTTTGTAAGTGCTTTGGCAACTGCACCTCTATCTGCTCAATTCGATGTGATTTTGGAAGGGCAGCAAGATGCATTTCAGACAGGAATTGATATGTTATCCAAGCTCTCACCAAATTTACATTTGAGTGTTGGAGCCAAGGAAAGCAGTCAAATAGCTGAGACTAAAAACTGTACGATTCATCGTGTAAAAGGACCTCATCCTGCAGGGAATGTAGGTGTTCAAATTCATCACATCGATCCAATTAATGCTGGGGAAACAGTATGGGTTGTTGGCGCAGAAGATGTTGCCAACATTGGGCGATTTTTTCAAACAGGTGTTTTTGATGCTTCTCGAACCTTGGCAGTTGTAGGGCATCCCTTATCCACGCCTTGTTATTACAAGTCAAAGGTTGGTGCATCGCTCGCACCAATCCTCAAAGACGTGGGAGCCGAAAACCTTGCCGATTTACGTGTGATTAATGGTGATGTTTTGACAGGTACTACGACTTCATCAGCTGGTTATGTAGGGTACTATAATAATACAGTTTCTGTACTTCCAGAGGGAGATCGATATCGCATGTTTGGTTGGTTGCCATTCGCTGGACCTAAAATCCACAGCATATCCAATACATCGTTGTCTTGGTTGTTTCCCAAACGACAATATACCCCAGACACGAATTTGAATGGGGAAGAACGTGCCTTGGTGGTCACTGGAGAGATGGAGAGAGTCTTTCCTATGGACATTTACCCCATGCAGCTGTTGAAAGCATGTATGGCAAATGATATTGAAAAAATGGAGCAACTTGGTATATATGAAGTCGCTCCCGAAGATTTTGCATTGATTGACTATGCAAACTCTTCCAAAATTGAAGCGCAAGCGATTATTCGTGATGCGTTGGATTTGATGTATAAAGAAGTTGGTTAATTCTAAATTATGATGATAAGAAAACAAATTGATCGATTAAAAAAGCCATTCGCAAAAGGATCTAAATTCGAAAGATTCGCACCAGCTGTCAATGCGTTTGACACCTTTTTGTTTGTCCCCAATCACACAACCAAAAAAGGAGCACACATTCGAGATGCCGTTGATTTAAAACGAACGATGGTTACAGTTATCATCGCTCTTATTCCTGCGTTGATCTATGGAATCTACAACACAGGTTATCAATACTACATCCAAACAGGTGAGGCCTTTACTTTTCTAGATGCCTTTCTACATGGCTCATTCAAGATTCTCCCCATGATTGCTGTTTCATATGGGGTTGGGCTAGCGATCGAATTTGCCTTTGCAGTCTATCGTGGGCACGAGGTAAACGAAGGATACCTAGTCACAGGACTCTTGATTCCCATGATCATGCCAGTAGATATCCCTTTATGGATGGTTGGTCTGTCAGTAGCTTTTGCAGTCTTTATAGCCAAAGAGGCGTTTGGAGGAACAGGAATGAATATCCTCAACCCTGCTCTCACTGCTCGAGCGTTTGCTTTCTTTGCCTATCCAACTTATATGTCTGGAAATAAAGTATGGGTTTCAGAAGCCAGTAACGTCGATGGAATTTCAGGAGAAACCATATTAGGATCACTTGCTTCAGGTGTTTCAGTTGACTACTCAATGTTTGAAATGTTTAATGGAGCTATCCCAGGATCTATTGCAGAGACTTCAACGCTTTGGGTGTTGGTTGGTGCTGCGATTCTCATTTTCACAGGAGTTGGAAGCTGGCGTATCATGCTTGGCGGCGTCATTGGAGCAGCGATTATGGGTTATCTGTTCAACCTATGGGGTGCCAACACTTTAATGCAATTTGATTGGTATAGTCACCTCATTGTAGGAGGGTTTGCCTTTGGTATTGTATTTATGGCGACTGACCCTGTTTCGGCAGCACAAACAGTTCGTGGTAAATGGATTTATGGAATCTTGGTAGGGATCTTATGTATCCTCATTCGTGTATTCAATCCTGCCTATCCTGAAGGTGTGATGCTCGCCATTTTATTGATGAATGTGTTTGCACCAACCATCGATCACTATGTTGTGCAATCCAATGTCAACAGAAGACTTAAAAGAAAACAACACAGTACAACTGTACAAACTGCTTAATTATGAATAGAGACTCAAACGCATACACTTTCGGATTTGCTGCAGCGATGGTTGTTGTTGTCGCCTCTGTCTTGGCATTTACAGCAAGCTCACTCAAAGACCTTCAGCAAGAAAATGTACGCAAAGAAAAAATGCAAAACGTACTTGCAACGATAGGAATCGAAATCGATCGAGATGGTGCAGAAGCTCTTTTTAATAAACACATCACCTCTCAGCTTGCCTTGAGAAACGACGGAACAGTCGATGAATCTGTCGATCCTTTTTCAGGAATCAAACTCGCTTTAGAGTTGAAAAAAGAACCAACCCAACAGCGTTTTCCATTGTATTTGGCAGATGTAGAGGGAGCCTCTTATTACATCATCCCACTTCGTGGTGCTGGGCTATGGGATGCGATTTGGGGATATATTGCTTTGGAGTCTGATCGAAATACCATCAAAGGAGCAGTGTTTGACCACAAAGCAGAGACTGCTGGTTTGGGCGCTGAAATTACACAACAATGGTTTATGGATCGTTTTGTTGGGGAAAAGGTTTTTGACAATGATGGCAAATTGGTCGGTATATCTGTATCCAAAACAAACAACGACCCCAAAGACCTCGATAAAAACGACCATGAAGTTGATGCCATCTCTGGCGCAACAATCACAGGTGATGGTGTATCAGACATGATCATTGAGCGCTTGACCCATTATCAACCCTATTTAGAACAAACACAAACCACAACAACTGTTGCTGCAAACATGTAAGAGATATGTCAAAAAAAACAAACAAACCAATTTTTCTTTTTGTCGCAAAGGACAAAGAACCTTTGTTTTCAAAAAAGAATAGATCACTTCTCACAGATCCCTTAGACGACAACAACCCAATCACTGTTCAAGTACTTGGGATTTGTTCTGCCTTGGCGATTACTGTTCAACTCGAACCAGCAATAGTAATGACCATTTCGGTCATTGCTGTGATGGGTGCCAGTAATGTGATTGTCTCTCTGCTGAGAAACCTTATTCCAAATCGAATTCGAATCATCGTGCAGCTTGTTGTTGTTGCATCTATGGTGATTCTTGTCGATCAAATTTTAAGGGCCTACGCCTATGACGTCAGTAAACAGCTATCGATATTTATTGGGCTGATCATCACCAACTGTATTGTCATGGGTCGATTGGAAGCCTTTGCTTTGGGGAATGGTGTTTGGAAATCTCTTTTGGATGGTGTTGGAAATGCTGCCGGCTATGGCTTTATGCTTATTTTGGTTGCTTTCTTTCGCGAGCTTTTCGGATCAGGAAATCTCTATGGATATCAAATTATTCCAGAGTCATTCTACGAAATGGGATATGTCAACAATGGATTTATGTTGCTATCTCCAATGGCACTGATCACTGTTGGGGTGATCATATGGCTTCAACGTGCACGCAATCGTAAACTCATAGAAAAAGGATAGATCATGGATTACTTAAACCTATTTGTTAGAAGTATTTTTATTGAGAACATGGTCTTTGCCTATTTCTTGGGGATGTGTTCTTATCTGGCTGTTTCAAAAACAGTCAAAACAGCTGTTGGGCTTGGACTGGCAGTTGTGTTTGTATTATCGATCACAGTACCAATCAATTTTTTGTTAGACAGTTATTTGCTACGTCCAGGTGCTTTGACATGGTTGGATGCAAGCTATGCTGATGTTGATTTAAGCTTTTTGAGTTTTATCATGTTTATTGCAGTGATTGCATCGATGGTTCAACTCGTTGAGATGATCGTTGAAAAATTTGCATCATATCTCTATGTAGCACTTGGTATCTTTTTACCATTGATTGCAGTGAACTGCGCAATACTTGGTGGAAGCTTGTTTATGCAGCAAAAAGATTTTGCAGGTATCGGAGAATCAGCTGTTTATGGTGCTGGTTCAGGGATTGGTTTTTTCTTGGCGATCCTCGCCATCTCTGCCATTCGTGAAAAGATTGCCTACTCCAACATCCCTGCGCCATTGCGTGGTCTGGGAATAACATTTATTATAACAGGTCTCATGGCCATTGGTTTTATGAGTTTTATGGGAATTAAGATTTAAGTATTATGGATATCACAGTCGTTCTTGCTAGTGTAGTTGTATTTATGGTCATTGTGTTCCTATTGGTAGGAATGCTATTGGGAGTCAAAGCCAAGCTACTTCCATCAGGACCAGTAAAGCTTATGATTAATGGTTCTGAAGATGTGGAGGTCGGTTCTGGTAGCACCCTTCTCACAACTTTAGGAAACAATAAAATCTTTTTACCATCTGCGTGTGGAGGTGGTGGCACTTGTATTCAATGTAAGTGCATCATCAAAGAAGGCGGTGGTGAAATCCTTCCCACTGAAGCACCTCACTTTACGAGAAAAGAAATCGCTGAGGGATGGCGATTGGGCTGTCAGGTAAAAGTAAAGCAAGACATGGTTATCGAAGTGCCTGAAGAGGTGTTTGGCATCAAAAAATATGAAGCAACTGTTGTGCGAAATTGGAACGTAGCCTCTTTTATCAAAGAGTTTGTTGTTGCCATTCCAGAAGACATGGATTACAAAGCAGGAGGATATATTCAAATTGAAATTCCTGCCTGTGAAATCCCATATAAAGATATTGATATCTCTGCTCACCCAGAAGAACATCCAGATGATGCCAATAAATTTCAACTCGAGTGGGATAAGTTTGGACTTTGGGATTTAACAATGAAAAACACTGAGGTTGTTGAGCGCGCATACTCGATGGCCTCCTACCCTGCAGAAGGGAAAGAGGTGATGCTCAATGTACGCATCGCAACACCACCTTGGGATCGCAACAAAAATGCGTGGATGGACGTAAACCCAGGGGTTGCTTCGAGCTATATTTTCTCGAAGAAACCAGGCGATAAAGTAACGATTTCAGGGCCTTATGGCGAATTCTTCATCAATCATTCTGAATCAGAAATGCTATACGTTGGTGGTGGTGCTGGAATGGCGCCGATGCGTTCTCACCTCTACCACCTGTTTCGTACCCTAAAGACTGGCAGAAAGGTCACATTTTGGTATGGGGGTCGTTCGCGTCGTGAGCTCTTTTATGTTGACCACTTCCGAGCGTTGGAGAAAGATTTCCCGAACTTCAAGTTTTACGTTGCTCTCTCTGAACCTTTGGAGGAGGACAATTGGAAGGTCAAAGATAGTTTGGATGCAGAAGGAGATGGCTTTATCGGCTTTGTACATCAAGTTGTGATTGACCAATACCTCAACCATCACGAAGAGCCTGAAGACATCGAGGTCTATTTCTGTGGCCCACCACTGATGAATATGGCTGTTGAAAAAATGGCCGAGGACTTTGGTGTACCACCAGAAAATGTTCGATTCGACGACTTTGGAGGATAAACCCTCAATTCAAGAGTTACATCAATTGGCGATGAAAACTGTGGGTGATGACCTCATTGCACAAGGCTATGAGTTTGTAGCTGTAAACAGTGAACTCAAAAAAGACCCTCAGTTTGTTTGTAAAAAAGATAATCAACTTGTTTTTGTGGTGGTGAAAGCATGTATATATCCTTCCAATCCTAAAGATTATGACAGTGATTTGATCGAGAAAATCAAGGATCATGCAAGTAAACACGAGGCTGTGGTTCGTTTTGCTGGGGTTGGATTTGCACGAGCAGACCATTACGACTTACCTTTGGTGAAGTCTAAACCTTATGCCATCAATTATGAAGGTCTTCAAAAGATATAGTGTACTCCTGCTGATATCCCTCGTTGGATGTACACCCCAACTACAAGTCCAGCAAGTGACAGGATATGCCTTAGGCACGACTTACAACATCACTTATTTTGACACTCAATTGAACCCTGACATTCCCGCAGCACTCGATTCAATTTTTTATGTGCTAAACAAGTCGATGTCCACCTACATCAAAAATTCTGATATTTCAAAAATCAATAGAGGGGATGAAGAGGTGATTGTTGATCATCATTTTACAAAAGTATTTAATAAGTCAAAAGAAGTATTTGCAGCCACAAAAGGATTTTTTGATCCAACAGTGGGTAGTCTTGTCAATGCTTATGGCTTTGGTCCTGAACAAAGCTTAACAACACTCACAACAGCTGTTCGAGACAGTTTACTCAACCTCACTGAGCTTGCAAAAGTAACGCTGACTGAAGAGGGTCGAGTGAAGAAAACAAACCCAAATATCTACTTGGATTTTAATGCCATTGGCAAAGGGTATGCAGTTGATGTGATATCATCTATGATGGAAAGTCAGTTTGGCTATTCCAATACCCTTGTTGAGATAGGAGGTGAATTGCATGCCAAAGGCAAACATATCCTTAAAAACAGTCAGTGGACAGTTGCCATTGATGCACCAAACATCAACCCAGATGAGAGAGAGTTGTTGCGAACACTTAAGCTCGAAAACCAAGCATTGGCCACTTCTGGGAACTATCGAAAATATCGTATCGATGACGCTGGCAACAAAGTTGTGCATACGATCAATCCATTGAATGGCACAGCTAGGCCATCAAAAGTTTTGAGTGCCTCTGTGGTTGCAGCAGATTGTATGACAGCAGATGCCTATGCAACAGCCTTGATGTCTATGCCCTTATCGATGCTTGAGGAGCAATCCATCGAAGGGGTAGAATATATGTTGATTTTTGCTGGTGAGGATGGCGCTTATGATCTTCGGTTGAGTCCGAAATTCCCTTCACTCAACTTGCCTTTTTACAAACAGGAATAATTTCATTGACTGGTACTGCATAGCGCAGTTGTTCCTCAGGCGTTAGCTGTTCTGCATAAGCCAGCATACGCACATGAAAACCAACTTTCTCGAGTCGATTTTGATAGTCTTTCCCATAGATTCTCACATGGTCATACTGCCCAAAAACACGCGCTCGTTCTTTTGGATCAGTGATGCTATTGTCTTCAAAGGTATTTTGATCAAGGCGTAATGGCACTTGAAGAATTGCACACCCACCTGGTTTGAGAACACGATAAAGTTCCTTCATCGCAGTGCTATCATTTTGGATGT
>ERZ802830.5020-NODE-5020-length-10330-cov-5.5526_pt1 | contig 10330 bp, 9 predicted proteins | sample MGYA00345654_ERZ802830 | MGnify/ENA primary metagenome ERZ802830 (study PRJEB30503, sample SAMEA104212375) | marine metagenome | biome: Westerlies Biome; feature: [SRF] surface water layer (ENVO:00010504) within the epipelagic zone...; material: water...
TTGTGTGGCGTTGGCAAAAAACAGATTCTCGTCCACGCGCAATACCAGCACATGATGATGCAGGGTAACGGGGTAGCGTTTCGCTGAACGAAACTGCTCAGTGTCACCAAGACGGCCAATTTGAGTGATCACGGGTTTGCTGGCACCGCGCAGAAAAAAGGCGATGGACAGAAGCACGCCGGACAGCAGGCCGATTTCGACACCGAAAGCAAGCACGGCGAGCGCAGTACCCCACTCGGTCCAGCAGTCTTGGCGATAGGTATTCCAGTTGTTGCGCCAGCTTTCGAGGTCGATCAAGTTGAGAACCGAAACCATGACAATGGCAGCCAGCGCTGCCTTAGGTAGGTTCGCGAAGGCGTCGGTAAAAAATAACAGCGTGCCTATGATGATGACGGCGCAGACAATTGAGCTGACGGGAGAGCGCGCACCTGCCGCGTAATTCACACCTGATCGAGAAAAAGACCCTGCGACTGGATAGGCGCTACTCACAGCGGCGCCGATATTAGCCGCGCTCAAGGCGATCAATTCTTGGTTGGGTCTGACTTGTTCGCGCTCCTTGGCGGCTAGGGTTGCGCCGATCGAATAGCTTTCGATGTAGGTAATGACGGCAATGACTGCGGCCGATGGCAGCAGGGCGAGCCAAAGCGCCAAGTCCATGGACGGCCACGTCAGTTCTGGCAGGCCCGCCGGAACTGGACCAACCGTTTCTGTGGTGTCGGATAGCCCCAATGTTGAGACCACCAAGATGCCCAATAGTGCGATCCACAGCGGCCCGGTTTTGGCAAGGGGGTGATCGTCGCCGCGCATTCCAAGGAGGTTGAGTAATCGCTGCAGGAGTGTCTTCGAATACAGAAGAAACACCAGTGCCGCAGCACCCATGGCGAGTGTCGTGGTGTTCAGTTCGTCCATGCTTTGGAGCAATGCCGAAATCTGCAAAAGCGGACTGCTGGTTTGGTCGATGCCGATGCCTGTAATGGCGGGTAGCTGTGACACGATGATCAGCAGCGCAGCGGCGTTGACGAAGCCGGTAATCACCGGGTGACTCAGTAGATTCACCAAGCCACCCATTCGAAGCAAATTCAAGGCGAGCAATATCATGCCGACCTGCAAGCAAAGTACGCTCGAGATCATCAGATGTGCATTGCCGTAATCTGGCGCATGTTCGGCAATGGCGGCGGCGACTAATAGTGCCGCCACAGCGACCGGGCCAACCACCAGGTGTCGAGCACTGCCCAGACAGGCATAAATCAGCATGGGCAGCAGGCAGGCATAGAGACCGGCCTGGGGTGGCAAGCCCGCCAAGTAGGCATAGGCAACGGCCTGAGGTACGGTCACCATACCGACGACGACTCCGGCGGAAAAATCGCTGCTGAAGTCTGAGCGGGAATATCCTTTGAGCCAGTGAAAGATCGGTATCCACTGATGCCAGCGTCGACCGGCGAGAACAAGCCGCGCCACTAAACGCACGGGAGAGACCCGGATGCTGTGGCACTACCCGTTGACGCTGCTGCCAAGAGCACGACGTGAGAGTTGCCTGGTGTTGAGCGTGACGGCAGTCGCATGCGTCGAGTTTATCAGTACGGGCTTTGAATACGCGGCATTTTTTGGCGCTGCCGCGTGGCCCGATACCCCGCGTTATTTACGCGGTGATACACTGCGACGCGACAGCAGAAGCAGAGCATGAGTTAGGGGGGAATATGGACACAAAGGCAGCAGTCGCTCACGCACCAGGTGAGCATCTGAGTATCGAAACGGTCAGGTTAGAAGGGCCGCGACCGGGTGAGGTGCTTGTCGAAGTCATGGCCACGGGTATTTGCCATACCGACGCCTTTACGCTTTCGGGTGGCGATCCTGAAGGCATCTTCCCCTCAATCCTCGGTCACGAAGGCGCAGGTGTGGTCCGAGAGGTGGGCGCGGATGTGACGTCACTGTCGGTGGGCGACCATGTGATCCCGCTGTACACACCGGAGTGCCGGGCCTGCAAATTTTGTTTATCTGGCAAAACCAATCTATGTGGCGCTATTCGTGATACCCAGGGCAAGGGTTTGATGCCCGACGGCAGTTCGCGTTTCTCGATCGCTGGGGAACCTATCTATCACTATATGGGCACATCGACTTTCGCAAACTTCACGGTCGTGCCAGAAATCGCGTTGGCAAAAATTCGCTCCGACGCACCCTTCGACAAGGTCTGCTATATCGGCTGTGGTGTGACCACTGGGCTTGGTGCGGTGATGAATACTGCCAAGGTAGAGGCCGGGGCGAGCGTAGCGGTATTTGGTCTTGGCGGTATCGGACTCAACGTCATTCAAGGTGCTCGCTTGGCCGGGGCTGAACGCATTATTGGAATTGACCTAAATAATGATCGAAAACCCCTGGCTGAACGCTTCGGCATGACGGACTTCATTAACCCAAGTGATGTGCACGACACGGTGCAGGCGGTTGTTGATATGACCGATGGTGGCGTGGACTACTCCTTCGAGTGCATTGGTAATGTCGATGTGATGCGCCAGGCGCTGGAGTGCTGTCACAAAGGTTGGGGCGAGAGCATCATTATTGGCGTCGCCGGCGCGGGCCAAGAAATAGCCACCCGTCCCTTTCAGCTGGTTACCGGGAGGGTGTGGAAGGGCACCGCCTTTGGAGGAGCCAAGGGTCGAACCGATGTGCCGCAAATTGTCGATTGGTATATGGATGGCAAAATCAACATCGATGACCTCATAACCCATGAATTGTCACTGGAGGAAATCAATCGAGGTTTCGATCTGATGCACGCCGGCGAAAGTATTCGATCCGTCGTGGTTTATTAGTGACCGATAAGCGCCTGCAAGATACCTGGCTCGCGCAGTTACGTGAGCCCATCATTGATGCAGATCGACCCATCTGCGATCCGCATCACCACTTATGGGATCATGAGCGGAACCCTTATTTGCTGCCTGAGCTACTGGCAGATATGGGCGAGGGCCATAACATCGTCAGCACGGTTTTTATGGAATGCGGTGCCATGTATCGCGCCGACGGCCCGACCGCAGAAGCACCGCTGGGAGAAACAGAATTTGTCAACTCAGTCGCCGCCATGTCGGCCTCCGGGCAATATGGGCCTGCCCGAGTCTGTGTGGGTATTGTCGGGTTTGCTGACCTGTCCTTGGGCGCCGACGTCGGTGCCATACTAGATGCGCATATGACGCTGTCGCCAAGATTCCGCGGCATTCGTCATGCTTCAGGATGGGATGCCAGCGAAGCCGTACGCAACTCTCATACGAATCCGTCGAGGCATCTGCTGCGTGACGACAACTTTCGTCAAGGCATTGCAGAGCTGGAGAAACGCAGCCTGAGCTTCGACGCATGGCTCTACCACCCACAAATCCCAGAGTTAATCGAGCTCGCCCAAGACTTCCCATCGCTTACGATTATTGCAGATCATTTCTGCGGTCCCCTGGGCATAGGTCCCTATGCCGGGCAGCAGGAGGCAATTTATGCTGACTGGCAAGCAGACTTTAAGGCATTAGGCGCATGCCAAAATGTGTACGCAAAGCTGGGTGGCATCGCGATGCCCGTCAATGGATTTGGCTGGCACCATCGCAATATGCCAGCCAGTTCTGACGAGTTGGTTGAAGCGACCGGTCGGTACCATTTGTGGGCGGTAGAACACTTTGGCGCCGAGCGCTGTATGTTTGAGAGCAACTTTCCTGTTGATCGGCAAAGTTGCTCATATCATGTGTTGTGGAATGCTTTTAAGAAGCTAGCGTCGGTTTTTACCGCTGATGAGCAAAATGCGCTCTTTCACGACACCGCCGTGAAGGTTTATGGAATCTAGGAAGACGATATGACCATTGAAGTCATTGGTGCCGGTTTTGGGCGTACCGGGACCTTATCGCTAAAATTTGCGCTTGAGACGTTAGGTTTCGACAAGTGCTACCACATGATGGAAGTCATGTTGAACGAAGGTCATGTTGCTCAGTGGCGACAAGCGGCCCAGGGTGAAAAGGTAGAATGGCATGATCTCTACCAGGGTTACCGCGCCACCGTGGATTGGCCCAGTGCAAGTTTCTGGCGGGAACTGAGATTTGTTTATCCCGACACCAAAGTAATTCTTACCCTACGCGATTCCGAGCAGTGGTATACCAGTGTCATGAACACCATTTGGAAGCTGTCATCTACCGCACTGGAGCAGGGCGAGAGTCGCGGCGATCAAGAGATGATCGAGCGTGCCTTAATGGGCCGCGAGGTCATTTGGGACGGCGTTTTCGGCGGTCGTATGGAGGACAAAAACCATGTCATCGAGTGCTTTGAACGACATAACCAGGAAGTGATCGACTCCGTTCCCCAGGAGCAGCTCTTGGTTTATCGCCCTGGCGATGGCTGGGAGCCCCTATGCGAATTTCTGCAAAAGCCCGTACCTGACACAGACTATCCGCGAGTGAACTCGACGGAAGAATTTTTGGGCATTTGGAAGAAACGCAGCTGATTGTGAGTCAGCGCCTCAGGGAGTTTCTTAAGCCGAGGAACCATTGGGTGTGCCCATTGGCATAAGGCCCAGCACGCTCAAAATGAGCATGCAAATGCTCGCGAGCACGATATAGGCGACAAAGCCTGTCAAGATGCTTCGTGTCACCGAGTGATAGTTGCCCCTTAGCTCCTGTTTAAACGTCGATAACATGCTGCCCTGAAAAAAATGCGTGATCAGTAGCAAAAAAAGCACTTGGCCAATATTCGAAAGAATAGCCTGGGTCATATTAATTTGAACAACATCGGTCTGGCTTACAGCCGGATTCAGGCTCGCTGGCCCTAACCACGCCATTACGGCTAAAAAGTACACACAAAAGGCAATTAAACCTGCGGCGATCGCCCAAGCAGCAGGCTTCTTCATCCCCAGCGCGTGATAGTTCGCTGCCAGCAGAAAGAAGCCCGCCAGCATCGACCCGAAAAAAGTTGAAAAGCCAATACTGTTCAGCGAGTAAAGGCGCGGCAGCTGTTTCTCCGGGGGGTCAGATGGCGCCGGATTGTCGTGTTCGTTCATATGCTTACTCTGGGCGTAGGGTCGGAATTTTCAGGGTCCCGGCGATGATTCGCAAGGACCGAGCCCCTAGGAGCTTGGCAAAAAAGGATGTCGACTCGCATCAAACGGCCCACCGTAGTCAGACACCTCGAAAGCCTCGGCAAATCTAAGATCGACGCGAGCGGTGTTCAAAGCCCGTGCTTTTTTGGCGATGGCTGCAGGTTTGCGCTGATAAAAGCCGGTCAGCCAAGCCGTATCGTATGGCCCATCCTGGCCGGATATTAGAGATGGCAACCACTCAAAAACCTGGGTGGCATGGCATGCCAGCAGATCGATAATCTGCGGTTGCACCGCCTCGGTATCGATAACCCAGTCCAAACGAAAAGGACGGGGCTCTTCGAAGCGGTCATAGGTGAGCAAAATGCTCGGCATACCCGTGAGCGGCGGTTGCTGCGGTGCAATGGCAGGTACCTGCAGTAAGTACGCACTATCCTTTACCAGCTGTGCGGTGGCTCGGTGATCTGGGTGATAGTCCGCGGTGCGGTGGGTAACAATGATCGTCGGTGCAAAGGCTCGTATGGCGGCGATCAGCTGCTCTCGAAGCTCAACAGTGGGGCTCAAGCGGCCATCATCCTGGGGCCAAATTTCCAGTTCGGCCCCGACTTGTGCAGCAGCTTTGCTTGCCTCGCTAAATCGACGGGCCGCAAGATCACTTCGATTGAGCTGGTGGTGCCCCGCGTTGCCGTTGGTTAGACAGAGAATCTTGATGGGGTGGCCTGCCCGATGCCAGTAAGTCATTAGACCACCGGCGCCGAATTCCGCGTCGTCGGGATGTGCCATGATCAGCATCAGCCGATGCTCAGCCACGACGGTTGCCTAGGATAGGATTCAGGTTTGGCTGGCGCTCGCCATGGGCTGTCGCCGATTCAAATGCTGCGGCGATGCGCAGCAGGGCCAGGTCGCCTCGGGGTTTGCCGACAAGCTGCACCCCAACGGGCAAGCCTTGGCGCGTAAAGCCTCCGGGCACAGAAATACTTGGAAGCCCTGTCGCTGAGATCATGCAGCAGACTGCCATCCAGTCAATGTAGGTTGGCATCGCAACGCCGTTAATTTCGCTAACCCAATCCAAGTTAGCATCAAATGGGGGAACCTGGGCTGCCGGAATAATCAGCGCGTCGTAGTGTTCAAAGTACTGGGCAACACGGCTATAGAGTGCGCTGCGTTTCAGCTCAGCATTCATCAGCTCGTCCGCAGTCAGCGCCAGTCCTTTTTCGATATTCCACCGCGCAGTTTCCTTGATGGTATCCCGCCAATTTGGGTCGATGTTTTCCAGTCTTTTGGCCAACAGGCGTAGGCCCGCGGCCCGCTGAACTTGAAAGACCTCCATCGCGTCTTTGAGATCCGGTGCACTTTCGACCACCGTCGCGCCCATACGCTCCATCGTCGCGGCAGCGGTAGCGGTAATTTCAGTCACCTCCGGGTCTCTGGGTAGGCCGCCCAGATCCTTGCTGAACCCAATGCGTAGACGACCCAAGTCTGAGCTTTCTAGGGGCTCTAGGGCATCGAGAAACGTCGTCCCGGGGTCGGCAAGGGTCAAAGGGTCACTGCCATGGGGGCCAGCCATGACTGAGAACAGTAAAATGGTGTCTCGAATATTCTTTGCCATGGGGCCCGTGGTCACCATGCGTCCGTACCAGCCGAAGCCTCGGCTGAATGGCATGCGGCCGATAGAAGGTCGAAAACCCACCACGTTGCAAAAGCTTGCTGGGTTACGCAGGGATCCGCCAAGGTCGCTACCGTCCGCTAAGGGCAACATGTCTGCTGCTAACGCAACAGCTGCGCCGCCGCTGCTGCCTCCGGGCGTTTTACTCAGATCCCATGGATTGTAGGTATGACCATAGAGCTGGTTGAAGGTATGGGAGCCCAGGCCGAACTCCGGCATATTGGAGTGTCCAATAAAGATGGCCCCGGCCTCGCGAAGACGCCGAGCGAGTTCATCATCCCGTGCTTCGACATTCTCTGAAAATCCTGGATAACCCCAGCTGGTGCTAAAACCTTTGACCGCGACGGCATCCTTGGGTGCCATTGGCAGTCCGTGTAGCGGCCCCCGCTCGGCAATGGGTACCGCATCTGCGGTTGCAGCCAAGGCCATGGCTTGCTCTTGCGGCATCAGATCTACCAGTGCGTTCAACCTTGGATTCAAGGCCGCGATACGCGCGTAGACATTTTCCATAAGGGTCGTCGCTGCGATCGTGCCTCTTTGTAAATCACGGCAGAGGTCTGTTGCATTGCGCCACAGGGGATCGGCTAAAGGCTCAGTCATGGGTCACCTCGGTCAGCCAGTGCAGCAGATCGTCTATCACCTCGGCACGGTTGAGTTCGTTAAGCATCTCATGTCGACCCTCGGGATATAGCTTGAGGTCAGCCCTTAATCCCGCGGCCTGATAGCGTTTTTGCAGAGCCAGGAGTCTTTTACCCTGATTGTTCAGTGGATCCTCGCGACCGGCGAACAAGTAGATGGGGACATGTTTGCCGATGCGCTGAATATTGCTGGCCTGTGTCGATTGGGCTTGGGAGGCAAACATCTCCGCCAGCCCGCCAGCGCTGAGTCCGGCTCCGCATAGAGGGTCAGCGCGATAGGCAGCGACGCGTTCTTTGTCTCGACTGAGCCAGGCCAAGCCTTCGTCACCGTCTTCCTGACGTTCGAAGTTTCGATTGTTCATGCTCAACACCCTTCGGCTGAGCAGTGGACTTGGAGTGGCCGGAGACAGTCGCCAGCTATCGAAGCGGGCCAAACTTGAGAGCAACAGTGCAGGTAACCGAGGGAAGACGCCTGTTGATCCACTCAGCACCAAGGCATGCAGACGCTGACCTCGGGTATATATGTACTCCTGAGCCAGCATGGCACCCATGCTGTGACCGCAAAGTATTGCCGGTCGGTCATACTGCTCAGTCATCCAGTGCTCTAAAAACGCGAGGTCCTCCAAGGTCTCTTGCCAACCGTTGTGCCCCATGTCACCTGGTTCTATGAGCGATGGCAGACTTTTCCCATGGCCGCGTAAATCCGGGGAGTAAACATTGAATTGGGCCTCTGTCAGTGCATGGGCGAGCTCGCCATAGCGTTCACTGTGTTCCCCCATGCCATGCGCAATCAGTAGGTTGGCTCTTGCGCCAGCAGGTTCCCGGCATAGCCACCGCCGACAAAAAATTCGGTGACCGGCCCGGGTCAAAGTCAATTCTTCGCCTGAAAGATTCAAGATGGCGGCTCGCGCAGTCAGTGGGGACGAAAATATAGCCTACCTGTCGGCAAAATGACTAACGCGTCGGCGTCGGTTCGCAAGTTTAGACACAAATCCGCGGGTCGGGCGTCTACCTTGCATTTGATTCGTGGTCCTCTAGGGTAGTACGCGAGGGAGTTAACAACGGAGCTATATGCAGTCTTCCAACAAGAGTTTTGCTGGGGATTTGGATCGTTTGATTTTTTTTGGCAGTGTGGCGGGCATCATTTCGCTATGTGTGCCATTGGCGCTGTTCCCGGAACAGGGTGGCATCATACTTGGCAAGGCCTTTGATTTTTTGACTCAACAATTCGGCGTGTTCTATGTCGCCGGCGCGTCACTCACCTTTGCCTTTCTACTGTATTTGGCTTTCAGCCGACACGGCAACATCCGTCTTGGCAACAGTGCTCCCGAGTTCTCAACCCTAAGCTGGGCTGCCATGCTTTTTTGCGGCGGCATAGGCACCAGTGTCCTTTACTGGGGCGTCGTGGAGTGGGCCTACTATTTTCAGGCACCCCCCTACGGTGTTACGCCGCAAACCCCGGAAGCCATGCTTTGGTCTGTGAGCTATCCCATTTTTCACTGGGGTTTAATGGGCTGGTCCCTCTACGTGCTGCCCGGTGTAGCCATCGCTTACAGCTATTACGTGAGGGGTGCGAAGTCACTGCGCCTCAGCGATGCCTGTGAACCCGTGATTGGTCGTCAGGCCCAGGGAGCCCTCGGGCGTGCTATCGACTTACTCTTTGTGGTGGGTCTTGTTGGTGCCTGCAGTATCGGCATTGGCTTAGCCGTGCCGCTTATCGGTGCCTGCGTCGCGCATTTGCTGGGCGTCGATCGAGCTGCTCTTGGGTTTACCCTGGATATTGCTGTTATTTTGGTTGTGACCTGCATTTTTGCGGGCAGCGTTTGGATGGGTCTTGAGAAGGGTATTAAGCGTTTGAGTGACCTTAACGTGTTACTCGCCATGCTGCTGCTGGTGCTCATTTTAGTCACAGGCCCAACACTCTTTATCGTAGAGCTCGGCTTCGAAAGCGTTGGTCACATGCTGCAAAACTTCATACGAATGAGCACCTATACCGATGCCGCAGGCACCACAACCTTTGTCGAAGCATGGACAGTTTTTTACTGGGCGTGGTGGTTAGCGCTGGGACCCTACATGGGGGTTTTTATTACCAAAATTTCGAGAGGCCGCACGCTGCGCGAATTGATTCTGGGTGGCATTGGTTACGGCACCCTGGGCTGTACGGTTTTCTTCGCCATCTTGGGCAACTATGCGCTCTATCTTGAGCTGAATCAGCTTTACCCAGTCATAGAGACCCTGAATACAGTTGGAGCACCCGCGGCCATTGTTGGTGTGTTAGGTACACTGCCGATGGCGAGTGCAGCGATTCTCATTTTTACCCTCGTGTGCATAATTTTTGCGGCCACAAGCTACGATTCGGCTTCCTATACCCTGGCGGCTTCTGCAACCCGCTCGTTGGCTCCCGAGGACCACCCTCATCGTGGGCATCGGGTGTTTTGGGCGTTTTTGCTGGGACTGCTGCCGATCACCTTGGTGTATATGGGTGGACTCAAACCCCTACAATCGGCAGTGACCTTGGCGTCGGTACCCCTTTTTATGGTGACGGTCGTGCTCACGATATCTCTGTGGCGATCCATTCACGCCGCGGAATCAGCGCTTAGCGTAACCGGGGATCTCTCCAAAGCATCCTGATAAGTTGAGGAATAAGCATGGCGAAACTGAATTGGCAGTGGCTTAGCCTGTCACAGACCTGTCAGCATCTGAAGAGCGGCCAAGCCAGTGTCATGCAGCTAACACAAGAGATGTTAGAGCGCGCACAGGCGCTGGAAAATCAAACCCACTGTTATGCAAGTCTTTTAGCAGACGAGGCACTAGCAGCAGCCCATGCCTTGGATCAAAAACAGGCCGCAGGCGAGCCCTTGGGCTTACTTCATGGTGTACCCATCGGTATCAAAGACCTGCTTTATACCCAAGGAGTACCCACCGCGTCCGGGACGCTGGTGATGAAAGACTTTCGCCCACCTTATTCGGCGACGG
>ERZ802830.5025-NODE-5025-length-10326-cov-42.559_pt1 | contig 10326 bp, 8 predicted proteins | sample MGYA00345654_ERZ802830 | MGnify/ENA primary metagenome ERZ802830 (study PRJEB30503, sample SAMEA104212375) | marine metagenome | biome: Westerlies Biome; feature: [SRF] surface water layer (ENVO:00010504) within the epipelagic zone...; material: water...
TATACTCAAAATAAAAAATATGGCAATTTTAAACTTTCAAAAACCAGATAAAGTAATCATGATAGATTCTACGGAATCTCATGGAAAATTCGAATTTAGACCACTTGAACCAGGATATGGTTTAACTATAGGTAATGCTCTTCGTAGAGTTCTTTTATCATCTTTAGAGGGTTATGCTTTTACTTCTGTTAAAGTTGATGGAGTAGATCATGAATTCTCTACAATAAAAGGTGTAGTAGAAGATATGACAGAAATTATTTTAAATATCAAGCAAATCAGATTGAAAAGACAAATTGATGATGTTGAAAATGAAAAAATAAATGTCATAGTTGGTAACCAAAAAGTGTTAAAAGCCTCAGATCTTCAAAAGTTTATTTCTGGTTTTCAAATCTTAAATCCTGACTTAGTTATATGTAGTCTTGAAAAAGATGTTAAGCTTTCTATTGAGCTGACTATTGAGAAAGGAAGAGGGTATGTCCCAGCAGAAGAAAATAAAAAGCAAAGTGAATCTATTGGTGTAATTGCAATTGACTCCATTTATACTCCAATCAAGAATGTAAAGTACGATATAGAGAATTTTAGAGTTGAACAAAAGACAGATTATGAAAAATTAGTTTTTGAGATTGAGACTGATGGTTCAATTCATCCAAAAGATGCCCTTACGGAAGCAGCTAAAATTTTAATTCATCATTTTATGTTATTTTCAGATGAATTAATCACTTTAGAAGCTGATGAAATTGCTCAATCTGAGACTTACGATGAAGAATCACTTCACATGAGACAACTTCTTAAAACTAAACTTATTGATATGGACTTATCAGTTAGAGCATTAAATTGTTTAAAAGCTGCAGAGGTTGATACTTTAGGAGATTTAGTTTCATTTAACAAAAATGATTTAATGAAGTTTAGAAACTTTGGTAGAAAGTCTTTAACAGAGTTAGAAGAGTTGGTTATACTTAAAGGTCTTTCTTTTGGAATGGATCTTTCAAAATATAAATTAGATAAAGATTAAATCCTAAATCATGCGACACGGTAAGAAAAATATTAAACTAGGTAGAAAAACTGCTCATAGAAAAGCTATGTTAGCTAATATGGCTATTTCTTTGTTTCAGCATAAAAGGATTACAACTAGTTCTACAAAAGCAAAGGCTTTGAAGATATTTGTTGAACCACTCATAACTAAATCTAAGAATGATAATGTTCACAACAGAAGATTGTGCTTTAGTAAGCTTAGAAATAAAGTAGGGGTTCAGATTTTATTTGATGAGATATCAAAAAAGATTGCAGATAGACCTGGTGGTTATACTAGAATTATCAAAGTAGGTAATAGAATGGGAGATAATGCATCTATGGCAATGATTGAATTAGTTGACTTTAATAATATATATAATAACAATTCTTCAACAGAAATTATTGATGAATCTGTTGTTGAATCAACTACTGAATAATTCCATTCAAAAAGTAATTAACAAAAGGATATATGTTTTTTCATATATCCTTTTTTTGTGTAATTTTACTTTCCGAAATGTCCAACGAAAAAAGAAAAAAAGGTCTTGTACTATTAGCTGATGGTACTATCTTTTATGGTCGCTCAGCTGGAATTGAAGGTACTTCGTTTGGTGAGATTTGTTTTAACACTGGAGTTACTGGTTATCAAGAAATATTTACTGACCCATCTTACTTTGGACAAATTATGGTTACCACGACTTCACACATAGGTAATTATGGTATTAAAATCTCTGAATCTCAATCAAAAAAGATTTTTATAAGTGGATTAATATGCAAGACTTTTAGTTCAGTTAACTCTAGATCTAATTCTGAGTCATTAAAAAAATGGTTTCAATCAAATAACCTTGTTACTCTATGTGATATAGATACAAGAGCATTGGTAAGATATATTAGAGATAATGGGGCAATGAATGCTGCAATTACTACAGAGGTAGATAAGATTGATGATTTACAAAAGAAATTAAAAGATTTTCCAAGTATGGATGGCCTCGAACTAGCTTCAAAAGTATCTACAAAAAAACCATATGAATATGGGGATAACAATTCAAAAACAAAATTAGCTGTAATTGATCTAGGTATTAAGAAGAATATCCTAGATAATTTTTCAAGAAGAGATATTTTTGTTAAAGTTTTTCCTTTTGATACTGATTTAGAAGAGATGTTGAAATTTAAACCACATGGTTTCTTTCTTTCAAACGGACCTGGGGACCCTAAACCTTTAGTTAAGGTTATTAATACAGCAAAACAAATACTAGATAAGGACTACCCTTTATTTGGGATTTGTTTAGGTCATCAAATTATAGCTCTTGCTAATGGAATTAAAACCTATAAAATGTTTAATGGTCATAGAGGTATAAACCACCCTGTATTAAATTTAAATACAGGCAAAGGGGAAATAACCTCTCAGAATCACGGTTTTGCTGTGGATTATGATACTGCAAATTCAAGCAAATCAGTAAAAATTTCTCACAAACATCTAAATGATCAAACAGTAGCAGGTCTTGAAGTAGAAGGAAAAAAGTGTTTTTCTGTTCAATATCACCCAGAAGCTGGACCTGGACCTAATGATGGAAATTATCTTTTTGATCAATTTCTATCTAAACTTAAATAATGTAATGACTAAAATAAAAACTATTGTAGCAAGACAAATTTTTGATTCCAGAGGAAATCCTACTGTTGAAACCGACGTTATAACTACTAATGGTATAATGGGGAGAGCATCTGTTCCTTCTGGTGCTTCAACTGGTCAGCATGAGGCAGTAGAGTTAAGGGATGGCACAAAAAAATATATGGGTAAGTCAGTATTTGAAGCTGTTAACAATGTTAATGATCTAATTTTTAGAGAGTTAGAGGGTTTATCAATTTTTGATCAATCTTTAATTGACTCAAAAATGATTAGTTTAGATAACACACCAAATAAATCTAAACTTGGTGCTAATGCTATTTTATCTGTTTCATTGGCAGTTTCTAAAGCTGCAGCATTAGAGAAAGATATTCCACTATTTAAATATCTGGGTAACGAAAACTCAAATGTTCTTCCTGTTCCTCTAATGAACATAATTAACGGTGGGAGTCATTCAGATTCTCCTATTTCTTTTCAAGAATTTATGATCGTCCCTATAGGTGCATCTAGCCTTAGTAATGCCCTTCAAATAGGTAACGAGGTATTTCACAATTTAAAATTGATTCTGAAATCTAGAGGTTTATCGACTGCTGTTGGTGATGAGGGTGGATTTGCTCCGGATTTAGATGGCACAGAGGACGCTATTAATACTATAATAAAAGCGGTTGAAAAAGCTGGCTATCAGATGAATAAAGATATTATGATAGCACTTGATTGTGCAGCATCAGAGTTTTATAAAGATGGTCTTTATGATTACTCAATTTTTGAAAAGGATAACTCTTCTAAATTAACTTCTGCAGAACAAGTTAATTTTTTAGTTGATCTCTGTGAAAAGTTTCCTATAATCTCAATTGAAGATGGAATGGATGAAGATGATTGGGAAGGTTGGAAACTATTAACAGATAAAATAGGAGACAAAGTTCAATTAGTAGGTGATGATCTTTTTGTTACTGATATTTCTAGATTATCAAAGGGGATTAATGAAAAAATTGCTAATTCAATATTGATTAAGTTTAATCAAGTAGGCTCATTGACAGAGACAATTTCATCAATAGAACTTGCAGCTCAAAATAATTTTACTTCAGTAATTTCACATAGATCAGGAGAAACTGAAGACTCTACCATTGCAGATTTATCAGTTGCATTCAATACAGGGCAAATAAAAACTGGTTCAATGTCTAGAAGTGATAGAATGTCAAAGTATAACCAATTATTAAGAATTGAAGAAGAACTTGGAGATAAATCTAAATATCTTGGAAAAAGTGCCTTTAATTTAAACCTTTAGAAATTTAAATTTTATTTAATTTTTTTCTTAGCTGTAGGTAATTTAAATTTGCATAAATACCTATTGATGGATAAATCTGCAAAAATTGAATTTAAAGGGAAGTCATATACTTTTCCAGTTATAACTGGATCAGAGAATGAAGAGGCAATTGACATTAAAAATTTAAGATCTGAGGTAGGTCTAATTACTTATGATCCCGGATATAAAAATACTGGTCACTGTATTAGTGATATAACATATCTTGATGGTGAAAATGGTATTTTAAGATATAGAGGATATTCAGTTGAAGAATTATGTAAAAAAAAATCATTTTTAGAAGTAACACATTTATTAATCTTTGGTGACTTACCATCTAAAAATGAACTTGAAAAGTTTCAAAATGATATTAGAGAAGAAACATTAGTTGATGAAGACTTAAAACAGATCTTTAAGAGTTTTCCAAAGTCTGCTCATCCAATGGGAGTTTTATCATCATTAACATCTGCCCTTATAGCTTTTAATCCCCAAAATGAAACTAAGATTTCAATGACAGATAAAGAAGGTGTTACTGAAGATGATAAAATGTATTTATCAACTGTAAGACTTCTAGCTAAATTTCCAATTATGTCCTCCTGGACATTAAGAAAGATTAAGGGTTTACCTTTAAATTATAGTAATAATAACCTTTCTTATACAGAGAACATAGCCTATATGATGTTTGCTAAACCTAATCAAGAGTATGTTCAAAATGATGTAATAGTTAATGCTTTAAATACTCTTTTAATACTCCATGCCGATCATGAACAAAACTGTTCTACCTCAACCGTAAGAATTGTTGGTTCTTCATATGCTGGTTTATATGCATCTATTTCTGCTGGAATATCTGCTTTATGGGGAAGACTTCATGGTGGTGCAAATCAAGCCGTTATAGAGATGTTAGAACTTATTAAAAATGATAATTCAGATATTGATAAATATCTAAATAAAGCGAAAGATAAATCAGACCCTTTCAGATTAATGGGTTTTGGCCACAGAGTATATAAAAACTTTGACCCAAGAGCAAAAATTATTAAAAAAGCTGCTGATCAAGTTTTAAGTGATTTAGGTATAGATGATCCAATTCTTGATATAGCTAAATCAATTGAAGAAAAAGCTTTAACTGATGAGTACTTTATTGAAAAGAAATTATACCCAAATGTTGATTTCTATTCAGGAATTATTTACAGGGCTTTAGGTATTCCAACCGATATGTTCACAGTTATGTTTGCCTTAGGAAGGATACCAGGTTGGATTGCTCAGTGGAAAGAAATGAGAGACTCTAATAATCCAATTGGAAGACCAAGACAGATATATAATGGTCCTACTCATAGAAAAATTTCATAATAAACTAAATGGAAATCAAATCAGAGATTTCAAACTTAACATCAAATTTTTTATTAAAAAATTATGATATAAAAGTTGAAAAAATTGAAATCCAAAATACTAAAAAAGACTTTACAGGTGATCTCACTGTAGTTCTATTTCCTTTTTTTAAACTTATTGATAAAGATAAAATTTCAGAATTTGGAAAAAATCTCGGTTCAAATTTAATTAAAAGCTCAGTTAATATTATTGACTATAATATAGTTGCTGGTTTTTTAAATCTTAGTATTAGTGATAAGTATTATATTAATTTTATTGACTCTATTAGAGATGATTTAAATTTTGGAAAATCTAAATCATCGAATGAAACATATGTTGTAGAGTTTTCATCTCCTAATACAAACAAACCTCTTCATTTGGGTCATATAAGAAATAATCTATTAGGATACTCCATATCTAAAATCCTAGAGGCTAATGGAAAAACAGTTCAAAAAGTCCAAATAATTAATGACCGTGGTATTCATATATGTAAATCTATGATTGCTTGGAAAAAATTTGCAAATGGATCTACTCCAAAATCAGAAAATATTAAGGGAGATAAATTTGTTGGTAATTACTATATAATGTTCGATAAGGTTCATAAAGAACAAATGATTGAACTGATTGAATCTGGAATGGATAAGAATATTGTTTCTGAAAACACCGAGATGATGAAGTTAGCTAAACAGGAGCTAATGAATTGGGAAAAAAATGATAAGGAAACAAGAGATATTTGGAAAATGATGAATGAGTGGGTCTATGGAGGATTTGAAAAAACATATGATTTACTAGGAGTTTCTTTTGATAAAAATTATTATGAAAGTGAAACTTATCTTTTAGGTAAGAATATCATGGAAGAAGGTATTAAGAAAAAAATACTATATCAGAGAGAAGATTCATCTGTTTGGATTAATCTTGATAATGAAGGTCTTGACGAAAAACTTTTGTTAAGATCTGATGGAACTTCTGTCTATATGACTCAAGACTTGGGAACAGCTGTTCAAAGAATAGCTGATAATTCTAATGTCAAAGGAATGATATATACTGTAGGAAGTGAGCAGGATTATCATTTTAAAGTATTATTTAAAATTTTAAATAAATTAGGATATGATTGGGCTACTAACTTATATCATTTAAGCTATGGAATGGTAGATCTGCCCTCAGGAAAAATGAAGAGCAGAGAGGGAACCGTTGTAGATGCTGATGACTTAATTTATGACCTTATAAGCACTGTTAAAAATACCACAGAGAGCTTAGATAAGTATAAATCAAATAATGAAGTCTTAGACTTTGATGATTATAAAAAGATTGCGCTCGGAGCACTTAAATATTATATTCTAAAAGTAGATCCTAAGAAGAATATTTTATTTAATCCTGAGGAATCAATTGATCTTAGTGGAAATACGGGACCATTCATCCAGTATGCATATGTAAGAATTCAATCAATATTGAATAAAGTAAATAAGGAAGTTACAATTGATAATAATTATCAACTTAATGATAAAGAGAAAGAGGTTATAAAGATTATACACCAATACCCATCAGTAGTAATTGATTCGTATAAAGAGTTATCACCTGCACTTATTGCCAATTATCTATATGATTTAGTTAAGAGCTTTAATTCATTATATCAAAATTATCATATACTAAATTCTGAGTCTAAAGAGTCTACCTCTATTCGTTTATTGATTTCTGTTAAGGTTAGCCATGTTATAGAATCTGCTGGCGACCTTCTGGGTATTGATTTACCAAATAAAATGTAAAAAAAAAGTCACCCGAAGGTGACTTTTTAAAATGTGTGTATATAAATTACTTAGATACAGCAAGGTTGTAAACAACAAGACCGAAACCGATTTTGTTAATTGCATCACCAACGTTATAAATAAGATCCATTTCAAGAGATAAATTTCCCATAAATGAATACCACATTCCGTCAGCAGTTCCAACCATATATCCAAGTGGATAAATAGCCCAACCTATCAGTACGAATTTACATAACATCTTATGTGCACTTTCTACATTTCCTCCTGCAGATTTCGCAAGGCTAGCTGCATTACCCATGTATATTTCATGAACAATTGCAAAATATGCTAAACCTGAAACTAGACCCCATAGTTGAGCATCTAATCCCATTACACCTGCTTCACCGAAATATCCAGTAACAAGCATTAATGTTGAAAGACCGATTAATTTCCACAGCATACCTTTAGTAGCGCCTGATGGCTTTAAAATTAGATAAAACTCAACACACATAAGTGGTACAGTTAAAATCCAATCTACGTATCTGTAAGCAGTTGTAATATCGCCTTCCATAGCAGCATTTCTCATATAGTAATAATGAAGAGCTGCAATACCAGTAATAAGTGCTGATACAAGCATAGAAGTTTTCCACTTATCAGCTACTAAATTCATAGCAGAGAAAAAGAACATCGTTGCTGCTAACATTGCAGCAAAACCAATCCAAAAAGTGAAGTCAACCAAGCTTAAATCAGTAGCTATTATTGGTAAAATACTTAATAAATTTTCCATAATTAAATTAATTATTGTTTATATAAAAGTAAATTAAATAAAATAATGGATTAAAAAAAGATTATTTGAAAAAAAATCATATCTTTTTTTACGAATATTATAATATTATATGCTTAAAAAAAACAATTTTAGAATTTCAATAATTTGTATTTCTTTAATAGTAAGTTATTTTATATCAGATATTTACGAAAACATATTAGGTTTTATTTTAATTTTATCCGTAGGAGTAGTTCATGGTGCTAATGACCTGTTAATAATTAAGAAATATTCAAAAAAAGAAATAAAAAGAAGTGAAGCCTTATATTTTTTCTATTATTTGGCCATTGTATTGCTTGGTTTTGTTTTTTTCTATGTGTTTCCATCAATTGCTTTATTAACATTTGTTGTTGTGTCAATATATCATTTTGGTGAGCAACATTGGGAAGTTAACCTTTCAAAAAGTGATTCTGTCTATCGTAATAAAATATTTCTATTTATTTCTCATGGAATTATTTTTTTCATAATTATTTTTATGAATAATTTGAAAATAGTTAATGAAGTTTTGTCTTCATTTAATGTTAATCCTTTAGAACATTATTATTTAGTATTAGCATTAATTGTTTTCTCTATTTTATACTCTTTATTTATACTTTATTTTAAAAATTTAAGAAAGTATCTATTTAATGAAACCATATTCTTTAGTTTACTTTTTTTATTGACAATAAATACTACTTTAATATTTGGCTTTGCAATCTATTTTATATTCTTCCATAGTCTTCTATCTATTAAAGATCAAATTAAGTTCATATATGATGATGATAATCCTAAAAACATTAAAAAATATATCAGTAACTCAATGCCTTATTTTATTCTAGCTTTAACTTTTCTTTTAATATGTTACGTAGTTGTAGATTTAGATACAATTAATCTTCTCCCTATAACTTTTACATTTCTTGCTGCTATTACTTTTCCTCATGTTTTAGTAATTGAAAAAATGTATAGGCATATGAAATAGATTATTTAAAGCAATATGTATATTTGAAAAAAGTTCTATATGAAAATCATTGATGGAAAAAAAGTATCTAATGAAGTTTTAGATGAAATTAAATTAGCTGTCCAGAATAGAAAAAAACTAAACTTAAAAATTCCACATTTGGCTGCAGTTCTAGTTGGAGATGATGGTCCAAGTCAAACCTATGTTAACAGTAAAATTAGAGCATGTGAAAGAGTTGGTTTTGAATCTTCACTTTTTCAATTTGATAAATCAATAACTGAGAATGAACTTATTTCTGAAATTGAAAAAATAAATGTTAATGATGATATTGATGGTTTTATAGTTCAACTTCCACTTCCAAAGGGAATTAATCAAGAAAATATACTTAATAAAGTTCTGCCTAAAAAAGATGTTGATGGCTTTAATCCAATTAATTATGGAAAAATGGCTTTAGGGATTGAAACTTTTTTACCAGCAACACCAGCAGGAATAATTGAATTAATTAAAAGATATAGTATCGATTTAAAAGGTAAAAAATGTTTAGTAATTGGAAGAAGTCAAATAGTAGGGCGTCCGATAAGTATCCTGCTAAGTCAAAATAAAATTTTTGGAAATGCAACTGTAACCGTAGCTCATAGTAGATCTAATGATTTAAAAGAAATATGTTTAGATTCTGATATAATCATATCTGCTATTGGTATTCCAGAGTTCATTAAGGAAGATATGATTAAAACAGGATCAATAATTATTGATGTTGGAATATGTAGAGTTGAAGATGATAACTCTTTAAAAGGGTATAGAATTGTAGGTGATGTTGACTTTGACAGTGTCTATGATAAGGTTAGTCTAATTACTCCTGTTCCTGGAGGAGTTGGACCAATGACAATTTCTATGTTATTGAAAAATACTCTTAGGGCTTCTAGCCTAAATGATTAATTATTCAATTTTGTTCATTAAGCTGTAAATCTTTAAAATTAACAGTCCAAAAAGAACACTTGAAACTATCAATAATAGGTTTGTTAAGCCTGTTGATGAAAATGATAGTCTTATAAGAATTGTGCAAATTATAAACCCAGTGTTTCTCATAATCTGACTATATCTCTCAGTATAAAGAAAAGAAAGAAGTAAAATAAATACATCTGCAATAATCAGTATTGAAAAAAATGTATTGTAGAAAACTTCATTTACATAATAAAATGAACTGGCAAAGTTAGAGTCCATTCCGATTGAGTACCAGTTGTAAATACCAATTATAAATAAACATAACATTACAGGAATTAATCCAATGCTAATAATTTTTTTAGAATCAATAAATTTAGTTATACTCTTTTTACCTTTCTTATTTTCGATTCTAGATTTAACAAGGTTAAATAGATATATAAGAAAGAAAAGAATTAAAATACAAATTAGATCATAAGTAATTTGAAGATTATCAGGGTTATTAAACCAATTGTCAGAATCAAGATCAAGTTTAGGAATATCATAAAAAATCCTTCTAATAATTATTAATGAGATAATCTCAAATTG
>ERZ802830.5026-NODE-5026-length-10325-cov-10.2437_pt1 | contig 10325 bp, 10 predicted proteins | sample MGYA00345654_ERZ802830 | MGnify/ENA primary metagenome ERZ802830 (study PRJEB30503, sample SAMEA104212375) | marine metagenome | biome: Westerlies Biome; feature: [SRF] surface water layer (ENVO:00010504) within the epipelagic zone...; material: water...
AGAAGATCTTTTTGGTCCTCGGGTATACCAGGACCATTATCAATAATACTTATAGAAAAACTTTCTTCCATCAAAACAGCCGCCATGGATACCTCACCATGGGAGTAGAAAAAAGCATTATTAATAAGATTATCTAAACATCTTTGAAAAGCTAAGGGTCTGATATCGATAAAAAGTTTTTTAGGTATATCTATACGTAAATTCTTCTTTTTTAGCTTGAAATTATGTCCCATTCTTTTGTGTTTATCTCTAATATCACTTAAAAACTTTCCTAAATTAGTTGGTGTCATTGGCTCATCTTCAAAACCACGAGCAAATTCTAGAAACTGATTGATTATTTCATTAATCTCATTAATGTCCTGCTCCATACTTTCTTTCATAATATCTGAACCTTTTGGCAACATTTCTGCAGATAATCTTAATCGAGTTAATGGAGTTCTTATGTCATGCGAGACACTAGCAAGTAAAAATCTTCTTTCTTTAGAAATCTTTGATAAATTCGCAGACATCTCATTAAATGCTTGGCTTACTTCACGAAATTCAGAAACACTGTCTAAGGGTAATGGTTTAATGGTGTGACCATTTCGTATTTGTTCAGCACCATTAATTACTTGTCTTAATGGACGACTAATTCTTTGGGTTGTTGCATATGATCCTAGAATTGCTAATGCAAACACTATAGTTCCCCAACCAATCCAATGCCATGGGAAAGGCCTGTCTATAATGGTTCTTGGCACTACCAGCCAAAAAAGAGCATAGTCTATTTCAAAACTAACCCATATTCCAGGGACATCATAATGATTAATGGTAATTAAAGTATCTGGAGGTAATTTCTCTTTAATATTTTTTACAACAAGTTTTAAGAAAGGATCATCTGGAATGGGCTCTAAAGGTTCAAAATAGTAAGCAGGATAGATGTTCACATCTCCTAAACCGGATAACTCATTTAATAACTGTAATCTCTTGTTATATGCAGCAGCATCTAAAGATGCCTTAGTAAAATTAACAATAGTAACAATTTCTTGTGCAAGTGCTTTAGCTCTTGGTTCTCTTTCAAAATAGTCGAAAATTTTTAGAGAAACTATTTGAGCTATTAAAAGCAATGCAGAGATAAGCATTGTTAACCGCGCTAGAAAAGTTTTAGGTATTAGGTTCAATTAATCTTGTTGACTATCTGGAATAAAAATATAGCCAAAACCCCATTTTGTCTGCAGAAATTTTGGTTTATTAGGATCTTCCTCGATTAATCTCCTTAATCTAGATATTTGAACATCTATGCTTCTATCAAAAACATCAAGCTCTTTTCCTTTTGCAAGTTGCATTATTTGATCTCGAGAAAGCGGCTGTTTTGGTCGTTCAGCAAAAACTCTTAATAAATCATATTCACCAGCCGTAATTTGTATTTCTTGCCCATTTTTGTGAAGACTACGGTTTGATATATCAAAAGAAAAATTACCAAATTCAAAGATATCTTTTGTATTTTGGATTGAGCTTTGTTGTTGCCTTCTCAAAATTGCATTTACTCTTGCTAATAACTCCCTTGGATTAAATGGTTTAGGCAGATAATCATCTGCACCCATTTCTAAACCAACTATTCGGTCAACTTCATCTCCTTTTGCCGTAAGCATTATGATAGGAATCTCAACATTATTAACTCTAAGTCTTTGGCATATATTTAAACCTGATTCTTCAGGCATCATTAAGTCAAGAATGATTAAGCTTATATTATTATTTTTCATTAGCTCATCTAGCTCAGAACCGTTTGCAGCAGTTTTAACTGAAAGCTCCTGATCTGAGAGATATTTAGCCGTTAATTCCCTTATCTTGGGATCATCATCAACCAGCGCTATATGAGGTTGTTCACTATTTGCCATAATTTAATATTTATCTTATATCTATAATTTGTTATATTAACCTGATTTTACAATCTTTGATGTTACAAATTTGTTACATTATAGAGTGTTTTTGTCACAATAAATTAACATTTGCGTAGCAAAATAATGATCCCTTGTTTAATAAGTGTGCTTAGTAATATATGACTAAAAAATTACATAAGTTATTGTTTATTATATATTTATTTAATTTTAATGCTGCTTTTGCAGACAATAAAGTTGAGTTAAAAACTAGCGAAACCTCTCAATTAGATCAAATTCATGAGGCGTTAGAAGAATACACACGTTTTGATACAAAGAATAATATAATATACGAACAAAAAAGACGAGAAATGTTAGACAGTATTGAAACAAGGTTTCATGCATGCGATCCAGACAATGACAATACACTTGATGTCTACGAAACAACAGTATGTCTTCCACAAGTAGCACGACAATTTAGACAGGTAGATATTAATAACGATAATGTTATTTCCTTGGATGAGTTGTCTATTTTAGCTAGAGATTTTCATAATAGACAAACTAAACAAAATACAGCCGATTCTGAAAATCAACAATTAAAAGAAAACCCAAAGGCATCACTTCCAATCAATACCCCTACCGCTAATTAACAATTCTTACTTGCTTTAGATCTAAAGTAATCTAAAATCTTTAATATGTTAGAAGTTTTTTCAAGTACGACCTTTGTAGGGTTGGATTACTCACCAAATGAATTTACCGACAACTCTTTTTTATCAAATGAATTTTTTCTTGCCTTAGAAAAATCGAAATCTATTGGAAAGGGAACTGGCTGGATTCCATTTCCAATCATTGTAAAAGAGGGTGGTGTTGTAGTTGGTTGCATGCCTATTTTTTTAAAAGAACACTCTTATGGTGAGTACATATTTGATTGGGCTTGGGCAGAAGCATTTCAAAGGCATGGATTAAATTATTATCCAAAGTTAGTATGCGCTATTCCTTTCTCTCCTGTTACTGGGCCACGTATTCTTGCAAAGAATAAAGAAGTAAAAGATCTTTTAGTCAAAGCTTTAGAAAAAATAATGCATCAGCATAAAATTTCTTCTTGCCATTTTTTGTTTACTAATAAAGATGATCAAAAAATTCTTAATAAAGCAGGCTGGATGCATAGACAAGGGGTGCAGTTTAGATGGGAGAATAAAGAATATAAAAATTTTGATGATTTCCTGAAAACATTATCACACCGTAAAAGAAAAAAAATAAGGCAAGAAAGAAAAAGAGTAAATGATTATAACCTTACAATTTTGAGAAAACTTGGTGCAAATATCTCTGAGGAAGATTTATGCTTTATGTATGAATGCTACTGCCAAACTTATGCTCTGCATCATTCTTCGCCTTATCTAACAAAAGATTTTTTTATTACACTGCATAAGCTCATGCCAGAAAAATTGTTAATTATTCAAGCCTTTAAAGATCACGTACCAATTGCTTCAGCTTTAAATATAATAAGTGATAATAAACTTTATGGGAGATATTGGGGTGCAATTGAATATATGCCTAATTTACACTTTGAGCTTTGTTACTATCAGGGGCAAGAGTTTTGTATTGAAAATAGTCTAGAATTTTTTGAGGGTGGCGCGCAAGGTGAGCATAAAATAGCTAGAGGATTTGCGCCATTTGATACATTTTCTAGTCATTATATTGTTAATAATGAATTTAGGGAGGCAATAAGTAATTTTTTAAATGAAGAAGAAAATAGGATGAATATTTATATGGAAGAACTAGAAGATAGGCTTCCTTTTAAGCAAAAATAATACTTTATTCTAATTTAAAATATAATTAACTAAAATACTAAGCAGTATTAAACCTAAAAAGATCATTATAAAACCAATTAGAAGAAAATATTTTACTCCATGCTTTTCAATAAATTCTTCATCAGATTTAAACTTTTTATTTGTTTGTACCCCAAAGAATGCTGATAATACGCTTTTTATTATGCTAAATATTTTCATAATTAATTCAATCCAACCACTTTAGTGCCAAATTTTCTTTAGTGTACTTTTTTAGTTTTTTTGGAAAAATATTTAAATATATTGGTGGTGATGGAGAGACTTGAACTCTCGACCTCAGGATTATGAATCCTGCGCTCTAACCACCTGAGCTACATCACCTTTTAGAATAGCGAGGAATTATATCAAACATTAAACCTAAAATGCATAACATCTCCATCTTTTACAATATAGTCTTTGCCTTCCAACTTCATTTTGCCAGCTTCCTTTGATTTTGTTTCACCCTTTAGATTTATATAGTCATTATAAGAAATGACTTCAGCTCTTATAAATCCTTTTTCAAAGTCAGTATGAATTGCTCCTGCTGCTTGAGGAGCAGTAGCACCAATCTTAGTGGTCCATGCACGCACTTCTTTTACACCAGCTGTGAAGTATGTTTGCAGTCCTAATAATAAATAGGCTTCTCGTATAAGTCTATTCAAGCCTGGTTCTTCTAAATTCATTTCAGATAAAAATATTAGTTTTTCTTCATCATCTAACTCAGAAATATCCGATTCAATTTTTGCACAAATTGTAATAACAGGGGATTGCATTTTTTCAGCATAGCTTGTTAAAGCTTCAAGATTTTTATTATTTTCAAAGCCTTTCTCATCTACATTAGCAACAAACATAATTGGTTTGATAGTGATTAGACATAATGGCTTAATAAGATTTAACTCATCATCATCTAAACATAAATTAATTGCTAGATTTCCTTCGTTAAAGTTTTTTTCTAATTTTGAATAAATATTTAGAAGAATTTTAGATTCTTTATCGCCAGATTTCGACTTTTTTAATTCTCTTTGATTAGCCTTTTCTAGAGTTTCCATGTCGGCAAGAATTAATTCTGTATGAATAGTCTCAATATCAGATAGCGGGTCTATCTTGCCTGCAACATGAACGATATTATCATCATTGAAACATCGAACCACATGGAGAATAGCATCTGTTTCACGTATATTTGCCAAAAATTTATTACCTAATCCTTCTCCTTTAGATGCACCTTCTACTAATCCGGCAATATCAACAAATTCAACAACTGCAGGTAGTATTTTTTCAGGATTTACAATTTTAGCTAATTCATTAATTCTATTATCTGGAACCTCTACGATACCTATATTTGGCTCTATGGTACAAAAGGGATAATTATTCGCATCAATACCAGCTTTGGTAATTGCATTAAATAATGTTGACTTTCCAACATTAGGTAGTCCCACTATGCCACATTTCATAATATTCCTTTACGCAGAATGAAGGTTTAACATGGCTTTATCAAATTCACCATTAACTAAAAGTGAGAAAACTTTATAACTATTAAAAATACTCTCGTCTATGAGAGATAACTCTTTTTTTAATGGATTTTTTAACACGTAACTACTCACTTGATTTTTATTGCCAGGATGACCAATACCAACTCTTAAGCGCCAAAAGTTATTAGTTCCAAGCATTTGAGAAATATCTTTAATTCCATTATGACCTCCATGCCCACCACCAAGCTTCAATTTTATTTTACCTGGACTGATATCAAGTTCATCGTGAATAATTAAAATTTCTTCTGCTTTAATTTTATAAAAGTTTGCGAAGGCTTGAACTGACCTCCCGCTATCATTCATAAAAGTATGAGGCTCTAAAAAGAAGACATCTGATTTATCGCTAATGCTTGTATAGTAACCAAAAAATTTAGTAGATTTTTTTAATGATAGCTTGTGATTTTTGGTAACAAAGTCTATCCACCAAAACCCTGCATTATGCCTTGTTGACGAATATTTATCCCCCGGATTTCCAAGTCCTACAAATAGCTTGATTGCACTCACTATAAAAGATTAATGCTCTTAGTAAGAAGAGCACTAATTATAGAGTTATTTATTCTCTTGATCCCGACCTTCTTCATCAGACTTTCCTTCACCAGCATCACTTCCTGAATCGTCAGATGACTCACTGCCTTCACCTTCTTCACCTTCTTCACCTTCTTCAGAAGCTTCAGTAACAATCTCTTCTTCGACCACTACTTTTGGTTTACTTATGGAGGTAATTGCAGGATCATTTTCATCGGTCAGTGAGGTCAACTCAACACCCTCAGGCACTGTAACCTCTGATAAATGAATGGATTCTCCCATAGCTAATTCACCTAGGTCTACTTCAATATATTGAGGAAGATCTTTTGGTAGGCAAGATATATCAATCTCGGTCATTATATGTGACACTAAGCCACCTTCAATTTTCACGCCTGGAGCTGTTTCTTCATTGATAAAATGGAATGGAACCTTAACGCTAATTTTTTCATTTTCATTAATTCTTTGAAAATCTATATGTTGGATATTATTTCTTACTGGATGCATTTGGAAATCACGCAGAATCACCGATTCTTTTTTACCTTCAAGATTTAGAGTGAGGATGGAGGCATGGAAAGCTTCATGCCTAAATTGCATAAACAATTCCTTAGTGTCTATTTCCAAGCTTATTGCATCTTTTACTCCACCATAAAGAATCCCTGGTGTAGTACCTTCATGTCGAAGACGGCGGCTCGCACCCGTTCCTTTCGACTTTCTTTCTTTTGCATTAATTTCAATTTTCATTTATTTCTCCCAAATTAAAATAGCCCCGCGACCAGGGCTATTAAATAGCTCATAATCAATCAATCTATAAATAAAGAACTGACTGAATCTTCATGACTGATTCGTTTTATAGTTTCTGCTAAAATTTCTGCCACAGACAACTGCCTAATTTTTTTATTATTTTCAGCATTTGCGCGAAGCGTAATTGTATCAGTAATTACGATTTCATCAAGTTCTGATGAATTGATTGTTTCAATAGCAGAGCCAGAAAGAATGGGGTGAGTAGCATAGGCTACTACTTTTTTTGCACCTTGTTTTTTTAGTGCTGCTGCGGCTTCAGATAGAGTATTTGCAGTGTCAACAATATCGTCAATAATAATACAAGTTCGATTAGAAACATCTCCAATAATATTCATCACTTCTGATACGTTAGGTTTGGGTCGTCTTTTATCAATAATAGCTAAATCAGACCCTAATATTTTGGCACATGCTCTCGCTCTGACAACACCACCAACATCTGGGGATACAATAACAGGTTCTTGATAATTTTGTTTTACAAGGTCATCTAGAAGCACTGGGGTTGCATAAATATTATCAACTGGAATATCAAAAAATCCTTGAATTTGATCGGAATGTAGGTCCATTGTTAGAAGTCTATTCACCCCAACTGTTGTTAACATATTTGCCACTACTTTAGCGGTAATTGCAACCCTTGCTGACCTTGGCCTTCTATCCTGACGTGAATAACCTAAATAAGGAATTGCTGCAGTTATTCGTGCGGCAGAGGACCTTCTCAATGCGTCAACAGTTACAAGAATTTCCATGAGGTTATCGTTAGTTGGAAAGCTGGTAGATTGAAGAATAAAAACGTCCTTGCCACGAACATTTTCGAGAAGTTCTACCATGGTTTCGCCATCACTAAAACAACCTACGGTTGCTTTACCAAGTTTCATATTTAGATGGCTAACAACTTTTTCAGCGAGTTCTTTATTTGCGTTGCCAGCAAAGATCATTAACTCTTTTGTTTTCAAAAGTATGTTCCCCTAAAGTTGGCTGGGGAGGAAGGATTCGAACCTTCGCATGCAGGGATCAAAACCCTGTGCCTTAACCAGCTTGGCGACTCCCCAATTAATCGGTTAATAAGTGCGGGTGAACCGATAAACCCCTGACTCTAATTATTTTAATATCTTTTGGTTTATTTTTATTAATGTCTTTTATAACTTTTACATTATTACTTTTCATAAATAAAGTAGAGCCCGTTCCAGTTATTTTAGGCTCCCCATATTCTTTTAACCAGTCAAACAATTCTCTTAATTTTGGATATTTTTCTAAAATAGTAACATGCAAATCGTTATGCATTTGATCTTGCGCAACATCATTAATAGAGGTCGCTATTTTCAACGGAATTGACTTTTTTGTCAATTTAAAATCTTTAAAAATACTTTGAGTTGATATATGTATATTTGGAACAAAAAGTAGATATTCATTTTCATCAATTGAAATAGGGCTTAATTTTTCTCCTATGCCTTCAACCCAAGCATTAATTCCATTTATAAAAAATGGGACATCTGCACCCAAAGCTAATCCAAAAGTCATAAGTTTTTTCTTTTCATGATTAAGATTAAATAATTCATTTAAGGCAAGGAGAGTAGTAGCTGCATCAGAGCTTCCTCCTCCTAAACCTCCACCAATTGGAATTTTTTTTCTTACTATTATATCAACACCAACATTGAAATCTTTGAGAATTAATTCGGCTGCCTTTAAACATAAATCATTTTCTTTTTTAATAGACTCTACATTATATTGGGTATTTATTTTGTTATCTTTACGTTTTTTAAAATGAATCTCATCATATAAATCAATCAACTGGAAAGCACTTTGTAAGCAATGATAACCATCAGCTCTTTTACTCAAAATTTTTAAGAATAAGTTAATTTTAGCTGGGGCAAAAAAACATTGAAAATTCGAAGGAATTTTAGTATTGCTTGTAATTAATTCATCCATTTTGTAATGACGAGTTTAAGTGAGATATCATTTTTTTTAAATTTCATTATTTGAGGTATTCTTTTATTTTCATAAAGATTTTCCAATCTAATTTTCCATTTATTTATATTCATATCAACTTTATTTTTTTCTAGTAGTTCTAAGGGTGGATTAATTAGTAATCTTCTTAAGGTAAAAATATTTTTTTCTTCAATAAATATTTCGTTTAAAATTTTTTTTGTATTTATCTGATTATTATTTTCATTTAATTCAAAAATAATTTGGTCATCAATATTATTAAGTTTAATGGTTGCAATTGGAGAATTAAAAGGGCTGAAAATCTTAATGGTATCCAACTTATCTTTAGAGTTCCATAACAAACTTCCTGAAAATCCTTTGTCTCCAAGAAAAATTACAAATTTTCCATTTAATATAAAGTCTTGAACAACTTGAGTGCTTTCAATTTTAGATGCTTTTGGTTTTTGATCTTTAGAGGGAGAAAAAACTTGATTTAATGTTGCACAACTGCTTAATATTGAAAATAAAAACAAATGAAACATTAGTTTCAAATATGATAAAAAGTTATCGGAGTCTGTCAAAAGTTTCTAATAAAACTGTATTTGATGGATATATCTTTATAGATTCCTCCCAAACTTTTTCTGCCTGCTTTAATTTTCCCATTTTCCAAAGTATTTCTCCGAGATGTGCTGCAATTTCAGGGTCTTTCTGAATTTTATATGCTTTTTCTATAAACTGTAACGCTATTTCGATATTACCCATTCGGAAATGAAGCCAACCCATACTATCCATTATGTAGTGGTTGTTAGGGCTTATAGATAAGGCTATTTCAATGTATTTTTTTGCGTCAGCTAATTTAATGTTTCTGTCAGCGTAAGAATAACCCAAAGCATTATAGGCATAAGCATAATCTGGCTTTAATTTAATGGCTTCTTTAAGAAGTTGTTCCATAAGTAGTAAATTACCCATTTTTTCTGCAAGCATCGCATAATCGAATTTAAACTCTGCAGAATTATTAAAATTTAAATCTGCACCTTTCATTAAGTCAAAAGCATCCTGTTGACGGTTATTATTGTATAGAAGAGATGTTTTTGCTTTTAAAAATTGAAGTTTGTCATCAGCACTTAAATTTTTATATTTTGATAAAGAAGCAATTCCATCATCAACCGATCTGTGTTCTGCAATAATTTCTGCTGTTAAAATTTTTGCTTCTACAAATAACTGACCACTTGAAATTTTATCTAGAAATTTAATTGCTAGGTCTGGCTTTTTTCTGTCAAGATAAATTTTAGCTAAATAAATCTGAATTTTGTCTCTATCACTGTAACCTCTTTCAAGTGCTTGATTGAAAAATTTTTCAGCAAGGATATTATCGTTTAATTCCAAAGATAGCAGTGCAACAGTCAAACTAATTTCAGGAGAAGCAAGAGATCCGTCAACTAATCTTAGGAACTCACTTTTAGCTTTACTGTACATTTTTAGGTTTGCTAAAATTTTTGCATACTCCAAACGTACCTCATTTGAATTTGAATTTACTTTTAAAAAAGATTGATAAAATTCTAGAGCTTTTTCTGGCCAGTCAATAGCCAACATGTAACCTCTAAATAGGGCCGCAGTTTCCCAATTTGGTTTGATTGATTCAGTGATATCTAATTCTTTTTCAGCTAATTTAATATCACCGGCAAAAAAGGCAGTATGTGCAATACTAAAGTGTGCTTCTGCAAGCTCGGGATAAGGTTTAGAAATCGCTAAGATAAATCTTAACGCATTTTTTTTATTTTCAACTTTACTTAACAAATTATTGAGATAGAGAAAACCATCAGCTCTTGTTTTTTCTTGTTCTAGGAGTTTTTCTATAATTGGCCTTGCTT
>ERZ802830.5027-NODE-5027-length-10325-cov-6.21198_pt1 | contig 10325 bp, 11 predicted proteins | sample MGYA00345654_ERZ802830 | MGnify/ENA primary metagenome ERZ802830 (study PRJEB30503, sample SAMEA104212375) | marine metagenome | biome: Westerlies Biome; feature: [SRF] surface water layer (ENVO:00010504) within the epipelagic zone...; material: water...
GCAGAAACCATACGTGAAATTGTGCATACCATTGCCTTGATACCAGATGCCATACGTCGAGAAATTTATATCCAAGACTGTGCTTCTACCATGAATATAAGTGAGGATGTGTTGTTTTCGACTCTTGCTCAGATGCTTCAAAAAAAGGCCAAACAAGCACCACAAGCCAAAGCGTCAGAAAAGATGCAAGTGGTCAGTACACCCAAGCAAAAAGTTGATCAACGATTTGAGCTTGAGCGCAATATTATTTCATTGCTTCTGCTTTATGGCAACGAAGAAGTGTCGTTTGAAGATGTGGTTTTACAGTCTGATGATGAAGGCAAAATCGAACTCACGCCCACAGAAATTAGTGCGAAGGTGTATGAAAAAATTTACCTAGACCTCCAGCAAGATGAAGTGGAATTGTCGACCAAAAGCTTTCGCGAACTTTACCATTCCTTACTGTCTATTTACAACGAACAAAAACCCCTAGTCATGGAAACTTTTTTGCAAGAACTCTCTGCAGAGCAATCGGCATTGGTGAGCAGTATTATCATGAATGAGGAAAACAATGTGCTTCATGATTGGGAAAGAAAAAACATCATCATCAAGGACAAAAAGTCTGAAATTGGGAGATGGCTGCAGCAAACCATTTTGAATCTTCGCTGTTTGTTGATACAGGAAAAAATAGGAGAATTACAGAACAAGACAGTCGAAAGTCATGTGGAAACACATCAAGAAATTCTAGAGGAGGTAAATGATTATGTAGGGCTTAAAAAGAATTTGAGCCAACGCCTAGATCGCGTCATTTTCTAAAACGAATCGATATGAATCGATTGTGCTTTTCTGACCAGTTCAACTAGGTTTCTAACCCTCAATTTTTTCATAATCCGACTGCGATATGTGCTTACGGTTTTTTCGTTTAGATTTAACTCAGCAGCAATGTCTTTATTTCTTTTGCCATCGCTGAGCATTTTGAGTACTTCGACTTCGCGCATCGAAAGTTTTTTGAACATTCTTCTTGGCCGACCTGTTGATTCATCAAAGGCAATTGTTTGTGCAAGCTCATTGGTGATAAACACGCCGCCCGAAGCAATTTTCAATATGGCATGGCGAAGAGAGCTTGGATTTGCTTTTTTGTTAAGGTAACCAGAAGCACCTGCTTTTAAAGATGAAATGGCATATACTTCTTCAGGCTGATTTGAGTAGATCAGCACACGAGTACCTGGGTATTCTTCCTTAATTCGTCGTAAAACTGTTAGTCCTTCAGATTCATATAGATCTAACTCTAAAACAATAATATCAATTATCTTTTTTTCGATAATCTTAAAAAGGTCGTCTGCTTTAAGTGCTTTCCCAACAACTGAAATTTCTGTGGAATTTTTAAAAACAGCCTTAACTCCTTTGTGGACTATTGGATGTGAATCAGCAAGTACAATTTTAATCACTAACTTAAATAATAATCAGAAAAAGTTTCTAAATAAACAACAAATGAAACAAACTACAAAGCCTGTAGGTAAATTCTGAATAAATTTAACAAAAAAATTACATTAGATGCTGTGGTATCACACAAATTGGTATTGGTAGCATTTTATGTTTGTTCATTGTATGATGTTTCAAATAAGTTGTGAACACATCTTTTTCGCGATCGCTAAAATCAGCAGGGGTCTTGCCGTTTTCATGTTGTTTCATCGCCCATTCAAGTTCGTCATAAGACGCGCCAAGTTGGTCTTCATCGGTTCGATTATCGTCCCACAACCCATCAGTCGGCGCTGCATCTACAATAGAACGATCGACGCCCAAATGTGATGCAAGCTCTTTCACTTGACTTTTCATCAAATCTGCTATGGGGCTCACATCAACTCCTCCGTCACCATATTTTGTATAGAATCCTACACCAAAATCTTCAACTTTATTTCCTGTTCCTGCCACGAGGAGTCGTTGTTTTGATGCGAAGTAGTAGAGTGTTGTCATGCGCAATCGTGAACGTGTATTGGCCAAAGAAAGCCCTGTGCCTTCAAATTGATTCGGAGCAGCGTCCAATTGACAAAAGCTGTCATATAGCTCAGTCAATGGCACAACTTTTACACTGACATTACTGTATTTTTGTGAAAGCCAGTTTGTGTGATTCTTGGCTCTGTTGACCTGATTTTTTTCTTGGTGGATTGGCATTTCAAGGCAAAGGGTTGGCTTGCCGGTCATTGCGCACAATGTGGATGTTAGTGCAGAATCTATGCCTCCGGAAACACCAACGACAAAACCATCTAGTTTGGCGTCTTCAATGTAGGAAGCTAACCAATCAATAATATATTTAGCAACATCTTTAGTTTTCATAGCACAACTCAATTATAATTTAAAAAAACAGTAGTTTCGTAAACTCTAATTCTAGGTTCAAAGATAGTACATATGCGCTTATTCAAAAACTTGTATCGATCATTTTTGGTCATGGTATTTTTTTTGGCTTTTTTGTGGAGTTGTTCAAATCGAAACTCTTCAACAAACACCCACTCATATGAGTTGATTCGTTTTGAGCAAATTTTTTTTGAATCACACCCTGACTCCTTAGCAGTAGTTGAAAAACAATTCCCTTATTTTTTCCCAAAAAATTATCTTTTTTCTGTTTGGGTCAATCGACGCACAGACAGCTTGCAAATGGCACTCTATGAGCAAACAAAAATGATATCAAGCAGCGACATTGAAGATCAATTGGATCCTTTTATTCAGGGTCTTCCCCGTGTGTTTGAAAGTGCGAAACTGCCCAAAAAAGTAATCACCATAACTTCTGATGTTGACTATAACAATAAAGTGATTCTGAACGATACCATGGCTTTGGTTGCCATTGATAACTTCTTGGGAGTTGATCATTTTATGTACCAGGGAATTGCCATGTATTTACGCCAAGAGATGAATTTGCGAGACATTTCTGTGCAACTCGCCGAGTCGTTTGCAGAGCGTATTCTCACAACTCCCAATGACCGAAGTTTTTTGTCGCAGTTAATTCACTATGGAAAAATACAGTATATCAAGCAATCGATCATGCCAGATTTTTCTGAAGATCGAATCATGGGATATACCCCCGAACAACTTGAATGGGCAAGAGCAAATGAAAAAGAGATTTGGAATTTTTTTGTATCTAAAGAGTTGCTTTTTAGTACTGATCCAGACCTGATCAATCGTTTTATTTTGCCAGCACCATTTTCAAAATTTTATTTAAATATTGATGTTGATTCCCCTGGAAAAATAGGGCAGTGGTTGGGCTTGCAAATCGTCAATGCTTATCAAAAAAACGAGCGTAAATCCATCGACGAACTGCTAAAAACACCAACCAGAGAGTTGTTTGAAAACTCAAAATATAAACCACGACGATAATGAAAGAAACAAGTATTACGATAGATGTTACGCTGGACGAAAACCATGTGCCAGACAAGTTGCATTGGTCTGCACCTGATGGGGGTATTAGCAATCAAGAAACCCACGCTGTTTTTTTGAGCACTTGGGATAAGGAAATGCAAGAAACCGCTCGAATTGATTTGTGGTCAAAAGAAATGCCTGTTGACCAAATGCGTGTGTTTGTTCATCAAACGCTTGTGGGGATTCGTAACTCGTATATGAAAGCTACGCAGGATGTTGAAATGGGTGAGGCCTTCCAACAGTTTTGTGATTATTTTTCAGATGAGCACAATTTGGGAAAAGCCCAAAAAACTAAAGATTCGAATTGATTGTTTCGATGTAATTGATTATTTCTTCTTTCCCTTCACCTGTTTTTGCAGAGGATTCAAACATCGGGGGAGTGCTTTCCCATCCCTGCTCCAAAAGATGCGATTGATAGTGCGATAGATTGTCTTTTCGTTGCTTCTCCGAGAGCTTATCAATTTTGGTAAAAACAATAGAGAATGGGTGTTGCTTTTCACCAAGCATATTGATAAAATCTACATCAATTTTTTGTGGTTCATGGCGACTGTCAATTAGGACAAAAGTGTTGACCAATTGTGTTCTCTTTTCAAAATACCCATGAATGAGTTTTTTGATTTCGTTTCTTTCTTTCTTAGACACTTTGGCGTAACCATAGCCAGGCAAATCGACCAAAAACCAACTTTCGTTGATGACAAAGTGATTGATCAATTTTGTTTTTCCAGGAGTGCCAGATGTTTTGGCAAGTTTTTTATTGTTTGTCAATGCGTTGATGAGGGATGACTTCCCCACATTTGAGCGACCAATAAAAGCATATTCAGCTGAGGAGGCCTTTGGACATTGATCTACATCTGAGCTGCTGACCAGAAAACGAGCAGTATGAATCATGACAACTCAATTTGAGTTCGTGCTCAACCATTTTTCCATGTGCACATTGAACTGATTGGGATGTTCCATCATAGGTGCATGACCACATTCTTTAATCCAAAATAGAGTAGAATTAGGAAGAAGACGATTAAAATCGTGCCCAACTTCAGGGGGTGTTACAATGTCATTTTCACCCCAAATGATAGCAGTTGGGATTTTGATTTTTGGCAAATCTTTGGACATGTTGTGGCGAATTGCACTTTTGGCAATCGTGAGGATTTTAACCAGTTTTTTTCGATCGTTGACAGTTTCAAAAACCTCATCAACCACCTCGTCAGTTGCCACTTTAGGGTCATAAAAAACCTCTTCACATTTTTTCCTCATGTAACCTTTGTCTTCTCTTTTGGGATAGCTTTCTCCCATAGAGTTTTCGTACAGTCCAGAACTTCCTGTGATGATAAGACCCTTAATATTTTTTGGATATAATAAAGAAACAAGCAAACCGATATGCCCGCCCAACGAGTTGCCAAGCAAGGTAACATCAGTTAGACCAAGGTGTGAAATAAATTGATTCACATATTTGGCAAACTCTTTCACATTTGTTTTGAGTAGCGGCAAGTCGTAGATGGGCAACATGGGAATAATCACTTTGTATCCTTTGCTGGGAAAGTAATCTGTTACTCCTTGAAAGTTACTCAACCCACCCATAAGACCATGAAGAATAAGAATTGGCTTTCCCTCTCCAACCTCAAGAAATTGGAATTTGCCTGACTTTTTGATTGTTTCTTGCATCTATTGATAACAAATTGTCAGCAAATATAACCATTTCAAGTCAGTTACTTCGTTCATATCAAACAAAGTGTGGCTTACAACAGTTTAAAAACATGGCATCAGCTGAGTTTTTAAAACTTGTGCTTAATTAACTCATTTTAAGCATCTTAAGAAGCCTGCGTGTCAAAGGTGTCTAAATTTATCAACAAAGTGGTAAAAAGTGGTAAAAAGTGGTAATTTATTGATATATTTGACTCAGTTAGAGTCGAAAAAATGCACGTTGTTGGCACGTATGAATGCAAGCTGGATCCCAAGGGTAGGGTAAAGCTTCCTGTGTCCATCACCAAGCAGCTCAAGGGAGTTGAAACCTTTGTTCTCAAGCGTTCGGTGTTTCAAAAGTGCTTAGAGCTTTACACTTTGGAGGAGTGGTCAGCCATGATGGAAAAGGTGAACAAGCTGAATCGATTCAGAAAAAAGAACAACGACTTCATCCGCCGATTTACTGCAGGGGTTAAGATGATTGATCTCGATGCAGCAACCAGAATTTTGATTCCAAAAGATTTGCTTTCCATTGCTTCTTTGGACAAGTCTTTGGTTTTATCATCAGCAATCAACATGATTGAAATTTGGGACAAGGAGCTTTATGAAAAAGCCATTGATGATGCTACTCTTGACTTTGCAGAATTGGCAGAAGAGGTAATGGGAAATCATGATGAGGATGTATCATAAACCCGTTTTGCTGGATGCTTGTCTAGAGGGGTTGGCTCTCAAAGAGTCTGGCACTTATGTCGATGTGACTTTTGGTGGTGGGGGACATACCAAAGCAATTTTAGATGCGATTGGCAGTGGGGGAAAGGTCATTGCTTTTGATCAAGATGAAGATGCTGCTGAAAACTCATTGGATGATGATCGTTTGATTTTTGTTCATCAAAACTTTTCCTTTCTACAACGTTTTTTACGATTTCACAAAATCGATAAAGTCGATGGAATTTTAGCTGATCTAGGCGTTTCATCACACCAAATCGATACACCAGAAAGAGGGTTTTCTACACGCTTTGATGGCCCCCTTGACATGCGAATGAATTCATCGGAAGGGGTGTCGGCAAGAGATGTAGTGAATACATATACAAAGGAACAACTCAGTGATATTTTTTACCAATATGGCGAGCTGACCAACGCCCGAAAGATTGCGTTGCGAATTGTGGAGCAACGGAGTCATAAGCCCATTGAAACAACCCTTGAACTCACAGAGACTCTCAGTCCCTTGGTGCCAGTAAAAATCAAGCATAAAGTGATGGCTCAAATTTTCCAAGCCCTACGTATTGAAGTAAACCAAGAGTTGGAAGCATTGAAGTCGCTACTCGAACAAAGTGGCGAGGTTATCAAAAGCAATGGAAGGCTTTGCGTGATAAGTTATCACTCATTGGAAGATCGTTTGGTAAAGCGATTTATACAGCACGGATGCTTTGATAGCGAACCAGTAAAAGATGAGTTTGGACACTCACACAAACCTTTCAAAAAGGTGGGGCAATTGGCCTTGCCCAGTGAAACAGAAATAAAAAAAAATAAACGTGCACGCAGTGCAAAGTTGCGAATAGCAGAGAAAATATGAGACAAAGTCTGTTGGAAATTCTTCGAGGTTCTTTCTTGGTACAACAAGGTGCCTTGAGGAATTGGCGACTCATTATTTTCTTCTTTTTTCTGGCGGGGATTATGATTGCGTCCTCTCACAACATCGACCAAAAGGTGATGGAGATTTCTGCTTTAAACACTGAAATCCAAGAGTTAAAAAGTCAATTTGCTGAAACAAGAACCAAGGCCATGTATATGCGTCTTGAGACTGAAGTAAAAACCAAACTGTCCGAGCGTGGGTTTGTATCCTCAGTCACTCCACCCACTAAAATCATAATTGAATAAGATGGAAAAGCAAAAAAGACTGATTTCGAGATTTTCATTTGTGGTAGTGGGCTTATTTCTGCTTGGTCTTGTGATTGGATACAAAATCATTCACATCCAATTTGTTGAAGGCGATTCCTTTAAGCTTCTCGCTGAAAAAACAACAATACAAAATTTTGAAATACAACCAATACGTGGGAATATTTATGCGCAAGATGGGAGTTTACTTGCCACTTCAGTCCCGAGATACATTATTCATTTCGACGCAGCGACTGTCAGCACAAGCCGCTTTGAAAATCATGTTGATGCTCTTTCAGATTCGCTTTCGCAACTGTTGGGCAAAAGCGTAAACTACTATTACAACACACTTGTTGATGCACACAAAAAGCAGCATCGCTATAGACGCATTGCAAAAGACTTGACCTACGGCCAGATGACTCGCTTGCGAACTTTCCCTCTTTTTAGGCTAGGGGGTGTGCGAGGTGGTTTGGTGGTCGAACGAAAAACAGTGCGTGAAAAACCACTAGGAAAAATAGCAGAGCGAACCATCGGGTATGAACAAGAACAGCCAAATGGAAGTTACGTTCGAGTAGGACTTGAAGGTGCTTTTGGAGATCAGTTGCGAGGTATTCCTGGTTTGCAATTGCGTCAAAGGATAGCAAACGGTCAGTGGAAACCATTGAGTGATTCTTATTTGCAGGAGCCACAAGATGGTTATGATGTGCAAACCACACTAGATGTAAACATTCAAGACATTACTCATCATGCATTGCTCGAGGCACTCGAAAACTTTGAAGCCGATCATGGAACTGCTGTGGTCATGGAAACTGAAACAGGAGCCATTCGTGCAGTGGCAAACCTTGGCAGAACGGAAGAGGGGAAGTATTATGAAAAACTCAATTATGCAATTGGGGAGTCCCACGAGCCAGGCTCTACCTTTAAACTGATGGCCCTTGTTGCTGCTTTTGAAGATCAGGTGGTTGATACCACTTCGGTTTTTGATACCCAGAACGGGGAGTTGACATTTTACTCAAAATATAAGGTGCGTGACTCTCGAAAAGGAGGGTATGGCAAAATTCCCATCACCGAAATTTTTGAGCGTTCATCAAACACTGGAATGGTTCAGGCAATTTATGACCAGTATAAGTCAAAGCCTGAACAATTTGTGAATCGCCTTATGAACATGGGTTTAAGCGAGCCATTGGGATTGCCAATTGTAGGAGAGGGCAAGCCATTGATCCCGCATCCTGATAAAAAGGGTTGGAGTGGGATCTCTCTTCCATGGATGGCATATGGATATGGGGTTTTACTCACCCCAATGCAGACTCTCACGTTTTATAACGCCATTGCAAATGATGGGGTGATGGTCAAACCCAGATTTATTGAGCGCACCCAAGATGCTAGGAGTAAAATGAAGAGAAAGTCTGATGTGGAAATCATCTCTGCATCTGTTTGTTCAAAAGAGACAATAGGAAAAGTAAAAAGTTTATTGAAAGGGGTGGTTGAAAAGCCATGGGGTACAGCACATAATATTTACGATCCAAACTTTGCTATCGCTGGAAAAACAGGCACATGTCAGTTGGATTATAATACTGATGAGGTACAGTATGTAGCGAGCTTTGTAGGGTATTTTCCTTCCGACCGACCAAAGTATTCATGCATTGTTGTGGTTCATCGACCAAATAAAGAAAAGGGGTACTTCGGAAGCACAGTGGCAGCACCTGTGTTCCAAAAAATCGCTCACAAATTATACAGTTCAATCCCAGTAGAAACCAAGCTTAGTCGCGAACGCTATTTGGAAATCACCCAGCGTAAAATGGAGACAAGCAAAGGCGTTGTGGACGCAAAAGTTGATGTTACAAAAACACAAAATAAATCCTGATGCAACTCAAAGAATTACTATTTGGTGTATCCATCGACTCTGTATTAGGGTCGACATCAGTATCGATTGAGGGTGTTACATCTGATTCTCGTGCGTTGGGAGCAAATTCACTATTTGTAGCCATTCGTGGCGAACATCATGATGGGCATGACCACATCAGCGATGCTGTGAAAAAGGGGGCAGTCGCTGTTCTTTGTGAAGAGTTACCCAAAAAGCAAAAAGATGGTGTTACCTATGTGCAGACGCCCCAATCCCGAAGGGCTTATGCTGTTGTCGCATCGAATTATCACAACAATCCTTCTTCTAAACTCAACCTTATAGGTGTCACTGGCACCAATGGAAAAACATCGATTGTTCAACTGATGTTTGAAGTCTTTCAGCACCTAGGATTTTCTGTTGGAAAGTTGTCCACAATCGAAAATGCGATTAACGAGCATATCTACCCAGCAACACACACAACCCCTGACCCAATGAAGATTAATTCTTTTTTGGCAAAAATGGTTGAAGCAGGAGTAACGCATTGCTTTATGGAAGTTTCATCTCATGGAATCGATCAGCACCGAATCGGAGGGCTACAGTTCAGAGGTGGGGTGTTTACAAATCTCACCCATGATCACCTCGATTATCACAAAACATTTGAAAGTTACAGAGATACCAAAAAGAAGTTTTTTGATCTTCTTCCAGAAACTGCTTTTGCACTCACAAACAATGATGACAAGAATGGCGCATACATGCTCCAAAATTGTGCTGCCAAGAAACACTCATTTGCCTTAAAAAACACTGCTGAATTTAAAGCAAAAATCATTGAACATGATTTTTCTGGAATGCAATTGCGGATCGATGGCATCGAGACATGGGTTGCATTGGTTGGAGACTTCAATGCATCCAATATGCTGGCAGTGTATGCATGTACACAATTGCTAGGTGAGAATATCGATCAGAGCTTAAGTGCATTGAGCGCTGTTGAGCCAGTCTCAGGACGATTTAACGTCGTTAGTGGAAGTCATCCAGTTCGAGCGATTGTCGATTATGCCCACACGCCCGACGCTTTGCAGCATGTGTTAGAAACCATCAATAAAATCAGGACTGGGAATGAGATTCTGATTACTGTTTTTGGTTGTGGTGGGGGTCGCGATAAGGCAAAGCGCCCTCTGATGGGGAAGATTGCTTCCACATTGAGTGATAAAGTGATTTTCACATCCGACAACCCTCGCAATGAAGATCCAGAAAAGATTATCAAGCAAATCGAAGCTGGTGTTCCAGCAGAGCATTTTAAAAAATATATCAGCATTTCAAGCCGATCACAAGCGATCAAAACAGCCTGTCAACTTGCACATAAGGGGGATATCATTTTGCTGGCGGGTAAGGGGCATGAAACCTATCAAGATGTGAAGGGAGAACGATTGGCGTTTGACGATGCAAAGGAGTTAAAAAACCATTTACAAAACAAGAGCTAATGTTATACTATCTGTTTGAATATTTAGAGAAAGAATTTCAGCTGCCAGGTGCAGGGCTCTTT
>ERZ802830.5028-NODE-5028-length-10324-cov-6.32574_pt1 | contig 10324 bp, 20 predicted proteins | sample MGYA00345654_ERZ802830 | MGnify/ENA primary metagenome ERZ802830 (study PRJEB30503, sample SAMEA104212375) | marine metagenome | biome: Westerlies Biome; feature: [SRF] surface water layer (ENVO:00010504) within the epipelagic zone...; material: water...
GAATGACGAGAGTCTTCACCGAGGACGGCGCATCAGTACCAGTGACCGTAGTGGAGATTGCTCCAAACCGCGTCACTCAAATCAAAGAGCTCGAGACTGATGGGTATCGGGCAATTCAGGTCACAGCGGGAAGCCGCAAGGCCTCGAAAGTCAGCAAGGCAGAGGCCGGGCATTTTGCCAAGGCGGGTGTCGCTGCGGGCGAGGGTCTGTGGGAGTTCCGGCTTGATGGGTCTGACGAGGCTTTCGAGATCGGCGTTGAGTTGACGGTTGAGCGGTTTGAGCAGGGCCAGAAGGTCGATGTGGCCGGGCGTTCCAAGGGCAAGGGCTTTCAGGGCGTTATTAAGCGCTGGAACTTCAGCACTCAAGACGCGACCCATGGTAACTCCTTGTCGCACCGTGCGCCGGGCTCCATTGGTCAGTGTCAGACGCCAGGCCGTGTTTTCAAGGGCAAAAAGATGTCTGGCCACATGGGCGACGAGCGCGTGACGACGCAGGGGCTGGAAGTTGTCCGTGTAGATGCGGAGCGGAACCTTTTGTTGATCAAGGGGGCAGTTCCGGGAGCGCCGGGTGGCGAGGTTGTGGTTCGTCCGACAGTCAAAGCGGCGGGCGCAAGCCCGTCCGAGTCGTGAGTAGCGGGGGCGAGACGTGGAATTAAGTGTAGTCAAGCCGGGTAATAAAGCAGCAGGTACCGTAGCGGTATCGGAAGCTAATTTCGCCCGCGAATATAACGAAGCGTTGGTGCACCAGGTCGTGACAGCATTCCTGTCCGGGGCGCGCCAGGGAACGCGCGCGCAAAAGACGCGCTCCGAGGTCGCCGGCGGCGGTAAGAAGCCATGGCGACAGAAAGGAACTGGTCGCGCTCGCGCGGGCACGATCCGCTCGCCGATTTGGCGGTCTGGCGGGGTCACTTTTGCTGCGAAGCCGCAGGACCACTCGCATAAAGTGAATCGCAAGATGTATCGGGCGGCGATGCGTTCCATTTTGTCTGAGCTGGCGCGTTCTGATCGCTTGGTGGTTGTAGAGGCGCTCGATGTGGAGCAGCCAAAGACCAAGCTACTGGTGGAGGCTCTCAAGGACTACGGTGTGGACAACGTGCTGATTGTGGCGGATAGCGTAGACAAGAATCTTTATCTGGCCTCCCGCAACCTCCACAAAGTGGATGTGCGCGATGTCGAGGGTGTTGATCCGGTAAGTCTGATCGCTTTCGAGAAGGTGATGATCACCGTCGATGCCATTAGAAAGTTTGAGGAGGCATTGGCATGAATCAGGAGCGTGTATTCCAGATCCTGTTGGGGCCTCATGTTTCCGAGAAGTCGGCAATTGTGGCGGAGCAGGCGAATCAATACGTATTTCGCGTGTGCCTCGATGCAACCAAAGATGAGATCCGTCAGTCTGTCGAGCAGCTATTTAAGGTGACGGTCAGTGACGTTCAGACGTTGCGCGTGAAGGGTAAGACCAAGCGCAATCGTAACGGTTTGAGCAAACGCCCCTCGTGGAAGAAAGCCTACGTGCGGGTAGAGCAAGGGCAAGAAATTGACTTTGCGTCGATGAGCTGAGGTGGTGAGTTATGGCAGTTGTAAAAAGTAAACCCACGTCGGCCGGTCGCCGCCATCATGTCAAAGTGGTCACCGAGGGGCTGCATAAAGGGAGCCCCTATGCACCGCTTCTTGAGAAAAAATCCAAGACTGGCGGCAGAAATAATCGAGGCCGCATCACTACCCGGCACATTGGTGGTGGGCATAAGCAGCATTATCGGAAGGTTGATTTTAAGCGCACCAAGGATGGCATTGCTGCTAAGGTTGAGCGTATAGAGTACGACCCCAATCGCACTGCACACATCGCGCTGCTTTTATATGCAGATGGCGAGCGTCGATACATCATCGCCCCCAAGGGCGTACAAGCGGGTGATGTGCTTCATTCTGGATCGACAGCCCCCATCAAGGCAGGGAACTGCCTCCCTGTTCGCAATATTCCTGTAGGTTCAGTTGTCCACGCTATTGAACTCAAGCCTGGGAAAGGCGCTCAACTGGCGCGGTCTGCCGGTACTTCTGTGCAGTTGGTGGCGCGCGAGGGTCAGTACGCCACGATCCGGCTTCGCTCTGGTGAGATGCGCAAGGTGCCTATCGACTGTCGCGCCACTTTGGGCGAAGTGTCCAATTCAGAGCACAGCCTGCGTAAATTGGGCAAAGCCGGTGCTGCACGCTGGCGAGGCGTGCGTCCGACTGTGCGCGGTGTGGCGATGAATCCGGTCGATCACCCCCACGGTGGTGGAGAGGGCAAGACCTCGGGTGGACGTCATCCGGTATCGCCTTGGGGTGTGCCCACCAAAGGGTATAAGACTCGCAAGAACAAGCGCACCGACGGCATGATCGTTCGCCGTCGCGGCAAGAAGTAATCGGTCAGGAGAATAAATACAGTGCCCCGTTCATTGAAGAAAGGCCCCTTTATCGACCTCCACCTGATGAAAAAGGTAGAGGTGGCTGTGCAGGCGAATGACCGCCGACCGATCAAGACCTGGTCGCGGCGTTCCATGGTTGCCCCGAATATGGTGGGCCTCACTATTGCAGTGCATAACGGTCGCCAGCATGTGCCGGTCCTGATTAACGAGGATATGGTGGGACACAAGCTGGGTGAGTTTGCCGTTACCAGAACCTTCAAGGGCCACATTGTGGACAAGAAGGCCAAGCGCTAAGGCCGGGTGGAGAGAGAAATGGAAGTAGCAGCCAAGTTGAGAGCGGCCCGAATTTCGGCGCAGAAAGTGCGTCTGGTCGCCGACCAAGTGCGCGGCAAGCCCGTCGGAGAGGCGTTGAATGTGCTGGAGTTCAGCAATAAAAAAGCCGCCGTTATTGTCCGAAAGGTACTGAACTCTGCGATTGCCAACGCGGAAAACAATGAAGGTGCTGACGTCGATGAATTGCGAGTATCGACAATGTTTGTTGACGAGGGATTCACCATGAAACGCCTGAAGGCACGAGCCAAAGGTCGTGGTGACAGAATTTTTAAGCGCACCTGCCATATTACGGTAAAGGTTGCGGATAGCGAGAGCTGAGGAGTCGACCGTATGGGTCAGAAGGTACATCCAATTGGTATCCGCCTGGGCGTAGTCAAGGACCACAATTCGGTGTGGTATGCGGATAGCAAGAGTTATGCGCAGAACCTCATCAATGACATTGAGGTGCGTGAATACATCCTCAAAAAGCTGGATGCGGCGTCCGTCAGCCGGGTCAAGATTGAAAGACCTGCTCAGACCGCGCGGATTACGATTTTTACGGCTCGTCCAGGCATTGTCATCGGCAAGAAGGGTGAGGATGTGGATGGTCTGCGCAAAGAGCTATCTGAAAAAATGGGTGTGCCCGTGCACATTAATATAGAAGAAATTCGCAAGCCTGATGTCGATGCGAGGCTAGTGGCTCAGAACGTTGCACAGCAGCTCGAGCGCCGAGTCATGTTTCGCCGGGCTATGAAACGCGTCGTTCAAAACGCGATGCGCCAGGGAGCCCAGGGGATCAAGGTGCAGGTCGGTGGTCGTTTGGGCGGTGCAGAGATCGCGCGCACTGAGTGGTATCGCGAGGGCAGAGTGCCGCTGCATACTTTGCGCGCTGATATCGACTACGCGACATACGAAGCACACACCACATACGGCGTGATTGGCGTGAAAGTATGGATTTTCAAGGGTGAGGTTATTGGTGAGGGCGAAGAGGCGTAAGCGCCCTCAGTTTCTCAACCAGTTATCTGATTAAGGAAGTAGAAAATGTTGCAACCGAAACGGACCAAGTTCCGCAAGATGCAGAAGGGCCGAAATCGCGGGCTTGCTGAGCGTGGAAGCAAGGTGAGTTTTGGCGAATACGCGCTGAAATCGACGGGGCGCGGTCGCATCACTGCCCGTCAGATTGAAGCCGCTCGTCGGGCGATGACGCGCCATATCAAGCGTGGCGGGAAAATTTGGATACGCATTTTTCCGGATAAGCCCATTACCGGTAAGCCGCTGGAAGTGCGACAGGGTAAAGGTAAGGGCAACGTTGAATATTGGGTGGCGCAGATCCAGCCGGGTCGTGTCTTGTACGAAGTGGAAGGTGTATCAGAGCAACTTGCGCGTGAGGCTTTTGAGCTCGCTGCGGCAAAGTTGCCGCTGCAAACCACATTTGTTAAGCGGTCGGTGATGTGATGAAAGCCAGCGATTTACGAGAAAAGTCGGTCGATGACCTCAACAAGCAGCTGCTCTCTTTGCGAGAGGAACAGTTCAAGCTGCGCATGGCTAAGGCCACCGGGCAACTAGGACAAAGTCACTTGCTCAAGCAGGCGAGGCGGGACATCGCGCGCGTAAAAACCGTGCTGGAACAGAAGGCGGAACAGTGATGGCTACGACAGAAACCGGCACGCGGACCCTTCAGGGCCGAGTGGTTAGTGACAAGATGGACAAGACCGTTACGGTAAAGATTGAGCGCCGTGTTAAGCACCCGGTATACGGCAAGTACATCACCCGGTCCTCGAAAGTGCACGCGCACGATGAGGAAAACAAGGCGAGTTTGGGTGACACGGTGGTGGTTGCAGAGTCACGGCCTTACTCCAAAAGCAAAAGTTGGAAGTTGGTAGAGATTGTGGAGACCGCGACCCAGATTTGAGGTCCGATTGGCGAGAGCGAGTGGTGCAGAGCCACTAGTGGAGTAGAGAGAAATGATTCAGACGCAGTCGTACCTCGAGGTAGCTGATAACAGCGGCGCACGTCGTGTGATGTGTATCAAGGTGTTAGGTGGTTCCAAGCGTCGATATGCCCGCGTGGGTGACCTGATAAAGGTGACGGTGAAAGAAGCCATTCCGCGTGGCAAGGTCAAGAAGGGTCAGGTGATCACAGCGGTGGTAGTGCGCACCAAAAAGGGTGTTCGGCGCCCGGATGGTTCTCTGGTCAAGTTTGATGAGAACGCCGCGGTGCTTCTCAATAACCAGGATGCGCCTATTGGCACGCGTATTTTCGGGCCGGTTACGCGCGAGCTCCGTGGTGAAAAGTTTATGAAAATCATTTCCCTCGCACCGGAAGTGATCTAGGCGGGAAAGGAAGAGGGTCAGGTAATGGCGAAGCTCAAGAGTGATGACGAAGTAATCGTGATCGCGGGAAAGGATAAGGGTAAGCGTGGCACCGTGCGCAGTCTGCTTGATAACGGCCGCGTCGTTGTCAGTGGCGTGAATATGGTGAAAAAGCATACGAAGCCCAATCCACAGGCGGGTATTGCCGGCGGTATTGTTGAGCAGGAGGCGCCCATTCAGGCTTCGAATGTGGCGCTCTTTAATAGCGGGTCTGGTAAGGGCGAACGCGTCGGTTACCGCATGGATGACGGCAAAAAGGTTCGCATTTTCAAGCCATCAGGCGATCTGGTTGACGCCTGATCTGCGTTGGCGAATAGAGGCAGTTGAGAGATGACAGCGCTTAAAGAAAAGTACCGTAGCGAAATCGTTCCCAAGCTTCAGGCGGAGTTGGGTCTTGATAACGTCATGGCGGTGCCCCGTATCACCAAGGTCACACTAAACATGGGTGTAGGCGAGGCGGTAGGGGATAAAAAGGTTTTGGAGCACGCCGTTACTGATATGGAAAAGATTGCGGGCCAAAAACCTGTGGTGACCAAATCACGTAAATCCATCGCCGGCTTTAAGATTCGCGACGGATGGCCAATTGGCTGCAAGGTCACGCTTCGCGATGAGCGAATGTATGAGTTTTTGGATCGACTGATCAATATCGCTATTCCACGTGTTCGCGATTTTCGCGGCATCAGTCCAAAGCAGTTTGATGGTCGCGGTAACTTCGCGATGGGCGTGACCGAGCAGATTATTTTCCCGGAAATTGACTACGACCAGATAGACAAGCTACGTGGTATGGATATCACGATATCAACCACGGCTGCGAATGACACGCAGGGCCGTGCGTTGCTGGCGGCGTTTAATTTCCCATTTAGAAGCTGAGGCAATAAAGGTATGGCAAAGAAATCCATGATTGCCCGAGAGGCCAAGCGCGCCAAGACCGTAGCGAAGTTTGCTGCCAAGCGTGCTGAGCTCAAGGAACTGATCGCCAACGTCAACGCGTCAGACGACGAGCGGTGGGAAGCGCAGATCGCGCTGCAGAAGCTCCCTCGCGATGCTAGCCCTGTGCGGCAGCAGCGTCGCTGTCAACTGACCGGGCGGCCTCACGGCGTATACAGAAAATTTGGTTTGTGTCGCAACAAACTGCGAGAAGCAGCAATGCGAGGCGATGTGCCGGGGCTGGTTAAGTCCAGCTGGTAACGGAGAACGATTGAATGAGCATGCAAGATCCCCTGAGCGATATGTTGACGCGTCTGCGTAATGCGCAGATGGCAGGTAAGCAGACTGTTGATATGCCCGGCTCGAAATTGAAAGTGTCGGTTGCCAAGGTTCTGGAGCAAGAGGGCTACATTGCCGGGCATCACTATGACGTGAGCAGCGGAAAGCCCCGCCTGCATATCGATTTGAAATACTTCGATGGTAAGCCCGTGATCGCTGAGATCGAGCGCATTAGCAAGCCTTCTTTGCGGCGCTACTCTGGTAAAGACAACCTGCCATCAGTGCGCGGTGGGTTGGGCGTTGCCATTGTATCGACGTCGCGAGGCGTGATGACGGATCGCGCGGCGCGCGCTGCAGGTGTCGGAGGCGAAGTCCTCTGCACCGTATTCTGATCAAAAAACAGGAGCGTTAAGTAAATGTCTCGTGTAGCGAACAACCCGGTGAATCTGCCCAAAGGGGTAGACGTCCAAGTCGAGGGTGCGAACCTCTCGGTCAAGGGCGGCAAAGGTGCCCTTGATATGGCATTAGTCGAAGGCGTTGACGTCAATGTCGATGAGGGTATGGCGACGATTACTTTTGATGGTGATGCACAGCGCGCGATGGCCGGGACCACCCGCTCGCTGCTGGCAAACATGGTCAAAGGCGTTTCCGAGGGGTGGGAGAAGCGGCTGGTGCTGAATGGTGTTGGTTATCGAGCCAAGGCGTCAGGTAAGACAGTTAATCTGACCATTGGCCTTTCGCACCCTGTAAATTATGAGTTGGGCGAGGGTTTATCGGCTGAGACGCCCACGCAGACTGAAATTGTGATCTCTGGTATCGACAAGCAAGCGGTCGGTCAGGCGGCGGCTGAAATTCGAAGTTTCCGTCCTCCAGAGCCCTATAAAGGCAAAGGCATCCGTTACGCCGACGAGTACGTCAGGCGCAAAGAAGCCAAGAAAAAGTAATCGGGTACCGCGATGAATACCAAGAACCAGGCGCGTTTGCGTCGCGCCAGAAAGTCCAGAGTCAAACTGCGAACCGCAGGGTCAGTGCGTTTGTCTGTGCACCGAACCCCCAAGCATATTTATGCTCAGGTTATATCCGGGGATAGCAAAACGGTGCTGGCTCAGGCCTCTACCCTCGACAAGGATTTGCGCGCAAGCGCAACCGGAAACGTCACAGCTGCTGCGGCAGTCGGCAAGTTGGTCGCTGAGCGCGCCAAATCAGCCGGTGTTACCTCGGTGGCATTCGATCGATCGGGATTTCGATATCACGGGCGCGTCAAGGCGCTCGCTGAAGCCGCACGCGAAGGTGGGCTGGAGTTTTAAGTATGGCGATGAAAGATAGAAAGCAGCAGGGCGACCAGCGAACTGAGGGCGATCTGCAGGAAAAACTGGTCCAGGTGAATCGTGTTGCCAAAACCGTCAAAGGGGGTCGCATTATGAGTTTCACTGCCCTCACAGTGGTCGGTGATGGTAAGGGGCGTGTGGGTTACGGTCGTGGCAAGGCGCGAGAAGTGCCTGTTGCAATTCAGAAGGCAATGGAAGCCGCGCGGCGGAATATGGTGCAGGTGCAGCTCGTGAACGGCACGCTGCAGTACCCCGTTAAGGCAGCTCACGGCGCCTCCAAGGTTTACATGCAGCCAGCCTCCGAAGGTACGGGGGTCATTGCCGGTGGTGCGATGCGCTCAGTGTTGGAATTGGCTGGAGTACACAATGTTTTGGCTAAGTGCTACGGCTCCACCAACCCCGTGAACGTGGTGCGTGCCACTTTCAAAGGCCTCAGGGATATGAGTTCTCCAGAGGACGTCGCAGCGCGCCGTGGTTTGAGCGTCGAAGAAATCCTCAGCTGAGTATTGGGGTTAGAGAAATGAGTAAAGCAATGATTAAAGTGACGCAGGTACGCAGTATTCATGGCCGCCTTAAGAAGCATCAGGCCTGTGTTGCGGGATTGGGTCTTCGTCGAATCGGCCACACGGTTGAGGTTGAGGACACGCCGTCGGTGCGCGGCATGATCAGTAAGGCCAACTATTTGGTGCGCGTTGAGGGCGAGAGCAATGTCTGACGATATGCGGTTAAATAATTTGAAGCCTGCGCCCGGTGCTAAGCGTGACGCGAAGCGCGTGGGCCGTGGGATTGGCTCGGGCACTGTCACACCTGCAGGGCGTGGCCACCACGGACTGAAGACTCAGGCGGGAGGCACGGTGAAAGCCGGCTTTGAGGGTGGTCAGATGCCGCTTCAGAAGCGGCTGCCCAAGTATGGTTTTAGCTCTCGCATCGGCCGCACGACTGCAGAGGTGCGCTTGCATGAGTTAAGTCGCGTTGACGGCGACATCGCCGATCTGGAATCGTTGAAGGCTGCGGACCTGATCAAAGATGATGTAAAACGCGTACGAGTCTTTCTGTCTGGTGAAATCAGTCGTGCAATGAATGTGCGTGGGTTGACTGTCACCAAGGGAGCCAAGGCAGCCATTGAAGCTGCTGGCGGGAATGTCGAGGCGTAATCCATGGCCAATGGCATGCCATCCATGAATTCAGCCGGTATGGGCGAGTTATTTGCTCGCCTACGCTTCGTGTTGATCGCGCTCTTGATTTACCGAATCGGGACACATATCCCCGTGCCCGGTATCGACCCAGAGCAGTTGGCATCATTATTCGACCAGAATCAGGGCACGATCCTGGGTTTGGCCAATGTATTTTCAGGTGGTGCGCTGGAGCGCATGAGTATTTTGGCGTTGGGTATCCTGCCGTACATCTCCGCCTCGATCATCATGCAGCTGATGACGGCGGTGACACCGCAGTTAGAGCAGCTAAAGAAAGAAGGTGAGGCAGGTCGCCGCAAAATTTCTCAATGGACGCGATACCTCACAGTTGTTTTGGCCCTGGTGCAGGGCACCGGTATGACCGTGGGGCTTGCCAATCAAGGGCTGACCTATGCCTCAGGCCTGAGTTTTTATGTGACTGCTGTGGCCTCACTGGTGACCGGCGCTGTGTTCATGATGTGGTTGGGTGAGCAGATCACCGAGCGCGGCGTGGGTAACGGCATCTCCTTGCTGATCTTTGCAGGTATTGTTGCTGGGTTGCCTGCCGCTATTGGCCAGTCGCTTGAGCAGGCGCGGCAGGGTGAGATCAGCATTCTGATTTTGCTTGGCATTCTCGTTTTGGCGGCGGTGGTCATTTATTTGGTCGTCTTTATCGAGCGCGGCCAGCGTCGTATTACGGTGAATTACGCCAAACGCCAGCAGGGTCGGCGGATGATGCAGGCGCAGGCGTCGCATCTACCTCTCAAGGTTAATATGGCAGGCGTCATCCCCGCTATTTTTGCCAGCTCTATTTTGTTATTCCCGGCGTCGGTTGCTCAGTGGTTTGGCAGTGGTGACAGTGCCGATTGGTTGCAAGACCTTGCGGTGGCGATTGGTCCCGGGCAACCCCTTAACATCTTGTTGTTTACTGGCTTCATAGTGTTTTTCTGCTTCTTTTACACGGCCCTGATGTTTAACCCTCAGGAAGTGGCCGACAATTTGAAGCGGTCCGGCGCGTTTGTGCCGGGCATTCGTCCCGGACAACAGACAGCTAATTACATCGACGGCGTGCTCACTCGCCTGACGGTATTCGGCTCAGCTTATATCGCCTTGGTCTGTTTATTACCCCAGTTTCTCGTGGTGATGTTTAACGTGCCTTTTTACCTCGGCGGTACGTCCATGTTGATCGTTGTGGTGGTGGTCATGGATTTCATGGCGCAGGTGCAAAGTCATCTGATGTCCCACCAATACGAGGGTGTGATGAAAAAAGCCAACCTCGGGAGCATGAGCCCTGCAGGTCGGGTGAGATAGGAATCAGGAGTTTCTGATGAAAGTGCGAGCTTCGGTAAAGAAAATGTGCCGCAACTGCAAGATAGTAAGACGTGGCGGTGTGGTGAGAGTGATCTGTTCCTCAGATCCACGGCACAAGCAGCGTCAGGGTTGATCCTGGAGGCTTTGCGGCCAAGCAATTAATATGCGCGCCCTTTTCTGGGGTGCGGCAATAGGGTGCGCCATGGAAAAAGACAAAAAAAAGGT